>ENA-UAYF01000525-UAYF01000525.1-human-gut-metagenome-genome-assembly--contig:-NODE-525-length-20261-cov-4.462833_pt1 | contig 20261 bp, 16 predicted proteins | sample MGYA00244017_ERZ654600 | MGnify/ENA primary metagenome ERZ654600 (study PRJEB26926, sample SAMN06164490) | human gut metagenome | biome: ENVO:00009003; feature: ENVO:2100002; material: ENVO:00002003... | reverse complement strand
ATGCAACGGCGGCCGCTGTTCGCGCTGTTCGTCGTCCTCGCCCAAATCGTATGTGGCGTCGAATGCGGAACCAACTTCCGCATCGCCTGAACCGCCCGCATCGTCGGTATCCTTCGCGTCGGCGTCGATGCGCGGGCAGACCACGTAGGCACGTTCCCCCGCGTCGATACGCTTGCGAATCAGACCGAACATTTCCGCCATCAGCGGGCCGTTCGCTTCGGGCACGACGAATGTGCGGATCGGCTTGCGGCCGCCGGGCAGTTCGGTGAGCCAGGAGATGTCGAGGTCGCCGAACCAGGTCATGGCAGCGGTGCGCGGGATCGGCGTGGCCGTCATGACCAGCAAATGCGGTGCCGTGGAGCCTTTGGCATTCAACGATTCGCGCTGTTCCACGCCGAAACGGTGCTGTTCGTCGATGACCGCCAGCGCGAGGTTGGGCGCTTGGAAGGTTTTGGAGAACGCGGCGTGCGTGGCCACCACGATGCATGGTTTGCCGGAGGCCGCTTGCGCGAGGACGCGTCGGCGGGCGGCGAGTTTCATGCCGCCGGTGAGCAGCAGTACGGGAATGTCCGGCAGGCTGTTCGATTGGCCGTCCAGCAGTTTCTCCACCTGGCCGCCATCCGATTGTCCACCGTTTTGCGGTTCCGGCGCGTTTCCCGACGTGACTTGTCCACTTTCATCCACAACCGCATGGTGCGTTGATTTTGTCTGCGATTCCCCTGATTTCGCGGTTTCGGCAGCCTCTTCGCCGGTACCACACATCCGATCCACCATGCCGCGGATGCTGCTGTAATGTTGTTCCGCCAACACTTGCGTCGGCGCGACGAGCACCGCTTGTTTGCCGGAGCCGACGGCCTGCATCATAGCCGCCACCGCGACCACGGTTTTGCCGGAGCCGACCTCGCCCTGCAGCAGGCGTTGCATGGGGTAATCACGTGCCATATCGTCGGAAATATCGGCGATCACCTGCTGTTGCCCGTCCGTCAGCGAGAACGGCAGCGACTCGACGAAATCGTCTTTCAGCCGCGTGTCGGCGCAGGCTGTGGCCGTGGCCTTACGCGACGAATCACGAGACTGCACCAGCGCGGTTTGGCAGATGAGCGCTTCCTCGTAGCGCAGTGTACGCAACGCCTTGTTGAAACCGTCGCGGTTTTGCGGATCGTGAATCGCCATGAACGCTTCGGCTCGGTGCATCAGCCCATGTTCCATACGAAACGCTTCCGGCATGATGTCGGGAATGGCGGCGGCAAGCGCTTCCGTCCGTGCCTGCCGGTCGGCTTGCGGCGCGTCGAATTCCCCATGTTGCGCGTCGCTGGCATCGGCGCCATGCAATGCACGGTCTGCCTGTGCCGCAGCGTATTCGTCACCGCACAGCCGGTCCATGCATTTTTCGATCGACTCGTGGATGTGTTCGCTGGAGATGCGCGAGTTCGCGTGGTAGACGGGACGTGGGCGGCATACGTGGCGCATCGCCTCCGGTACGGAAGCCGCATCGTATTTGAGATTCGGCATGGTCGGCGATTGTGGGGCTGCCTCCGGTTGTTCCGTGCCGAAGCCGTCATCCCATTCGGCGGTTTCCTCAGGTGAGCGGCTGCGCAATTGCTCGCCGGCTGGATCGACCGTCAGTATGTCGGGATGGGTGAATTGCAGACGGTCGTTGTATACGCTTGGCTCGCCCGCGACCACCAGCAACGCGCCTTCGTGCAGTTTGCGCTGGATCCAATCGACGTACGACTTGCGATAGGAGAAGAACACGAGAGACGCCATGGAAGCGTCCATGTGCCGGCTGCGTGCGAAATCGCCGTCATCAACGTCGGCGATCAGCCGGAATCCGCGACGGGCCATCGGAAAGACGCGCACGCCACGCACGTGCGCGGCGAAGGCCATGTTCTCCCCTATTTTCGCTTCGCGCAGGGCGCGTGCCGGAACCGGGTCGGTGACGCGGAACGGATAGTAGGTCAGCGCGTCGCCCACGGACACCACGCCCAGCGATTTCAGCGCGCCGACTCTGCGGCGGTTCGTTTCGAACGAGGAAATCGGGGTTTGCCATGTGGTGCTCATAACACTCCATTGTGTCACGACCGGATGATTGTGCGGCGGGCTGAATTCCCCATTATTCGTGGCGGCGCCATTCGCCGCAACACGGCTTGTGGACGGTCAGATAAAGCAAAACCCCGGCGGCCATTCGGCTTACCGGGGTTTCAAGCTGTTATTTCGCGATTCACGCTTCAACGCGCTGGACCTTGCCAGCCTTGATGCACTTCACGCAAACGCGAACGCGAACGTTCTCGCCGTCGATGGTGGTGCGAACCGGCTGCAGGTTCGGGCGGAAGGTGCGCTTATTGCGAATATGTGAGTGCGAAACGGTGAAACCGGTCTGCGGTCCCTTGCCGCACACTGCGCAACGAGCTGCCATAATGGACTCCCTATAATTACTATTGACTTGCAAGTCTGCGCGTTCGACACCACACAACGAAGTGCATGGCAGAACACACAACTTCTCAACTATACAACCAGCCCCGGCCAATCGCAAACTTGTGGACGAAAATCGGCTTGCATTCCCCATATTCCGCCGTTTTTGCCATGTCTCGACAGCACGCGTATGCGGCCCGTACGGGCAGAACATGCTTGTTCATGCGCTGTTCATGTCGAATGGTCTGTTACCACCCGCCACGCCCGTACGATGAAGTAATGGAATAAGATGAGCCATAAGATTGACATTTAGCCGAAAAGAGTCAACATTGACCGACACAGCCGAGCCGCAGACCCAACCGTCCCAGCAGAACGCGCAGGCCCAGCAGCCGCAGCAATCCAAGCATATGATGACGCCACGCGAGAAGAAGTGGATCGTCTACGACGTCGGCAATTCCGCGTTCGTGCTGCTGTCCACCGCCGTCGTGCCGATCTACGCAAATTCGCTGCTCAAGGCGGCCGGCGAGACGAACATCGTGTCGACGTGGGGCTACGCGCAGACCATCGCATCGCTCGTCATCGCCGTGCTTATGCCGCTGCTCGGCTCCATCGCCGACGTGCAGGGCATGAAGATCCGCTTCTTCACCGGCTTCTTCCTGACGGGCGTGGTCATGTGCTGCGCGATGGCGATGCCGCTTGGTTGGCTCGCGTTCATCATCGTGTACGTGCTGGCCACCATCGGCCTTAATGGTTCGCTTACGTTCTACGACTCCATGCTGGTGGACACGACTTCGAACGAACGGATGGACCGCATTTCCTCACACGGCTACGCATGGGGCTATATCGGTTCGACCGTGCCGTTCATCGTCTGCATCGCGCTGATTTTCGGAGGCCCCGCGCTGTTCGGCTGGTCGACCACAGCCTGCACGCGCGCCTCGTTCGTCATCACCGCGCTGTGGTGGGTGGCGTTCACCATTCCGCTGCTCACCAGCTATAAGCAGGTGCATTACCGCGCCACCGCGGGGCAGGCAGGCGAGGCCATCCGCGGCACGTTCGCCGAGCTCGGCTCCACGTTCCGCGCCATCCGCAAGAACAAGCCGCTGTGGATGTTCATGATCGCGTTCTTCTTCTACATCGACGCCGTCAACACCGTCATTTCCATGAGCACGTCGTATGGCACGCAGCTGGGCATCGACTCCACGCAGCTGGTCATGGCGCTGCTCGTCACGCAGTTCGTGGCGTTCCCCTGCTCCATCATCTACGGCAAGCTGGCAGGCCGGTTCGGCTCGAAAACCATGATCACCGCGGCCGTGGTGGCGTACATGTGCATCGTCTTCTTCGCCGCGTTCTTCCTGCGCGCCGCACTTGAATTCTGGATTCTGGCGATTCTGGTCGGCATGTTCCAAGGTGGCATCCAGGCGCTGTCCCGCTCGTATTACGGCAAGATCATTCCGAAGGACCATGCCAACGAGTACTACGGCTTCTACGATATTTTCGGCAAGACGGCGTCGATTATCGGCACGTTCCTCGTCGCTACCACGACGTCGCTGACTGGCAACGCGTCGATCGGCGTGCTGTCGATAGCCATTCTGCTGGCCGTCGCGCTCATCTTCCTGCTTCTGCAGAAGGATCCGACCAAGGGTTCGACGGAAGCCGCAACCGTCGACTGACAGCTGCCGTCCGACAGCGTTCCGCTCGACAGCGATCGCTCGATAGCATTCCGCCTGACAATCGTCGTTCGGCGGAATGCGCTGTGCCGGCCTATGAGGAACCACGTAGGTCGGCGCAACTTCGACAGTTACCATTTGGTATGTTATACTGGCATCGTTTGCACACCGTGGCGCAACGTAGCGCCGCTCCAGCAATGACGCAGAGAGAGGTAAACGATGTCATTGGCAAATGAACTAGTCGAAGCAGTGTCCGCATGGCCGGAAGTCGAGGCCATCACGTTGGGTGGGTCGCGCGCCACCGGCGATAACGACGAGAAGTCCGATTACGACGTCTACGTGTACGTCACCGCACCCGTGTCAGCCGAACGCCGCCGCAGGCTGCTGCGCAACTATTGCAGCCATATGGAAATCGACAACGATTTTTGGGAGACCGAAGACGACTGCACGCTGAACGACGGCACCAATATCGACGTGCTGTACCGCGATCTGGACCAGTTCGCAGCCAATGTCGCCGACGTGGTGGAACGGTTCCAGGCCAGCAACGGCTATACGACGTGCATGTGGCACAACATGCTCACCAGCAAGGTGCTGTTCGACCGCGACGGCCAGTACGCCGCGACCCGACAGCGGTTCGACGTGCCGTTCCCCGAGGAACTGCGCCGCAACATCATCAATCGCAATATGCGCCTGCTTACCGGCAACCTGCCGTCGTACGACGCACAGATCCGCAAGGCCGCGAGCCGAGGCGACAAAATCGCGGTCAACCATCGCATGGCCGCGTTCATGGAATCGTATTTCGATGTGCTATTCGCGCTGAACCGCCGCACGCATCCCGGCGAGAAGCGTCTCGACAAGCTCGCCGAACGCGACTGCGCCATTCTGCCGAAGGATTTCCGCAAAAACATCGATACGCTGTTCGATTCGATGTACGCCGATCAGGCGGTGTTCAGCGAGACTTTGGGCGAAATCGTTGACGACCTGCGTCAGACGGTCGACGCGAACCTGTGATTTGACCGCGAATCCGGCGGTTCGACGCCGGTAGCGATTGGTTTTAGAAGAAGTTGAGCGCGCGGGCCACTTCGTCGACGATGTCGAACATGGCCTTGCGCGCACGTTCCGGATCGCCCTTCGCTATCGCGTCGGCGACCGCATCGTGCGCGTCGAGCGCGGCCGGCTTCGGCTTCATCGGGTATTTGCCGAGTTCCACACGGCCGCGCAGCACGGTGGCGATGGTGTCGGCAAGCGCGGCGAACAGTTCGTTGCCGCTTTCGCGCAGTATCAAAGTATGGAATTCCACGTCCAGATCGTGGAATTTGGTCAGGCCGGCAGCCCCCTCTTCGTTTGATTCGGCGATTTGGCGCATCTGCGCCGCGTAGACGGGGAATTTCGCCTTGACGTCGATGGAGGCGAGGCGTGCCGCCGAGGCCGCCGCAGCCGGTTCGACCGCCAATCGCAATTCGGTCAATGACGACAGCTGCCGCTCGCGCTGCGTGGAGCGGAGTCGCCATTCGATGACCTGATGGTTGAGCGCCTGCCAGTCGGAGAACGGCCGCGCCACCAATCCGACGCGTCGGCGCACCGTCACCGCACCCATGGATTCCAACGTTTTGGCGACTTCGCGCGCCACGGTACGGGAGATGCCGAAACGGTTCTGCACGTCTTCCAACGTCAAGCTTTCACCGGCCGGCCATTCGCCGTCCAGCATTTCGATGGCCAGCGTGCGGCACACTGCATCCTGCAGCAGTTCGCCGCCGTTTTCGTTTCCTGCCATCCACAATTCCTCTCGTTGTGCGTGCAAATCTTTTTTCAGGTTTTTGCGACACGCCGTATACGATTGCCGTTCGCGTGACGTCCGAATAATTACCCCCGCACGATTCGCGCGATTTGCCGCCGATTTGTACTACCTACAGCATAGCAAGTCGCATGATTATTTTTATTCGTAGTACTTTTAACTTGACTAGTACTACCTTTCATAGCTATATTGATGTCATCGCCGATGCGAAGTGGCACTGGCAATACAGCAGAGTTCAAGGAGGACAACATGAGCATTCACGTAGTGGTGATGGGTGTTGCAGGATGCGGCAAATCCACCGTGGCAGAAGCCATTCACGAACGTCTCGGATACGTGTACGCGGAGGGCGACGACTTCCATCCGCAGGCCAACATCGACAAGATGAGCGCAGGCATTCCGCTGACAGACGAGGACCGTTGGCCGTGGCTCAAGGTCATCAACACCTGGATGGTGGCTCGCGAGGCACTGGACGAGAACACCGTGGTCTCCAGCTCCGCCCTGAAGCGCAGCTACCGTGAGGTGCTCGCCCAGAACGTTCCCACCTTCTTCGTGCATCTGACCGGCTCGCAGGAACTCATCCAGCAGCGTCTCAACGAGCGCAAGGGCCACTTCATGCCGCCGGCACTGCTGCCGAGCCAGTTCGCCATTCTTGAGCCGCTCCAGCCAGACGAGAACGGCGTGGAGGTCTCCATCGAAGGCAGCGTCGAGGAAATGGTCGAACGTGCCGTCGCCGCAGTGAACGAGTACGCGGCGAAGGTGGCCGCGCAATCGCAGCAAGCCGAGTGAACGGCGCAAGCCGCAACACAGCGCAAAATAATCGCACATAACTAAAAATCGAAAGAGAAATTCAACGAGTCAAGGAGGATTCATGAATCTCATCGCAGCGGCGATCATCGGCATCGCCGTCATCGTTCTTCTCATCGCGGCATGCAAGGTGCATCCGTTCCTGTCCCTGCTCGCCGGCTCATTCGTCATGGCCGTGTGCGCGGGCGTGCCGTTCGACAAGGCGTTCGATAGCTTCACTTCCGGCGTCGGCGGCACGATTTCCAACGTGGGCCTGCTTATCGCGTTCGGCTCGATCATCGGCACCATCCTGTTCAAGTCGGGCGGTGCGGACACCATCGTCGACACCATCATGGCCAAGACACCGTTGCAGCGTCTGCCGTGGGCCATGGCACTGATCGCGTTCATCGTGGGCATCCCGATGTTCTTCGAGGTCGGCGTGGTCATCCTCATACCGGTGGTGCTGTTCGCCGCCCGTCGTTCCAAGTCCCCTGTGGTGCTGCTCGGCATCCCGGCCCTCGCCGGCCTGTCCACGCTGCACGCCTTCGTGCCGCCGCACCCCGGTCCGCTGACCGCCATCGGCGCGCTGAACGCGAACCTCGGCATCACCCTGGCCCTCGGCCTGATCGTGGCCATCCCGACCGTCATCATCTCCGGCCCGCTGTTCGGCAGGCTCGCCGCCAAGTGGGTTCCGATCGCAGCTCCGGAGAACGAGGCTGAGGCCGAAGCTCCGAAGTCCGCGGAAAACCGCCCGTCCTTCGGCACCGCCCTGTCCGTGATCCTGCTGCCGGTCGTGCTGATGCTCGCCGCGTCCATCGTGGATCTGACCGGTCAGAACACCACCGCCTGGGGCCGTGTGATCGCGTTCCTCGGCACCCCGCTCGTGGCACTGCTCATCACCACCGTCTTCGCCATGGTCGCCCTTGGCTACATGCAGAAGTTCTCCCGTGACGCCGTCAACGGCATGGTCGGACAGTCCTTCGGCTCCGTGGCCGGCATTATCCTGATCGTCGCCGCAGGCGGCGGCTTCAAGCAGACGCTGGTCGACTCCGGCATCGGCGACGTGATCGCCAACTCCATCACCGAATCCGCCATGAACCCGCTGATCGCAGGCTGGCTGGTGGCCGTGCTCATCCGTCTCGCCACCGGTTCGGCAACCGTGGCGACCGTCACCGCCTCCGGCATCATGGTGCCGCTCGCCGCCGGTATGAGCCCGACCCATCTGGCACTGCTGGTGCTGGCCATCGGCGCAGGCTCCGTGTTCTTCTCCCACCTCAACGACGCCGGCTTCTGGCTGGTCAAGGAATACTTCGGCATGAGCGTGGGCCAGACGCTGAAGACCTGGTCGCTGATGGAAACCATCCTGTCGGTGGTCGGCCTGGGCTGCGTGATGCTGCTCTCGCTGGTGCTTTGACGCACTGAACGCAGCAATCGCAACCACACTCACATAACCCAAAACATAACCAAAACTTGCCGCCCGCAAAACTTGCCGCCCGCAAAGCTTGCCGCAACCTTCTTTTCTGCGTTGCGGAAGGCGCGGGAAGCCAACGGGCGGCATCAATCCTTATTCAAAATCGCAAAAACTTTTCAACCATTTTTAGAGAAAGAAGCACATCATGCAGTTGGGAATGATCGGCCTGGGACGTATGGGCGGCAACATGGCGAAGCGCATCGCGGCGGCGGGGCATGAGGTGGTCGGCTACGACCGCTCCCCCGAGTCGGACCGCACCGTGGCAAGCCTGAAGGAACTGGTGGCCGCGCTGAAGGCCCCGCGTCTGGTGTGGGTCATGGTGCCGGCCGGTGAAGCGACCGACAGCACCATCAACGAGCTTGCCGAGCTTCTTCAGCCGGGCGATATGATCATCGACGGCGGCAACTCCCGTTACACCGACGACGCACGCCACGCGGCCGAACTGGAGCCGAAGGGCATCCATTTCATGGATTGCGGCGTCTCCGGCGGCGTGTGGGGCATCGACCGCGGCTACGCGCTTATGGTCGGCGGAAAAAAGGACGATTTCGAAACCGCACGTCCGATTTTCGAGGCACTTAAGCCGGAAGGCGATTCCGGACTGGTGCTGGCCGGCCCGGTGGGCGGCGGCCACTTCACCAAGATGGTGCACAACGGCATCGAATACGGCATGATGCAGGCCTTCGGCGAAGGCTTCGCCACCATGGTGAAGTCCGATCTCGTTGAGGATCCGGCGGCCGTGATGAGCTCCTGGAGGGACGGTTCCGTGGTGCAGTCCTGGCTGCTCGACCTGCTGGCCATCGCCTTCAAGTCCGACCCGACGCTCAAGTCCATGCCGCCGGTCGCCAACGAGTCCGGCGAGGCGAAGTGGATGATCGAGGCGGCTCTCGAACTCGGCGTGCCGACCCCGGCCACCGCGGCCGCACTGTACGCACGTCAGACCTCGCGCGGCGGCGCCGACGACATTCTGCGCGTCGTGTCCACCATGCGCGCCCAGTTCGGCGGCCACGTCACCAAGATCGACGAGATCGCCACCCACTGACGGATCCACGCATTAACCGATTCAGATTCCTTCCTTCCCCATAACAGACTTCGCCCGGAGCTGGACCCCACCAGCTCCGGGCGAACCTGTATCAACGCACACGGTCCCGTCAGACAGTCGGCTTGCCGCCCCACAATCCTGCACTATCTCGCTTATAGATGGCGGATTTTCCAAATCGCCCCACGGTATCTCGCTTATAGATGGCGGGGTCCTACAGCAAAAAGCCGGTTAGGGGGCAATATCCATACCCTCCAACCGGCTTTTCCCCCGCATCATCCGCCATCCATAAGCGAGATGGCATCAGGCACGAGAGCGAATCCGCCATCTATAAGCGGAATATAGGCGAAATACGCGAGCGGCTCAGCGGCCGTACACCTCGTGCACGAATTTCTCAAGCGCCGCGATGGAACGCTCCACCTTCTCCGTGTCGATGCAGTAGGCCATGCGGAAGTAGCCGGGCACGCCGAAGCTGTCGGACGGCACGAGAATCAGGTCGTAATCCTTGGCCTTCATGCAGAACGCGTTCGCGTCTTCCTCAAGCGCCTTCGGGAAGATGTAGAACGTGCCGCCGGGGCGCACCACGTCGAAGCCCAGACGGGTCAGCGCGTCGTACAGCAGGTTCATGTTGGTCTCGTACACGGACAGGTCGCTCGTCTCGTCCACCACCTTGGCCACAGCCAGCTGCGCGGTGGAGGACGGGCAATTGTGGCCGGTGCCACGGCTGATCTGGCCGCACATCGGCACGATGAGCTTGGCGTCGGTGGCACGCGGATTCACCGCCACATAGCCGATGCGCTCGCCCGGCAGCGACAGCGACTTGGAGTACGAGTAGCACGAAAGCGTGTTGTCGTAGAACTTGCTCGGATACGGCTGCTCGCCGCCGTCGAACACGATCTCGCGGTACGGCTCGTCGGCGATCAGGAAGATGTCGTGGCCGTATTCAGTCTGCTTGGCATTGAGCACCTCGGCCAGGCGGGTCAGCGTTTCAGCGGAATAGACCGCGCCGGACGGATTGTTCGGGGTGTTGATGAGCACCGCCGCGGTTCCGGGGTTCAGCGCCTTCTCGAACGCGTCGAAGTTGATCTGGAAGTTCTCGGTGTCGGCCGGAACGACGGTCAGGTGCGCGCCGGTGCCGTTCACATACGGCTGGTATTCCGGGAAGTACGGGGCGAAGGTGATCACTTCGTCGCCCGGCTTGGTCACCACGCGCAGCGCATGCGCCAACGCGCCGGCCGCACCCGTGGTCGGGAAGATGTAGTCGGCGGTGTAGTCCATGTCGAAGCGGCGGTTGAGGCTTTCGGCGATCGCCTTGCGCACCGACGGAATGCCCAAGGACGGAGAATAGCCGTGCAACGCCACCGGTTCGGCCGTTTTATACATGTCGATCACGGCGTCGGTATAGTCCTGCGGGCACGGCACGCTCGGGTTGCCCAGCGAATAGTCGAACACGTTCTCGTAGCCGATTTCGGCGCCACGCGCGGTCGCGTATTCGCTCAGCTCGCGGATCACGGATTTTCCGCCGAGCATGGCCTTGTAGGCTTCGTTGATCATGGAACAACCTCCCTGTCGTGCTGTTGTATGCGTCTGACGCGCCCCGAAAGAGCGCCGCTACAGACGTTTCTACCACCGAAAAGTCACGACATGTGGCACACGGCTCACTGTGCGGCGGATTGCGACGCCTGGTCGTCCTGAGACGTCTGCCCCGGCACGAAACCGCTGCTGAAGATGCGCTTCCAATACCCCAGCATGTCGGTTTTGGACATGGACATGAATATGCCCGTGGCCAGCACCGCCACATCCTCGTTGAACACGGCGTCCATCGGCAGCTGCTCGTGGAGTTTCGGCCAGCGGCGCAGCACCGCCAACATGCCTCCGACGGTGAAGTCGAGCATGAGATCGGTTTTGAGGTCGAGGTGGTCGGCGTCAAGCCCCAGCACGGAGATCAACGTGAGCCTGCCGAAGTCCTGCAGGGATTCGACGAGTTCCGGCGAGCTGTGCGGTCCGGCGAGCAGCGCGAGCCGGTCAAGACGCTGACGCTGTTCGGGCTCGCGTAGCAGCGCGGTGACATGCTTGCGCCATTCGTTGTCGGGATTGAAATTCGCGTTGGGCGCGCTGGGAAGCGGCGTGTTTTCCACGGCGTGCAGAATGGCGGAGTCGGCAAGTTCCGGCAGTCCCGTGAAATGATAGTAGAAGGAATTGCGATTCACGTCCGCCGTGCGCACGATGTCGGTGACGGTGATTTTACGATACTCACGTTCGGAAAGCAGTTCCCAGAACGCGTTTTCGAGCCGCTCCTTGGCTGGCAGAATCTCCGAATCTCGGCGTGGACGTGGCATGACTCCCCCTTTTTTAACAGTCGTTCGCAAAGTCATTTCCAATACGCAACGCGTTTTACTATACAGTCTGTCTAGAACAAACTACACAACGTGTCGTATTTATGGCGATTGCCGGCCCGTCAGACGCAAACCAAGCCTCCGTTCGCCGACCAGCCACCACAATCAGCATCGACGTACATCACCCGCGCAATCTGCGTCTACCTGCGCCGCACCTTCGGATTACGGGCGAGCGCGGCCTGCAGCATGATGCCCAGCGCCTGGTTCAGGTTGCGTCGATCCTCGATGCTCAACCCAACATACGTGCCGAGCATTTCGGGGATGACCTTCGGCCCGGCCGCCATCATGGCGGAAATACTGCCCGCACCGGACGCTTCGAGCACGGCAAACAACGCGTCCACCGCACGCTCGCGCTGCTCCTTGGACAGGTTGGCAAGCCACTTGTTCAGCGCTTTGTTGAAGGTCACCGAACTGCTGGCCACATCCTCGACTTTGTCGAATTCACCGCCGTGCATCTGCCAGGAGAACACGAAATGCTGCATTATTCCTTCCACGTCGGATTTCACCACGATGCAGCGTTCGGGAGTTCCCAGCACCATGCCCACTACCGATGAGTCCGGCACGATTTTGACGATTCGATCGCTCACGCTCGCATATTCGAAGCTATTCACCACCGCCTCAGGGAAGCCCGGCCCATCCAACGAATAGATGCGTTCGATGCGGTCCTTCACCCCGTCCTCAGCGTTCATCGCCGCATAAACGGCCAGATTGCCGCCTTTGGAATGGCCGGTGAGCACGATCGGAACATCCTTCCACAACTCGGCCACCCTGGCGAGATAGTCGGCGGCGGTCACCTGCGCCGGCACCGGGTATTGGAAGGCCATGTTGAAGTCCTCTTTCCAACCCACGAGCGAATCGTCGGTACCGCGGAACGCCACAACCAGCATGCCGGACGGCAGGCGATAGGTCGCGGCGGCGAACTGCGTCTGCTCATCGCCGTCGAACTGCTCGAGAAAAGCGCCCATCTCAATGCCGGAAAAACGCGGATTCGCGGCGATGGCATGGTAGAAATCGTGCGTCACCTGCGGATCGACCAAGCCCACGTTCTCGACATTATGGTCGGGCACCGCGCTTCCATGGTGCAGCTCGTCGTCGGCGCGCGCGATCGTCACACCGTCGAATGGAGGTTTCCGCAGCATCCGCACGGAGCGTATGGGATGGCGCGGGTCGAATTGCTTCACACGGTCATGCAACGTGCCATATCGCGATTCGATGTCGTCAAGCCGCGGCACGCATTCCGGCACGTCGTCGTACGAAAGCTGCGCGAGCACGAGCGCGTCGGCCTCACGGAAGGGAAGCTCGCCGAAATCGCGCGTCTCCGTACGCGCGTAATCGATGATGTTGCCCATTGCACACCCCTTTCGCAGCCGTCGACATTCCGCATTCCATTATGCTTCCACAATTATGCGTCCGCACCGCACCATCCTACGTCAGCGAACGGGGATGCATCCGGATCATCAGCGCCCCGATGCCCTCCATTGCCCTTCTTATGTGTCACTTGCGCGGCACTCGTGTGTCACTTGTGCGGCACTTATGTGTCACAATTCCATTTTTCACGCCTTTTCGAGGATCGTGACACATGAATCGGCCGAAATGCGGCTCGGCAACCATCCCGACCAGCCGTTGCATCCGCCCATAGCCCCGCCTCGGCACGCGCTTCAGCACGCCTCGGCACTCAACCCGCTTCAGCCCTCGCGCACCGCCTTCGCCGCGCTGACCGGAATCGCCTTGATCACCGCCCTGATGAGTCCGCGCGTCTCCCGATCGGTATTGCGCGCCGCCTCCACAATCTTCGGCAGCGAATCCGTCCAATGCTCCACCAAATCGGCGATATTGCCGTATCCCGCCGCCGCGAAGATCCCGTAGATCTGGTCGATGGCGCGCTCGCGCTGCTCCTGGCTTACGGTGTCAAGCCACCCGTCGAGGGTTCGTTTGATGAGCTGCGCGCCGGCCGTCAGCTCGTCCACCTGTTCGAAATCGCCATTTTCCGCCACTTGCCAGCTGTTTCCCATATGCTGCATGATGCCGATGGCATCCGCTTTGACGATGCGCACTGGCGCATTCGATTGCAGCAGCATGCCCACGACGGACGATTCGGGCACGGTTTTGCGGATACGCGATTCGATTGCACGGTACGCCTGACCGCGCACCGTCGATTTCGGAAGGCCCGGCCCGTCATGGGAAAAGATGCGGGAGATCCGTCTGTTGCGACCCCGCACTGGCCCACCCAATGAGGGCAGCAATCCGAGCCGCCGCGCGCGCTCGCCAGCCACTTCGATGTCATCGTGCGCGATACGCATGGCCGCATACACGGCCATATTGCCGCCTTTCGAATGCCCGCCGAGCATGACCGCGGGCGAATCGCCCGACGAAAGGAAACCTTCCGACCTGTCCAGAATCGAGTTCACATACCGATACGCGGATTCCTGGGACGGCACCGGGCAACGCACCGCCATATTGAAATCCTCCTTCCATCCGACAAGCGTGCCATCGGTGCCACGGAAGGCTACATACAGCGAATCGACGGGCCCGCAACCCACGTCGAACGTCATCGCGGCGAACTGCTGCTGTTCGCGCTCGCTCAGACGCTCCGCGTACTCGCCGACACGCAACGCGCGGAAACGCGGCGATTCGCAGACGGCACGCAGCAACGCGAGCCGATACTCGTTTATATCGGAGGAATTCGAAACGAACATGTCGTCATAGCTTTCCGCACGCAGCAGCTCTCGAATCGGCACCGTCGCCACCGACCTCGCCTCGCCGAACGCCGGAACCAAGCCGGAAAGCCGCATATATGAGAGCTCAGCCAGCACCAGCGAATCGACATCGCCGAACGGCAGCTCCGCGAATCCATGAAACTCGCGCCGCACATAATCCACGACATTGCCCATGTCGCACCCCTTTTCGCTGGCCAACGCATCCTACGGAATCCATTATGCTCCGCTGCGGCCAGCCGGCGGATCAGGAATCATCCAGTCAATCGCAAGCGTTGTGCAACGTCCCCTGTGTAGACTAGGCAGCCATGGATCCAGTTGAAATTCTCATGCACTGGCTTGCCAAAAACTACAGCAAGCTCATCCTGCTCGCCGTCGTGCTCATCGTCGCCGCGCTTATCGACAAGGCGCTCACCAAGGTGGTGCACCGCGTGCTCGACAAATCGCAGGTGCCGAACGCCTCCATCTTCGTCAACATCATGCGCGCGGTGGTGTGGGTGTTCGCCATCGGCACGCTGCTGCAGCCAGTGTTCGGCATCAATCCGACCACGATATTCACCGCTCTTGGCATCGGCGGTCTTGCGGTTTCGCTGGGTTTGAAGGATACGATCGCCAATGTGATCGGCGGCTTCGGGCTTATGCTTGGCCGCGTCATCCAGCCGGGCGATTACGTCAAGGTGGCCGGCATCACCGGCACCGTCAAGGACATCAATTGGCGTCAGACCATCGTGCGCGAGCGCAACGGCAACGAGATGGTCATTCCGAATTCCATTCTGAACACCGCCTCGCTGGAGAAGCTTGACCCGTCGAACGAGTGCCTGGTGTCGGTGCCGTTCACCGCGAAGGCGGGCGTGGATGTGGAGCGTATGAAGGCCGACATCGTCAGCACCGTGGAACATGCGACCGTGGGGCTTGCCAACCCGCAATACAAGCCGGTGGTGAAGCTTAACGGCTTCACCCCGTACGGCATTGACGGCACGATCTACGCGTTTGCGAAAAACGATTTGCTGCTGTCCACCATGGCGGATGCGGTGGCGCAGTCGATCGCGCATGCCGATTATCTTGAGCATCGCGCGGTCATCAGCGGCGAATAGCGGCAGCGGCGTGCGCAACGCAACGCACGCAACACAAGCTATGCAGGCAACAGAAAGGCCGACCGGGAACGTATCCCCGGCCGGCCTTCATAATCCGCGCGACTGCGGCTATAGGAACAGACTGATCGCCGTCAGCAGCACCGTGAGCACGATGAACGTGATCATGCCGACGTTGCCGTACACGGTTCTGGCGCCGGTCCCACGCGGCAGCTCTTCCGGCGCGGTGTAGAACTCGGCTTTACGGAAATTGCGGATCAGCAGCACGAATCCGACAAGAACCATGGCACCGTACAGCAGGAAATAGACGAGCATGATCGCCAGCCCGGTGGCGTTCTGCGACGCCCACTGTTCCATCGCCGCCACATTGCCGTTTTCCGCGGCCTGAGACACCTTGTCCAGCTGGTCCAGGTCGACGCGCGTCAGAATCCACGGCGCGAGCACGCCGCCGTTGAAGTTGATGATCATGTGCATGGCCGTCGAATAGCGCAGTTTGCTGGTGCGCATGTAGATGTAGCCGAACATGACTCCCAGCAGGAACGCATAGAAGAACTGGAACAGGTTCATGTGGAACAGTCCGAACGCAAGGCCGGACAGCAGAATCGCCGTTTTCTCTCCGTATTTGCGGGTGTGGTCGATGAGCTGCTTGCGGAACATCCATTCTTCGAGAATCGGGCCAAGAATCACCAAGAACACGACATTCCAGATGTTCGTCTGCATGGCAAGATCGGCTACGCGGTTCGTGGCTTCACCGTCGGAAAGCGCCAGCGACAGCATACTGCCGACCATGCTGCCGACCCACATCATCGGCAGGCACATGAGCAGCAGCTTGAAGAACATGCCCGGTTTCATGTTGAATTTGCGGGTTTCGATGACGGTCGATTTGCCCATGAGCACCACCGCGACCGGCATGGCGATCAGATACAGCGGCACGTCGGAAATGAGGAACGTCATCCAATTCGGCATATCGCCGCCGGCGCCTACACCGCCCGCGACCGCGCGCACCACGCCTTTGAGCAGGAAGACGCCCGCGTACCAGATGATCACCATCAGGCACAGGCTTGCGCCGATGCGCGAAAAGTCGCGTTTCGCCCGCTGAAGCCATTCGAAGAACGGATTGCGATTCGGCTGCTGGAGCTGCTGCGAATACTGCAGCGGCTGCGGCGGGAATTGCGATTGCGGATATTGCTGTGCCGGCCCCTGCGGATACTGGGGGTACTGCGGCTGTTGCGGTTGTTGCGGAAACGTCATGGTCACCTTACGAACTTACGGCAAGCAAATAAAAAAGCTGATATCCAGCACTGTACTACCAGTTCTCTGAATATCAGCTTGGAATCTCAGCCCTGCGAATGGCTCGGCTCACGCGATGGGCGACCGTACGCAATAATCACGCACGGCGATCGCACGCAATGACGGTACGCAACGATCGCGCGCAGCAACCAATCGTCAGACGGCGAGCGCCGGAATCGGCCGAGGCGCGACCACGACCTGCGCTCCGATCGCAAGTCCTGCGGGCAGCTCGTTGGCCGGCAGCTGCACGGTGACGCGAATCGTGCCACCCATGCCTGCGCAGGCTACGCGCACGTCCACGCGGGCCAGCGCGCCGAGGAAATGCACCATCTCCACGCGGCCAAGTTCGCCGGCTCCGTGGACGGCATCGGCATCGTTGGTCAGTTCGATCGTCATGTTCTCGGGGCGCACCAGCACCGTGGAGGCGTCGGTGGCGGAACCGTCCAGCAGCGGGACGCGCTGGCCGAACACCACGGCCTCCTCACCGTTGGCGATTCCCGGCAGACGGTTGGTCAGGCCGATGAAGGTGGCCACGTATTCCGTGCCGGGGCGGCGGTACAGCGTCTGCGGGTCGGCGATCTGCTCGATGCGGCCGTGGTTCATCACGCCGATGCGGTCGGCCACGGCAAGGGCTTCTTCCTGGTCGTGGGTCACGAACACGGTGGTGGTGCCGGCTTCGAGTTGGATGCGGCGGATTTCGTCTCGCAGCTGCACGCGCACTTTGGCGTCCAATGCGGACAGCGGCTCGTCGAGCAGCAGCACACGCGGGTTCACGGCCAGCGCACGGGCCAGGGCCACGCGCTGCTGCTGGCCGCCGGACATCTGCTGCGTGTACTTTTTCGCCTGGTCGGCAAGTCCGACCAGTTCCAGTTTCTCCATGGCCTGACGGCGGCGTTCCGCACGGTCCACGCCTCGGATTTCAAGGCCGAATTCCACGTTCTGCAACGCGGTCATGTGCGGGAACAGCGAATAGGCTTGGAACACCATGGCCATGTCACGCTTGTTGACGGGCACGCCGGTCACATCCTGGCCACCGACGAGAATACGTCCGGCCTGAATATCTTCCAGTCCGGCCAGGGAGCGCAACGCGGTGGACTTGCCGCAGCCAGAGCCGCCCAGCAGCACCACCATTTCGCCTGGATTGATTTCCAGATTGAAATCGTCCAGCGCCTTGACGGTCGAACCGGGGTAAATCTTGTCTACGCCAAGCATCTGCACACCGCCGCCGCGCGCTTCGGAATCCTTGAGCACGGCCTTCGCCGCTTCGGTCACCACGTTGGATTCGGTATCGGAGAACGCTTCCGAGGTATGGGCAACCACCGCCTTCTGTTCGGCGAGAGTCATGAGTTGTCACCTTCCTTGTTCCGACGCATCGCGCTGGAAATCAGATCGAGAGCCACCAGCAGAATCACGCCGAATAGCAGTGCCAGCAGCGACATTGCGGTGGAGATTTGCGAATTGGATTGGCCGAGCTGGTACAGCGCGACCTGTAGGTTCATACGGCCGAGCAGTGAGGCGACGGTGTATTCGCCCAGCACCACGGCTATGGAGATGAACGATGCGGACAGGATCGACTGCCACAGGTTCGGAATGAGTACGCGGAAGAATACGCACGGCCATGAAGCGCCGAGGGACCGTGAGGCCTCGCATAACGTCTTCACGTCGATGGAATTGAGTCCCACCGCAAGCGCGCGGAAGGCAAACGGCATGACCAGCACCACGTAGGCGAAGCACAGCCAAATCGGGTTGGTGCTCAGCACGTCGGCGGACAGCCAGCGGTAGATCGGTCCCAGGCCAACCACCAGCACGATGGCCGGAATGGTCAGCGGCAGCGTGGCCACCCATTCGATGGCGCGTTCCAGTCTGCGCGAGCGGATGTGCACGATTACCATGGTGGGCACGAGCAGCACGAGCATGATCAGCACGGTCACCACGCACAGCGCGAGCGAAGCGCCGAGGCCGCTCCACAGGGTGCTCAGGTCGGCGCCGAGCGCGCTGCCGTCGCCGGTGAAGATGGCGATCCACGGGTCGAAGCTCCATTTTCCGGACAACGGGTGTCGGATGGTGAACAGGAACATGGACACCAGCGGCACGAACAGGAACAGCAGCGTCACCGTGAGAATGATGGTTTTGACGATGCGTTGCTTGCCGAGTCTGGCCGCACACAGCTGCGGCGGCATGGTTTGCGATTCTTGCATGTTCTGCTTTTCCTGCGATTGCGCGCTTACGTTTTGCGCACTTGCGTTCACTGCCATCGTCCGGCCCTCTTTTCCACGGCGTGGCTGATCATCATGACCACCGCCACGACGACGATCATGGCGAAGGCGAGCACCTGCGCAAAGCCTTGCTGGTTCGGGTCCATTTCGTTGCGCATCGCGCCTTGAATCATCAGCGGCACGAGAATCGAACGCTGGGAGAACAGCGCGGCGGCCGTGGCGTACGCGGAGAACGCGGACGCGAACAGCAGCAGGAACGCGGAGATGAATCGCGGTGCCAGAATCGGGCCGGCCACGCGCGTCCAGTATTGGAAGGTGTTGCCGCCGAGACTTTCCGTGGCTTCACGCCACTGCGGGCGGATGGAATCGACCGCGGGCAGGAAGATGATGATCATCAGCGGAATCTGGAAGTAGCAGTAGATGGTGATCAGACCCGGCAGCGAACTGAGCCAGTTCGGATCCACCACGTAGCCGGTCAGCTGTTTGATGAGCATGGTGCCCACACCGTTGATGCCGATGGTGGCGATGAACGCGAACGCCAGCATCACGCCGCCGAATTGGGCAAGTACCGACGAGATAGCCGAAATCATGCGGCGCCGCAGGCCGTTCGGCTTGGAGCCGATGACGAGGGCGTAGCTGGCGAGCGCGCCCACGATGGCGCCAATGACCGCGGATGCGACCGATACGAGTATCGACGTGCCGAATGCGGCGATGGTGTTCGCTTCGAAAAGTTTGTTGAAGTTCGCCACGGTGAAGCTGCCGTCGGCGGATTGGAAGGCGCCCACGATGACGATGACCGTCGGGGCGAGCAGGAAGCACGCGGTGTAGGCGAAGAACGGGATGGACACGGCGATGGTGCCGAGTTCACGCCTATGCGCGGCAAACGAGATGGCGGAGGAGCCCGCGCGCTTGGCGTGAGCTCCTGAGGTAAGCACTGCGGTCATGTCAGTTGCCGATGGTCTTGTCCCAGTTGTCCTGGAGCCATGTGGTGATGCGGGTGGAATCCTCGTTGGTGTAGCTCACCGGATCGCCGTCGATGGTGATGGCGTTCTTGAGGGTGGTCTGGTCGACGGTGCCGTCCTTCTTCATGGAGTCGAGCAGTACCGGGTTCGCGCCGCCCTTGAACCAGTCGTTCTGGGCGTCGGCGCTGTACAGGTATTCCTCCCACAGGCGGGCTGCGGCCGGGTGCGGGGCGTCCACGTTGATGGCCTGGTTGTAGTAGCTGACCACCTGGGCGTTCTTGAAGGTCTTGAACTTCCAGTTCACGCCCTTGGCCTTGAGGCTCTTCTGGTAGGAGGCCTGGTTGTAGGTCCAGTCCATCACCACGCCGGTCTGGCCGGAGTCGATGGTGCCGTCGGTCACGTCGACGGTGGTGAGGCTGTCTCTTATA
>ENA-UAYF01000504-UAYF01000504.1-human-gut-metagenome-genome-assembly--contig:-NODE-504-length-20915-cov-5.223778_pt1 | contig 20915 bp, 19 predicted proteins | sample MGYA00244017_ERZ654600 | MGnify/ENA primary metagenome ERZ654600 (study PRJEB26926, sample SAMN06164490) | human gut metagenome | biome: ENVO:00009003; feature: ENVO:2100002; material: ENVO:00002003... | reverse complement strand
GATCTACACCTATTAAGTCGTCGGCAGCGTCAGATGTGTATAAGAGACAGGCCACTGCCATTTTGGGTTTTGCTGTGATCATTCTGATCATGAAAGGCAGCGACAAAGCAGAAGCCGTTTCTGCAAAAGCGCAGTCACAACCGTCTGAAGAATAAGCGAAAAACAAAAGCCTGCACACCACAAAAACGTGGAACGTGCAGGCTTTTTCCATACTTATGCTATTTGCTATTTCTCCGGGGCTGAAAATTTGATCTGCAGGGCAGCAGACGGAAATGACAGGCTCTGCAGTGTGCCGTCCTGCGCCTGCACCAGTGTAAAACGGCCAAGATTGGTTTTGCCGTAAAATGCGTACCCCGTCTCCGTTTTGCTGGCATTTGGCTGCTGTGAGGATGCAAGCGCGTCAAAGGCACGGTAAACGGCCAGACAGGCGTTGTTTTGATTGACCTTGTCAAAATCCATGGACTGATCGATTTTGTCGTAAGAGACGGCGAAGCCGCTGCCGCTGCAGCGCATGACCATGCCGGCAGAAGCCGTGTCTGACACGGTGACACTGACCGCGCCGTCCTGCGTTCGGCAAATTTCGCAGGAGTAAGAAAAACCGCCCGTTTCCACAATGGCTTTTTGTACAAAAGCCGTTGTCAAAACGGGCGTATGTGTTTGTATTGTACAGGCGCCAAGCAGCGCGGGCAAGAGGCAGAAAAAGCCAAAGAGAACTCTTTTCATCCAAGCACTTCTTTACTCAAATTCTGACATCAGTGCCCCCAAAAGCTGTGCCATATCGGAAACCGTCATGCCGCGCTGCGAAAGCTCGCGCGCCGTAATATCGCCGCAAAGGCCATGGATATAGACTGCGGCCTGCGCCGCCGCGAACAGGTCCATCTTCTGCGCGGCAAACGCGCCGATCATACCGGCAAGCAGATCACCCATACCGGCCTTTGCCATGCCGGGGTTGCCGGTCATGTTTATGTAGACGCGCTCCCCGTCCGTAACGACTGTATTAGCCCCCTTGAGCACAACGACGGCGCCGGTCTTTTGCGCCATGCGCTTGGCCGTGCCGATGCGGTCAGCCTGCACCTCAGCAATGCTGATGCCGGCCAGCCGCGCCATTTCGCCCGGGTGCGGCGTGAGCACAAAGGGCGTACTGATGTGTTCAAGTAAATCTATGCCGGCGGACAAGATGTTTATGCCGTCTGCATCTAAAATGACAGGACATTTTGCATCTTTGAGCACCGTGCTGACAATGACCTGCGTGTCTTCGTTGATATCCAGTCCGCAGCCGAGCACAATGCTGTCGGCCCAGTCCAGCGTCTGTTCCAGCGCATTGATGCAGCCGATGGACAGCGTTTTGTGCTCATTTTCCGACAGCGGAAGCATAAGCGCCTCAGGCAGATTCGCAGCATAGGCCGGATAGCAGCTTTTTGGAAAAGCGCACTTCAAAAGGCCAACGCCGCTGCGCAGCGCGCCGCGGGCACACAAAATGCCCGCGCCGGTCATGTTGCGGCTGGAACAGATGTTCAGCTGGTGGCCGAACGTGCCCTTATTGGCATTTTTGGAACGCGGCCGGAAAAGCCGGCGAATATCGCGCGAAGAGGAAGCAAAAGCATAATCACCGCTGTAGCAGTCCTGCGGAATACCGATATCCACCACCCGCACCTCGCCGCAAAAGGCATTGCCGGGCGGCAGCACATGGCCGTATTTCAGCGTAGAAACAGCCACGGTAAGATCAGCCTGTACACAGATGTGGCCGACGCTGCCGTCGTCTGCATTGACACCACTTGGAATGTCAACAGCCACGACCTTGGCGCGGCTGTCATTCACAAGCTGGAATGCACGGTCAAACGGCGGGCGCGCCTCGCCGTGAAAGCCGATGCCGAATATGCAGTCCACAATAAAATCCGCGTCGATCGAATCGATGCTTTCCAGCTGTTTGACCTGCACTTCCTCGCCCATCGCCTGAAAATACTGCAGCGGTTCAGCGATCATAGGGGCTTTGTCGGCCAAAATGACCGTGACGCTGCAGCCGCACTTTTCGTGCAGCAGACGCGCCATGACAAACCCGTCGCCTGCGTTTTTGCCGTTGCCGCACACAACGGCCACAACGGCCTTTTCAAGCGCTTTGCCGTACTTTTTCTGCATGGCATGAAAGCACTGCGTGCCGGCGGCAAGCATCAGCTGCGCTTCTGTAGAATATTTTTCAAAGGCAACCGCTTCTGCCTCTCTGGTCTGCTGTGCCGTTAAAATACGCACAAAACCATCTCCTACTCTTCAACGATCACAGCCGCCACGGCGAAACCGCCGTCGTGGCTGATGGAAAGATCTGTATTCGGCTTGTCCTTAAAATAGGGGCGACCGCTTTCCCGGTGCAGCACTTCAAGCGCGGTCAGCGGCAGCTTGATGCCGCTGCCGACCGCTTTAAAATACGCTTCTTTTGCCGCAAAAATGCCGGCCAGACTTTCTGCCGTTTTGCCGTGGGCAAGCTCCTTTTCCGTAAACACACGGTGCAGAAAATGCGTGTTTTGCATCTGCTTTTCCATGCGGGAAACGGCAACGATATCGATCCCGATCTTAGGCATCTGCCTGCTCCGATGTATCAAACGGCTCGATCACAAATGAAAATGCGAACTTCTTTTTGCCGCTGTCGATGCGGTGCGCATCGGCCGGAATGGATCCGCAGGCGTTGGAGCCAGCGCCGAGCATATAGCCGTCAATAAACACGGCTGTGGTGCGGCGGCGCTCCAGTTCCTCCAGATGCGCTGCCTTGGCCGCATCCTGCGGCGTGTAGTGGTGCGCGCTGAACACAAACGGTTTATCCACAGCGCGGATACGCACACCGGTGCCGTCCGGCGCGGTGAGTTCTGCCCAGCGCGTTTCGCAGTGCATGCCGCTCTCCTGCGGGTTGATGTAAGGGTAATGCATGGCCGAGACCGTTGTGTCATATACACCGAACGCGGCCTGCTCTTTGAAGTCGCTCAAATTTTCCTGCTCGCCAAGGCCGAAATAGCGCACCTGCTCAAAGGCCTGCGGCAGTTCCAGCACCACGCCGTAGCGCGGGATCTTATTTATTTTTGTTAAATAGTCGAACGAAACATCCACACGCACCTGACCGTTTCCGAACACCTCGTAAACCATGGTCAGGTCGCCGAGGTATTTCTGGCGGGGCGTGGAGAGCAGATATTTATTGGTAAAGACCACGGAACGCTCCGTTGTCTTTTTCCGCGATTTGCGCAGATAGGCACGCACGTCTTCCAGACCGTATTTGCGCCAGTTGGCCGCAAGATACATGTCGTTGTCGAGGGGGGCGCGGAAAAGTTCCGGATTTATGCCCTTTTCATAATAGGCCGGCGTCTGGTTGACAAGCTCACGGCCTTTGTAGAGCCAGCTGGTGATGCGGCCGGTATCAGTATTGAACAGCATGCGCGTGTTTTCGGCTGTGATCTGGTCGTCCTCATGACGCATATTGTCGCTGACGACCGCCAGTTTCGGCGCCTTGCAGACGGGCGCGGCAAACGGCAGCTGACCCTCATGCAGCACAAACTGTTCAAACGCCACTTCGCGCTCGCCATCCGTATATTGGAAAACGACTGCCGTATGGCAGGTGCTGTCTGCCTGGATGGGCAGTTCCACTTTCTGCGCAGTCTGCGGCTGCAGCGCAAGCTGTACGCTGCCGTTTTCAGCCGGGACGCCGTCCTTGAGCAGTGTGTACGCCACGGTCAATTCCACCGGCGCAAAGTAATGGTGGTTGAAAAAGCTGTAAACACCGTCAGACTCTTTTTTGGCACGCACCGGGCGGTAGCAGTTTTTCATCTGCCAGGCACCGGGGTGCGGCGTGCGGTCGGGCGCAAACAGGCCGTCCACACAGAAATTGGAGTCGTGCTTCGTTTCGCCGTGGTCGCCGCCGTAGGTGTATTTGACCTCCCCGTCTGCATGGTAAACGGCATGGTCGGCAAATTCCCAGATGCAGCCGCCCATCAGATTGTCGTGCGCATAAAACAGGCGCACATATTCTTCCAGATCGCCGGCGCCGACGCCCATAGCATGTGCATATTCACAAAGGAACAGCGGCCTGCTGCGGTATTTGCCAATGGCGTGCTCGCCGATCTTTGCAACCTGCTGTACGGGCGGGTACATCATGCTGTTTACGTCGTAGCCGATACGCTTTGTGCGCACCGCGCCCTCGTAATGGATCGGGATCTCGGTCAGCTTTTTCAGCTGCTGATAGCAGTGATCCTGGCAGCGGATGCCGCCTGCCTCATTGCCGAGTGACCACATGGTGACACAGGCGTGATTCTTGTCGCGTTCAAACATACGGTAAACACGGTCCCAGTAATGGTCTTTCCACTTAAGGTCGTTGCTGATAAGGTTCGGCCTGTAGAGCCCGTCGCAGGTGCCGTGGGTCTCGATATCGGCCTCGTCCACAACGTAGATGCCGTACTGATCGCACAGATCCAGAAAGATCGGATCCGGCGGATAATGCGACGTGCGCACCGCGTTGCCGTTGAACTGTTTGACCAGTTCCACATCGCGCTGCATCTCCTCCGGCGTCATGCAGTAGCCCTTATCCGGCGTGGTGTCGTGGTGGTTGACGCCGAGCAGCTTGATGCGCTTGTCGTTGAAGAAGAACACATCGTCTTTCACTTCCACATGGCGGAAGCCGACGTAACGGCGCACCACTTCGATCACCTTGCCGTCCTGCACCAGCGTCAGATATAAAGTGTAAAGATTCGGCGCCTCTGCGCTCCAGGGCTTGGCGTCAATATGGGCAAAATCGATCGTAACGTCCATTTTGTTTTTACCGACCTCGATCGAGCGGGAGGAGACAAGCTCTTCCCCGTCAAACAGCTCGGCTGTCAGCACGCAGTCGTCTGCCAGGCGCAGCGTCGGCAAGATCGTCACTTTATAGGCCTGCACATCGCGCGAAAACTGCGTTTTCACAGCAAAATCATAAATGGAGTTGTCTTCGGTGCGTGTCAGCAGCACGTCGCGGAAAATGCCGTTGGAGCGGAACATGTCCTGCGCTTCCAGATAGGTACCGTTCGACCACTTGTGCACGACGACCGCGATCTCATTCAGGCCGGGATTCAAAAGCTCGGTCACATCAAATTCAGAAGTGTTGTGCGAACCTTCGGAATAGCCGACAAACGAACCGTTGACAAACACATCCAGACTGCCGGCCACGCCGAGAAACGTAAGCGTATAATGGCCGCCCATATCGGCCAGTTTAAAGCTTTTCACATAAACCGCCGCCGGGCAGTCGGTCGGAAAATGCGGCGGATCTACCTTGAACGGATAGCGTGTGTTCGTATAACACGGCTCCTCATAGCCGGTGTACTGCCACATAGAGGGCACCTGTACTGTGTCGAACGGGTAGTCGTCCGTCTCGAGTTCGGCCGGCAGTGAATGGCAGTTTTCGTAATACTTAAACTTCCATTCGCCGCTGAGCACTGCCACCATGGGCGAATGGTAGCGCTCGGTCAGAATGTCTGTTTTGTCCAGCGCTTTACGCCCGTTGAACGGAATAAAATAACTGCGCGGCTTCAGCAGGTTTTTCCGGTAAACGGAAAACTGCCTGTAGTTGTCGGTCTTCAGATTAAATTTCATCAGAGTTCCCCCTTTTCCGGCACACAAGCGTGCACGTCCATATGTATACGCCAAAACGCATACGCATATTCACAAATTGTTACAGTATAATTAATAATTTATCATATACAAAAAGTGTAGTCAATACAAAAAGATTTTAAAAAGCAAAAACGCCCTGCGTACACAGGGCGTTTTATGGAAAAAGCACTTAAGATAAAATCATTCCATTATCTCGCGGATGACCATTTCACAGTCGGCACGATCCATGATCTTCGGCACCGGGTAAAGCGGGTTGCCCTCTTTCAGGGCACGGGTGACGAGCAGCGGAATGTCCTCCTCTTTGATCATGTCGAACTTGTCGGGGATCTGCATTGCCCGGTTCATACGGCGGATCTCGGCGATAAAGGCTTTGCCTTTTTCTTCCACACGCATCTCCGGCGTGGTGATGCCGATCAGATCGGCAAGCTTCGCCAGCTGCGGATAGGCCGCCGCGCCGTAATAGTCGAGCACATACGGCAGGATCACGGCGTTGGCCAGACCGTGCGGCGTGCCGTAAAGACCGCCCAGGTTATGCGCAATGGCGTGCACATAGCCGACATAGGCTCTGGTAAAGGCCAGGCCGGCATAATAAGAGCCTTTCAGCATATTGGCGCGCGCCTCTACATTTTTACCGTCATGATAAGCCGTTTCCAGATTGGCGTGGATCAGCTGCGTGGCCTTTTCGGCATATTCGATGGTGGATTTCACGTTGGACTTGCCTATGTATGCCTCTACAGCATGGGTCATGGCGTCCATGCCCGTTGTGGAGGTGATGTGCGGCGGCAGACCCAGGGTCAGATCCGGGTCAAGCACCGCGTATTTCGGACGCAGACAGGTGTCGTTGATGGCGTTTTTCTCGTGCGTTTCCGGGTCGGTCACCACTGCGGCGACCGTGACCTCAGAGCCGGTACCGGCCGTTGTGGGCACTGCGAAAAACGGCGGCAGCTTTTTGAGCACTTTCAGCTGGCCGCGCATTTGGCGGACACTCTGCTTCGGCTTCACGATACGGGCGCCGGCAGCCTTGGCGCAGTCCATGGAAGAACCGCCGCCAAAAGCGATAATGCCCTCACAGCCATTGTCCAGATACATCTTTCTGGCATCCTCAATGTTCGGGATGGTGGGGTTCGGCTGCACGCCGTCATAAACAACGTAAGCAACGCCGGCCTTGTCCAGTTCCGCAAACATAGGATCCAGCAGATGCAGTCCCATCAGGCCCTTATCGGTCACCACAAGCACTTTTTTAAGGCCCTTGGAGGCGACCAGCTGCGGCAGCCTTTTTACAGAACCGGAACCCTCAAGCAAATACGGCTCGCTCCAGTCCAGAAAACACATGGCCACTTTAAATACACGCTGATAGACACGGTAATACGCCTTTTTCAAATCCCAAAGTGACAAGATCATCTCTCCTTTTCTGCACTTTATTTTAAAATGTATTACATATATTTTACATAAAACTCCGCCGCTTTTCAAGCACTTTGTTCAAAAAGCGCATAAATCACCATAACATATGCAAAAATGCGCACCGAACCGGGTCTTTCGGAAAAAATTTCCGAATTTTCTGCATGCGCGAAAATAATTTATAATAAATTGAAATTGAAAAAAATAATATAATATGGTATGGTAAAAGAAAACGGTTACAGGAGGCATGCAAAATGGCAGATAAAAAACTCATCTTTTGCGGCAACAGTGAACAATACCTGAAAAAAGAACTTTGCCGCGATTCCGACGAAACAAACGGCGCACCGGCTTTTCGTATCCCCTCCCTGGTCAACTGCTCCGGTACGCTGGTCGCGGCGATCGACAAAGCGTCGTCCGGCGCAGACTGGGGCTACATTGAAATCGCCGTACGCAGAAGCACCGACGACGGCAAGACCTGGAGCCCGATCAAAAGCATTCTGGTGCCGCCGGCACGCGAAACAAAAGTCGGCGACGAGTACTACAAATCCTCTTTCTACATTGACCCGTGCATGACGGTAGCCAAAAACGGCGACATCGTAATGCTGGTCACCTTTTTCCCGGAATGCAAGGGCATTCACAACAAAAAGCTGCTGGACCACAAAAAGGCGGCTTTTGCCCAGGCCGACGGCAAAATGTGCCCGGTGCTCTACGACAAAAACGGCCGGTTCTACACAGTGCGCGAAAACGGCTTCCTTTATAATGACAAAAACGAAAAGACCGATTACCGCCTGAAGACCGACCGGCAGGCGCCCTACTACGAAACGGGCGACCTGTACCGCGGCGACGAGATGATGGGCAACATTTACTTAAACGGCGCCATGGGCAAAAACGAGATGAAAACGGTGCTGGCGTTCGGCGCACCCATCAAGGCGCCGAAGCGCAGCTACATCTTTATGACACGCAGCAGCGACGCCGGCGAGACCTGGAGCGCACCGAAAGACATTACGGGCGAAGTCCTGTTTCAGGAGGACGGCACATTTCTGGGCGTAGCGCCCGGCAACGGCATTGCGCTGGAGGACGGCCGCCTGGTCGCCACGGTCTACTCCTTAAAAGGCGCTGCGGCCATTTACTCTGACGACAACGGCGAGACCTGGAAACGCGACACATCGCAAAAATACATAGGCACGCAGGGCGAATGGCAGTGCGTGCAGGCGCCGAGCGGTGAAGTGATCGGCCTGTCGCGTCAGAACCGCAGCGGCAAAACGCCGATGGTCATTTCGCACAACCGCGGCGTGACATGGGAGAAAAAGGGCAAGACCGGTATTTTGGCCTGCAAATGCCAAAAGAGCTTTATCCGTTACGACGACGAATATGTGCTTTGTTCGCACACGGCGAGATCCGGCCGCAAAGACGGCGTGCTGTCCGTCGGGCGCTTTGTTGTAAAAAAAGGCAAAACGACCGGCATTAAGTGGATCCGCCACCTGCCGATCAACACCGGCTTTTTCGCCTACTCTTCGCTGGCGGTCTTAAACGACGGCAGCATCGGCGTGCTGTATGAAGACGAACCGTCCAGCCACATTGTGTTTAAAACATTTTCCAAAGCCGAGCTTTTCGACTGAAATCCGAAAAAAGCACTTGCATTACCTGCACAAAGACGCTATAATAAATTCAACCTAAATTTGAAACGCAGTGACGAAGAAAAGTAACCTGTTTTTTCCAACACAGAGAGGTGCGGCGGCTGAAAAGCACTTTGGCAAAAGGCAGGCGAAGTTCCCTTCCGAGCGGTTTTGCTGAACACAAGTAGGCAAAAACGGCAAAGCCCCGTTACAGGCTCAATGAGTGTTTGCTCACGGCAAAAATCAGGGTGGTACCGCAGGTTTTAAGGCTTGTCCCTCATTCGAGGGGCAAGCTTTTTTATTTAAAAACAAATTGCTGAAAATACAGGAAAGGATGATTTCATGAAACAGCAGCTTGAAGAGATACGTCAAACCGCCACACAGGCGATTGACCGCTGCACCGAGCTGAAAGAGCTGGACGCAGCGCGCGTGCAGTATCTCGGCAAAAAGGGACAGCTGACCTCCATCTTAAAACAGATGGGCAAGCTTTCGGCCGAGGAGCGGCCGGTGATCGGCCAGCTGGCCAACGAAGTGCGCCAGGCCATTGACCAGAAGCTGACCGAAAAGACCGCACAGCTGAAAGAAAAGATTTTAAACGAGAAGCTGGCGGCCGAAACGATTGACGTGACCATGCCCGGCGAAAACATGCCGATCGGCCATGTGCACCCGCTGACCGCCGTTTTAAACGAGCTGAAGGACATTTTCCTCGGCATGGGCTTTCAGATCGCCGAAGGGCCGGAAGTGGAGACCGACTACTACAATTTCGAGGCGCTCAACATTCCGAAAGACCACCCGGCGCGCGACACACAGGACACTTTTTATATTAACGAGAATATCCTGCTTCGCACACAGACTTCCCCCGTGCAGATCCGTGTGATGGAAAACACCAAACCGCCGATCCGTGTGATCGCCCCCGGCCGTGTTTACCGCAGCGACGCGGTGGACGCCACGCACTCTCCCCTGTTCCACCAGATCGAAGGACTTGTTGTGGACAAGGGAATCACCATGGCGCACCTGAAAGGCACGCTTGAGATGTTTGCAAAGCGCCTGTACGGCGAAGACACCCGGATCCGCCTGCGCCCGCACCACTTCCCGTTCACGGAACCGAGCTGCGAGATCGACGTTTCCTGTTTCAAATGCGGCGGCAAGGGCTGCCCGATGTGCAAGGGCGAGGGCTGGATCGAGATCCTCGGCGGCGGCATGGTGCACCCGAAGGTGCTGAAAAACGGAGGCGTAGACCCCGAACAGTACAGCGGCTTCGCCTTCGGCGTCGGTCTGGAACGCCTGACGATGTTCAAATACAACATCGACGACATGCGCTTGCTTTATGAAAACGATTTAAGATTCTTAGGACAGTTTTAAGGAGGTGGCTTTAAGATGATCTTATCCAGAAAATGGCTTGAAGATTATGTAGATACAAAAGATATTTCCGACAAGGACTTCTGCGACGCCATAACACTTTCCGGCTCCAAGGTAGAAGCCTGGGAAAAAGAGGGCGCCGAGCTGCAGAACATTGTTGTCGGACGTGTGGAAAACCTGGAGCGCCACCCGGATTCCGACCACCTTTGGATCTGCAGCATCAACGTCGGCACGGATGCCGATTTGCAGATCGTGACCGGTGCGCAGAACCTGAAAGCCGGCGACTATGTGCCGGTCGCGCTGGACAACAGCGTGGTGCACGGCGGCCAGAAAATCAAAAAAGGCAAGTTAAGAGGCGTCGAGAGCAACGGCATGCTCTGTTCGCTCGGCGAGCTCGGCCTGACCGTTCATGATTTTCCCTACGCGATCGAAGACGGTATTTTTGTGCTGGGCGACGACTGCGACAAAACGCTTGGCATGGACATTCACGAGGCGATCGGCCTGGACGACACCGCCGTGGAATTTGAGATCACTTCAAACCGCGCCGACTGCCTTTCGGTGACCGGCCTGGCCCGTGAAGCGGCCGCCACATTCAAACGCCCGCTGCATCTGCACGCACCCCAGGTAAAGCCCGGCCACGACGATGTCAATAACTTTTTGAAAGTGCAGATCCACTGCCCGGACACCTGTTACCGCTACACCGGCGCCATTGTGGAAAACGTGCGCGTAAAGGAATCGCCGCGCTGGCTGCGCGAACGCCTGCGCGCCTCCGGTGTGCGCCCCATTTCCAACATCGTAGACATTACGAACTATGTGATGCTGGAATACGGCCAGCCGATGCACGCCTTTGACCTGCGCTACCTGGCCGGCGGTGAAGTGAACGTGCGAAACGCCAGAAACGGCGAAAAAATCACCACGCTGGACGGCGAAGAACGTGACCTGACCGACCAGATGATGGTGATTGCCGACGCCGAAAAGCCCGTTGCCGTAGCCGGCGTTATGGGCGGCGAATACAGCGGTATTATGGACGACACGACCACCATCGTGTTTGAATCGGCCTGCTTCAACGGCGCCTCGGTCAGAAGAACGGCCCGCGCGCTCGGCATGCGCACCGAAGCCTCGTCGCGCTATGAAAAAGAACTGGATCCCGCCGCCTGCCTGCCTGCCCTGCAGCGCGCACTGGAGCTGGTGCAGCTTCTGGACGCCGGCGACGTGGTAAACGGCGTGGTGGACTGCAACAAGTCACAGCCCAGAGACGTTGTGCTGGATTTTGACCCCGACTACATCAACAACTTCATCGGTATAAATTTAAGCGCTAAAGAGATGGAAGAGATCCTGACCCGTCTGGACTTCAAAATTGAAAACGGCAAGATCTATTCCCCGTCTTTTAGAAACGACATTGAGCACCTGGCCGACATCAGCGAAGAAGTGGCCCGGTTCTACGGCTTTCACAACATCCCGAACCAGGCGCTGACCGGTGTGGCAAACGGCTACCTGACGAAGAAACAGCAGTTTGAAAAAACGGCAAATGAAACGCTGGTGGCCTGCGGCTGCAGCGAAGTTTACACCTATTCGTTCATCAGCCCCAAGGCATACGACCGCATCTGCCTGCCGGCGGATTCCCCGCTGCGAAAGAGCGTTGTGATCTCGAACCCGCTTGGCGAAGACACCAGCATCATGCGCACGACCGCCGTGCCCTCCATGCTGGACGTGCTGGCGCGCAACTATAAAAACCGCAACGAATCGGCGGCGCTTTACGAACTGGCCACCAACTACGAACCGACCGGCGAAAACACACTGCCCCACGAGTACAAGCGCGCCGTGATCGGCCTTTACGGCAGCGGCTGCACATACTACACGCTCAAGGGCATTGTAGAAGCGCTGCTTTACGGCCTGAAAGTGGAAGATTACGACGTAGAACCGCTGAAAGACGACCCGACTTTCCACCCGGGCCGCACGGCCGTTTTGACCATAGGCGGCAAGCGCCTGGCCAGGCTCGGCGAGATCCACCCGAAAGTGTGCGAAAACTACGGCATCGGCACACGCGTTTACCTGGCCGAGATCGACATGGACACCGCCATGGCCCATGCGCTGGAGACCAGAACGCACAAGCCCCTGCCGAAATACCCGGCTGCGACCCGCGACCTGGCTTTTGTTTGCGACAAAGAAGTGCCTGTTCTGACGATCGAAAAAGAGATCAAAGAAGCTGTGGGCCAAATTCTGGAAAGTGTAACGCTCTTTGACGTATACGAAGGCGACCAGATCGAACAGGGCAAAAAATCAGTTGCCTTCAGCCTGAAAATGCGTGCGGCCGACCGTACCCTTACTGACGAGGAAGCTGACGCCGCCGTAAAACGCGTGCTGAAATCCCTGGATAAACACGGAATTAATTTAAGAAGCTGATTGACTTTTGCACGGGAGTGTGCTATGATTTAACCATCACTTTAAAGCACAAAAGTGCTAAAGCTTGAATCATTCTATGTTTTGGAGGGAATTTTATGAAAAAGTTGACCAAGATCCTGGCTATCGTACTGTCTGCCGCGCTGATCGGCGTGATGTTTGCCGGCTGCTCCGGCGCTGCTGACGACGGCAAGTACACCGTCGGTATTTTGCAGCAGATGCAGCACGCTGCACTGGACCGCGCCACACAGGGCTTTAAAGACGCCCTTACGGAAAAGCTCGGTGCAGAAAACGTGGAATTCAATGACCAGAACGCCAACAACGACGTACCTACCTGCGCTACGATCGCCGGTCAGTTCGTTTCGAACAAGGTCGATCTGATCTTTGCAAACGGCACCTCTGCTCTGGAGGCTTCTGTGGCCGCGACAGGCGAGATCCCGATCGTCGGCACCTCGATCACGAACTACGCCACGGCACTGCATGTGGACGAATCTGAATGGAACGGTGCCAGCGGTATCAACGTGACCGGTACATCCGATCTGGCGCCGCTTGAAGAACAGGCCAACATGTTTAAAGAACTGCTGCCGGACGTCAAAACGGTAGGCATTCTGTACTGCTCGGCCGAAGCCAACTCCAAGTACCAGGCAGATATGATCACACCGTATCTGGAAGACCTGGGCATTGAAGTAAAGGTGTATACAGCCGCCGACTCCAACGACATCGCCTCCGTTACCACAACGGCCTGTTCCGAGGTGGAGGCACTCTACATCCCGACCGACAACACGATGGCGTCGAACACCGGTATCGTCAGCAACATTGCCGAACCGGCCGGGATCCCGATCATCGCGGGTGAAGAAGGTATCTGTGAAGGCTGCGGCATCGCCACACTTTCGATCGACTATTATGACATCGGCTACCAGGCCGGTGAAATGGCGGTCAAAATCCTGAGCGAGAATGCCGACCCGGCTACAATGAACATTGAATTTGCAGCCAACGTAGAAAAGAAATATGATGCACAGCGCTGCGAGGCACTTGGCATCACCATTCCGGACGGTTACACAGCCATTGAGGCTGCATAAGCCGTAAAAAAACACATAAAAGCAAAAAGGCGATCAGAATTTCCGATCGTCTTTTTGTTGCATCTGAAAGGAACAATAAAACTATGCTAGACTTCTTATCCTCCATGCCCAGCGCAGTCGCCCAGGGCATCATCTGGGGCATTATGGCCATCGGCGTTTACATCACATTCCGCACGCTGGACATCGCCGATTTGACCGTGGACGGCTCCTTCGGCACCGGCGGCGCCGTGCTGGTCATGTGCATGATCAGCGGTATGAACGTATACGTTGCACTGATCATTGCATTTCTCGCCGGCTGTGCAGCCGGGTTTGTGACCGGTATTTTCCACACCAAATTCGGCATACCAGCGATTCTGGCCGGTATTCTGACCCAGATCGCGCTCTACTCCATCAACCTGCGCATCTTGGGTGACAAGGCCAACCAGCCGATCAGCGTGATGCAGTATGACCTGCTCGTATCGCTTCGCTACATTCCGAAAACGCTGATCGTCGGTGCGATTTTCTCCGTTCTTCTGATCGCCGTGCTGTACTGGTTTTTCGGCACTGAAACCGGTATGTCGCTGCGCGCGACCGGCAACAACCAGAACATGGCCCGCGCCAACGGTATCAACACCAATGTCAACAAAATCGTCGGCCTGACTCTTTCAAACGGCATCGTGGCGCTTTCCGGCGCACTGCTGGCACAGTACCAGGGCTTTGCGGACGTCAACATGGGCCGCGGCGCCATCGTCATCGGTCTGGCTGCCGTTATCATCGGCGAGGTCGTATTCGGCAAGCTGTTCAAAAACTTTGCCCTGCGTCTGCTGGCCGTGATCTTCGGCGGCATCATTTACTATGTCGTTATCTCGGTCGTGCTGGTGCTTGGCCTCAACGCCAACGACCTGAAGCTGCTGACTGCAATCATCGTGGCGCTGTTCCTTGGCGTGCCGTACTGGAGAAACAAAATGAAAGAAAAGAGCCTGCAAAAGAAAGGCCGCAAAAAAGAACTGCCGGGAGGAAAAGAAAATGCTTGAGATCAAAAATGTACACAAAACTTTCAACCCCGGAACGATCAATGAAAAAAAAGCGCTCTGCGGTATTGACCTGGTGCTGAACGAGGGCGACTTTGTAACGGTGATCGGCGGCAACGGCGCCGGCAAATCCACCATGCTCAACATGATCGCCGGTGTATACCCGGTGGACTGCGGCAGTATTCTTATTGACGGCACCGACGTGACCGGCATGCCGGAACACAAACGCGCCAAATTCCTGGGCCGCGTTTTTCAGGACCCGATGATGGGCACAGCCGCCGATATGGAAATTGTAGAAAACCTGTCCATCGCGGCGCGGCGCGGCAAACGCCGTTCGCTGAAATGGGGCGTTACCAAAAAAGAACAGGCTGCTTACAAGGAAATGCTGGCCAGTCTGGAGCTTGGGCTGGAAGACCGCCTGACCACAAAGGCCGGCCTGCTTTCCGGCGGTCAGCGCCAGGCACTTACACTTTTGATGGCCACGCTGAAAAAGCCGAAGCTGCTGCTGCTGGACGAGCACACAGCTGCCCTTGACCCGAAAACCGCTAAAAAAGTACTCGATATGACGCAGAAGATCGTGGACGAGCACCACCTGACCACCCTGATGATCACCCACAATATGGCCGATGCCATCCGTGTGGGCAACCGACTGATCATGATGAACGCCGGCAAGATCATTTACGATGTTTCGGGTGAAGAAAAGAAACAGCTCACCACAGCACAGCTGCTGGAAAAATTCAAGCTGTCGGCCGGCGAAGAGCTGCAAAACGACCGTATGCTGCTTTCAGAAGAGTAAAAAATGGTACTTTTTACCGGCCGTTTTTGAAAATTCCAAGAAAAACATTGTAATTTGTTTTGAAAATGTATATAATTGCTATATGGAGGTGACTTTGCCATGATCGATAAAACCATATCCTTCAAACTGGGTGACGAGAAAGAAAACGAGATGAAAAACATCCTTACCCAGGTATTTGATGCACTTAAGGAAAAGGGTTATAACCCCGTCAATCAAATCGTAGGATACATTTTATCTGAAGACCCCACCTATATCACCACGCACAAAAACGCGCGCAGCCTGATCCGCCGGATCGACCGCGACGAACTTTTGTCTGAAATGGTAAAGTCTTATTTAAACAACTAAAAGGAGGTTATGCCTGTGGCTGAAAGCAAAGACAGCACCCTCATGTACAAAGGCAGACCGCTTGTGCGCTGCGGAGACACTGTGTTTTACGGCAATCCCGACGAACCGTACATGATCAAACTGACGGTCAACAGCAAAAAAGCCCTGAAAGACATCAGCCTTTCGGAAAGCGTGGGCGTTTTTCTTCTGGAAGCCGACCCTTCCAAAGCAAACGGCTATTCCGTTTCCAAAAAAAGTGAGAAAAACGGTATTTTCAACGCCCTGGACCTTGGTGAGGTCTGGCTGACCAGAGCACTGAAAAAGTAAACAAAAAGAAACGCCGCTGCGGTTTGCAGCGGCGTTTCTGCATTTTAAATCAAAATTTCCGTACCCCGCACGTTTCCCAGAAATCTTTGTTTTTCATAGAATAAAGAAAAAACAAAGTGAGGTTATTTTCAGTGGAAACTGTTTTGATAAATGTCGGCTCTGTCACGGCTGCGCAGCGCGGCCAGACGCTGCTGAAAAAAGAACGCATCTTTTCGAAAATCCAAAAAGCACAAAAAAGTACAGCCGTCGGCGGCTGCGGCTGGACGCTGCGTGTTGCCAAAGCGGATGAAACAAAGGCGCTGCGCCTTTTGGAGGCAAACGGCATATCGATCCGTGCGGTGGAATAAATATGATCTATCTGGACAACGCCGCCACCTCTTACCCGAAGCCGCAAAACGTCAGGAAAATGTTCTGCGCATCCATCGAAAAATATGCTTTCAACAGCGGCCGCGGCGCTTATGCCGCAGCCGTGCGAACGAGCGAGGCCATCTATGACGTGCGTATGGCGTGCAGCCGTTTTTTCGGCGCCAAACGGTCCGAAAACGTCATTTTTACACCCGGCTGTACCTGGGGGCTGAACACAGTCATTAAAGGCCTGGTACAGCCCGGCAGCCATGTGGTCATTTCCAGCCTGGAACACAATGCCGTGGCACGGCCGGTGCGCAAGCTTTGTGAACGAAACGGCGTGCAGGCCAGCATTGCCGAATATGACGAAGACCCGCAAAAGACGGTACAGAATTTTGAAAACTGCATCCGCAAAAACACAAGACTGATCGTCTGCACACATGCCTCCAACGTGTTTGGCATGGTCATGCCGATTAAGGAACTGGCGCAGATGGCGGCCGGGCACGGTATACCGTTTGCCGCGGACTGCGCGCAAACAGCCGGTGTGATGGAGGTAAAGATGTACCCGGGACTGAGCGCCCTGTGTGCGCCGTGCCACAAAGGACTGCTTGGCGCACCGGGCGCCGGTATTCTGCTGCTAAGCGACAGCTCCCCCCTGCCCGACACCCTGGCCGAAGGCGGCACCGGCAGCCTTTCGGCTGAGCTGCGCATGCCGCCCGACCTACCGGAACGCTTTGAGGCCGGTACATTGAACAACTGCGCCATTTTGTCAGCGGGCGCCGGCATCCGCTATATTGAAAAACGAACGCCGCAGGCCATATACGCCCATGAAACGGCACTTTGTGAAATGCTTTTTGAAGAACTCAGCAAAGTCGGCGCCGTACTTTATACGCCGCGCCCGCAAAGCGGGAAAAGCGCGCCCATTTTGTCCTTGAACTGGAAAGACTACCCCAGTGAAAAGACGGCGGCGCTTTTAAGCGAAAAAGGGATTGCCGTGCGTGCCGGGCTCCACTGCGCACCGCTTGCGCACCGGTTCATGGGCACGCTGAAGCGCGGTACCGTGCGCCTGAGCCCAGGCTGTTTTACGCAGATGAAGGAATGTGAATATTTTATAAACACTCTGAAAAAGTTATAAAAACGCTCTTTATTTATGCACTTTATTTGTGGTAAAATAAAAGTGGAAAGAAAGGGTGCTTTTCAAAGCACACCCTATAGCGATTGTTTTTGATATAAAAATTCAGAAATTGGGATGTTTTTCGAATGCTGCAAGAAATAGAAAACTTTTTTAATAAAATTCTGAGCGTGTTTTCCACGTTTGCTTTTACGGATCTGCTGGACATTCTTTTTGTGGCTGCCGTTATTTATGTATGTATCCGCATTATGCGCGAAACAAGGGCCATGCAGCTGCTCAAAGGGATCATCATCATTGCCGTTGTGTACGCCATTGTCAATGCGCTGAGCATGGAGGCCTCCAGCTTTATTCTGCAAAGCGTGTTTTCCAATATTCTGATCATCATCGTGGTGCTGTTCACACCGGAATTCCGTAAAATCCTGGAGCAGCTGGGCAAAACGGCATCTAAGCACAGCTTAAAGTCCATCATACACTCCGGCATTGCCGTAGAAATCGCCGAGATCGACAGCTGCATTGACGCCGTGTGCAAAGCCGCCGCCGATATGAGCGACAAAAAAATCGGCGCACTGATCGTGTTTGAAAACGAGACCATGCTCGGCAACATCATCAACACCGGCACGGTCGTAGACGCCGTAGCCTCGCGCGAAATGGTGGAAAACATCTTTTTCCCGAAATCGCCGCTGCACGACGGCGCCATGATCATTCGCGGCTATAAAATTTTTGCAGCGGGCTGTATCCTGCCCCTGACCGGCAAAAACATTTCTTCTGCACTGGGCACGCGCCACCGCGCCGCGCTTGGCCTGTCGGAAGAGAGCGACGCCGTTATCGTTATTGTGTCGGAAGAGACGGGCGCCATTTCCGTTGCGCAAAACGGAACGCTGACGCAGGGTATTTCAGACGGTGATCTGCGCGAGATTTTAACGCGCAATTTCGTGCCGTCTGGTTCCACCTCCGACGACAAGATCATTACCAAAATAGTCAGGGGGATCAAAAAATGAGCGAAGACAACAAAAACAAAACCCCTCTCTCCCCTGCCGAACCCGAAAAGCCGCAGACGCCGAAAGAGGGCGGGCATCATAATACAAAAGCCGGCCGCATAAAAAGCGAGCTGACTGCGCGCGCAGCCGAAAAAAAGGCCGCTGGAAAAAAGCGTAAAAAAAGAAAATTCTCCCTGCGCAAGCTGATCTATACAGACAAGTACCTGATCATCACTTCCCTGTTTCTGGCCGTTGTGGTGTGGGTCATCACCTCCATGAATGTCAGCCCGCAGACCGAAAAAACGATCCCGGTGACCGTAACGGTCAGCACGAACAGCGAAGCACAGCAGCAGCTTGGCATTGAGTCCTATGGCGAACAGGAGATCACCGTGCAGGTAACGGTGTCAGCACAGCGCTATATCGTGCGCGACATTACGGCCGATGATCTGACTGTGAGCGTAGACACCAGTTCCGTGCTGCAGGCCGGCTATCATACCGTGCCCATTACCGCAAGCGCGGCAAACGAACGCAACGACTTTACCATTACGAAATTCTCGCCCACCAGCTACGAAGCTTATTTTGATGTGGAGAGCGAACAATCCTACCCGATCGAGATCAACTACACCAATCCCGACTTTGTGGCCGACGGCTACATGCTTGGGCAGGTGCAGATGAGCGACACGACCGCCCTGGTGCGCGGCGCGGCCAATTATATGCGCAATGTTTCGCATGTGGTCGCCGACGTGACGTTTGAAAACAAGCTGACCGAAACACAGAACGTAAATCTGGTCCTGCGCGCCGTAGACGAAAACGGAGAACCGGTAGATTTTGTGAATGTATCCACAGAAAACAGCAATCCAAACGTGATCATACCCATTTTGAAACGCGCAACTTTGCCGGTGCGGGTCGGTCTGACCAACACACCGGAAGGGCTGAACACAAGCGACATTCAAATCCGTTACAGTGTCAGCCAGATGGAAGTGGGTATGCTGGAATCCGCGCTGGAATCCACCACATCCATCCTGCTCGGCGACATCGACTTTTCACGCCTCAACATCGGCGAAAACGAATTTTCCTTCGACCCGAACAGTGTAAATGGCGTAACGCCTGTTTCACAGACAGACCCGATCGTAGTAACGGTCACCGTGCCGGAGGACTACGAGTCCAAATATGTCTCGCTGACCACCTCCGGCATCAAGATCACCGGCGTGCCGGAAGGCTATAGGGCCACCGTGCAGTCGCTTTCTGCAAGCCGCGTGCGGGTCATTTCGCCGAATTCGGTAGACGACTGCAACGTCTCGCTTGCCGTAGATCTTGGCTACACGTCGGCAGACACACCGTCGGACGACCGCCTGACACAGACGGCCAGCGTCACTTTTACCGTGACCGGCGGGCAGGCCGCCTGGGCATACGGCACTGTTAACGCGACCGTGCTGCTTGAAAAAGAATAAAAGCAAAACAAAAAGCAGGCACAGCTTTTGCTGTGCCTGCTTTTTGTTTTCACTTTGAATCCGTCAGATCAGTCTTTGTCCTCGTCCTCGTCGCAGCAGCAGCAACCGTCTTCGTCCTCAAAGTCCAGTTCCAGATGCTCGCCGCAGTTCGGGCAGTCGATTTCGCCTTCGGCGGCCGTGTCCTCGTCCAGCACGATCGTTTCACCGCAGTTCGGGCAAGTGACTTCGTACTCAACGTCTTCGTCGCCGCAGCAGTCGCACTCGTCATCATAGACATAGTCTTCGAGCTCGCCAAGATCTTCGTCCATCTCGTCTACGGTATCGGTCAGTTCGCCGATGTCCTCGTTGATGTAGTCCAGATCTTCACAGATGCTGTCCAGCAGGTCGACGATCGCCTTAATGGCCTTTGTCTCTTTGGCGTTAGCGTCCAGCTCCAGGCCGTCTACAAGACCTTTCAGGTAACCGAGTTTTTCAATCGTTTCCATAGTGATTCTCCTTTAAACGTTACGCTCTTTCCATGTACTCGCAGGTACGGGTGTCTACACGGATCTTGTCGCCTTCGTTGATGAAAAGCGGCACGCGGATCTCCGCCCCCGTCTCAAGCGTGGCCGGTTTGAGCGTGTTGGTGGCTGTATTTCCCTTGAAGCCGGGATCCGTTTTGGTGACTTCAAGCGTTACAAAAGTCGGCGGTTCTACACCGAACACTTTGCCTTTGTAAGAAAGCACACGGCAGATGTCGTTTTCCTTAACGAATTTGAAGTTGTCGGAAAGTTCGCTTTCGGCGACCGGCACCATGTCGAACGTTTCCTGGTCCATGAAATAGTAAAGGCCGTCGTCGTTATAGGAATAAACCATTTCCTTTCTTTCGATATAGGCCGTGGGGAATTTTGCGGTGGGGTTAAAAGACGTTTCGGTGACAGCGCCTGTAATCACGTTTCTCATTTTCGTTCTGACGAAAGCGGCGCCCTTACCCGGCTTTACATGCTGGAATTCAATGACCTGGTAAACCTGGCCGTCCATCTCAAAGGTAACGCCGTTTCTGAAATCACCTGCTGATACCATAAAGTTATACCTCTGTCTCTTAT
>ENA-UAYF01000481-UAYF01000481.1-human-gut-metagenome-genome-assembly--contig:-NODE-481-length-21606-cov-8.637093_pt1 | contig 21606 bp, 19 predicted proteins | sample MGYA00244017_ERZ654600 | MGnify/ENA primary metagenome ERZ654600 (study PRJEB26926, sample SAMN06164490) | human gut metagenome | biome: ENVO:00009003; feature: ENVO:2100002; material: ENVO:00002003... | reverse complement strand
TTCTTTACTGCCATGATACAATAAAATCTCGCTCATCTGCTTCACCTTCTGTATGAGAGATCGTTACTATGGCGTTCCTTATTATAATATGTACCGGGCGGCAATCGCCGCCCACTGTTCTTAACCGAACAGACCGCTCAGCAGGGGAATCAGGGTGATGCCCACCAGAGCGACACCGCCGCCAGCCATGAGCTGCTTCATGCCCTGACTCTTACTGCCGGGGTTGTCGTTACCATAACCTTCCAGCAGGTTGATGGCACCCCACACGCCGAGACCGGCACCCAGAGCGACAACCAGAGTCTGAAGAACTTCGATAGCAGAGTTGAAGAATTCCATAGTCTTTTCTCCTTTATTATAAAGCGTTTCCGGTCATTTGTACACACCCGAAATCTTGTAGTTTTACGCTGCATAACCGCAGCAAGGCTGATTTTCTGGTGTACCTCTCTGGTCCGGGTAAAATGAAACCGCCTACCGGGTCAGGCAGGCGGGAGCGAATCAGCGTCAATCACAACAAATTCATCATTGGGATTGATTTTTTCTTTGCGGTTCAGATATTTTTCAATATCAAAGGTGTTTTTGAGGTCGTAGTCCGAGGTCAGCTTGTAGTTGGGATGCTGGGTCAGGTCGTACTTGTCAGAAAGAAACGGTCTGACGCCACGCAGCTGCAAGATGCACTTGCCGCCGTCCAGCACCGCCAGTTCGTCCTGACTCAACAATTCATGCCCCATCTTTTGGAACGTAGTGCCGTAACTGGGGCTGTTGCCACGGGTGTCCGAGGTGTTGAAGGCATCAATCGTTTCTTTTCCCAGCATTTCCGACAGGTCTTTCAGGGTGGTAGGTTCGGAGCCACCGAGGAAAATCTGGCAGTCCATGTTGCCTACGATGGTGTCCGCATTGTCTTTGTAGATGGCTTTCAACTGGCTTTTCGCCTGCAAAACAAGGCAGGCAGAGATCTCACGGCTGCGGATGGTCGCCACCAATTTTTCCAAATTGGGGATCTGCCCGATGTTGGCACACTCGTCAATGAGACACCGTACATGGATGGGCAGTTTGCCGCCGTATACATCATCTGCTTTGTCGCACAGGAGGTTAAAAAGCTGGGTGTAGACCATGCTGATGAGGAAATTAAAGGTGGAATCCGTGTCCGACATAATGAGGAACAGCGCCGTTTTCTTATCGCCCAGCGTGTCCAGTTGCAGTTCATCGTACATGGTAAGGTCCCGTAACTCTTGGATGTCGAAGGGCGCGAGCCTAGCACCGCAGGAAATCAGGATGGATTTTGCGGTCTTTCCGGCAGCCAGCTTGTAAAGTTTGTACTGCCGCCCGGCAAAGCTGTTGGGCTTCTTTTTTGCCAGTTCCTCAAACAGCAAGTCCACCGGGTTCTGGTATTCCTCGTCGTCCTCCAGCACCTGCATGGTGTTGAGCATTTCCAACAGTGTTGCAAAATTCTGCTCCTCCACCGGGGCTTCATAATGCAGATAGGCGATCAGGGCAGTGAGCAAAAGACGTTCGCTTTTCTCCCAAAATGGATCGCCGCCGGACCCCTCGCCCTTGGTGTTGGTCATCAGGGTCGTGACCAGTTTTAGAATGTCCTTCTCGCTGTGGACATAGGCAAAGGGGTTGTAGTGCATGGACTTTTTGAAATTGATGGTGTTCAGAACTTTTACCTTATAACCATTTTTCAGCATGGCCTGCCCACATTCAAGCACGATTGTACCTTTCGGATCGGTTACGACATAGGAACTATGGCATTGCAGGAGGTTCGGTTTCAGCCAAAATCTCGTTTTGCCAGAGCCGGAGCCGCCGACCACCAGCACGTTTTTGTTCCGGGCGTTCTTGGGGTCAGGTGGACGATTGCTCATCATCAGGCGCTCTGTTTTGGTCAGAATGATATTGTCCTCAAACTTCGGAGCAATGAACGGCTCAATATCCTTGGGTGTGCCCCACCGGGCAGAGCCGTACTCCACGCCGTGGCGGTACTTCTTGGCGTTTTTTCCACGCAAATAGACCGCCAGCCGCAGCCCTGCGCCGCAGCACAGACCCACCAGCAAATCAAGCGGATGCAGGCTGGGCAGAGGGTTTGCAAATGCCATCGGGAAGGTGCCCATCATGGACATGATCTTATCGCCCAGCTCCTTGCCCTCCGCAAGCCGCCACGCTTCGCCAAAGTTGGTTGCCACCAGTCCCAGCAAAATATAGGGCAGATACAGAGCCAGCAGCTTTGTCAGCTTTTTCGTGGTCACAGTCCACGCTCCTGTTCCTTGTGCCGGACTTTGCCGGGGAGTTCTGCCGCCGCCTGCACCAGTTCATGCAATCGTGCCAGCACCGAGGGGCGTTTGTCCTTGTTGAGCAAAGATGCCGAATAAAGTAGAATTGATTCACCCGGCACGGTTTTTGTTCAATGCGGGCTCTACACCGAAAGCGTGGAATCAGAAAATGTTAGAGGATGGGTGGTGAAAAAGATGGTGGATTTGCTGGAGCAGGAAAACCCCGGCTGCTTCGATGACCCCGGCAAGACCTTTCTCGACCCCTACATGAAGTCTGGTCTGTACATTACGGAGATCGTCAAGCGGCTCTACCGCAGCGAGAAGATGCGGCAGGCTTTTCCGGACGACAACGCCCGGCTGGAGCATATCTTTGCCAAACAGGTCTATGGGCTTGCGCCGACTGAGATCATCTACCGCATTGCCATCAGCTACATTCTGGGTTTTACAAAGGGTCACGGCATCACCGCCCACCATATCCGTCAGGCGGATACGCTGGAATTTGCCAAGGCTGGCACCATGGAAAGGGAACTGGATAAGATCTTCAGAGATTGAGAAAACAGAATACAGCATAAAACCAAGGGCGGCTGTCTGCATGGGTGCAGAGGGCCGCCCTTGCGCTTTTTTGCGGAATGGAAGGGAGGAATAAACAATTATTGAAAGGACGAGAATCGCAGTGTTAAAATTAGTTGGTGGGGACGGTGCCCATCTGGGCAAGTACCAAAATTTTTCGGCAAATTTTGTGCAGCCCGCAGAAATCAATAAGCCCTATTGAAAAGTGACGTAAAATGCGTTACAATAAAGCTGAGGTGATAACCATGGAAAAAACGATGACACTCAATCTCCGTGTCAACCCCACCGTGAAACAGCAGGCCGAGGATGTGCTGAAGCAGCTTGGTATCCCGATGGCAACTGCCATTGATATGTACCTGCGCCAGATTACCATGACTGGCGGCATTCCCTTCTCGCTGTCCCTGCCGAAAGCTCCTACGGCTCTGAACGCTGATACCATGACTGATGATCAGCTCCATGCAGCCTTGCAGGTAGGCATCAAGGAGATTCAGAACGGTGATACCGTGGATGCCGCAAGCGCATTCGCACAATTCAGGGAACAGCACAGATGAAGCAGTATGACGTGAAAATTTCTCGTGCAGCCCTCAGCGATATGGAGCAGATTTACAGCTACATTGCTGACCGTCTGCTGGAGCCTGACACGGCTATGGGGCAGTATAACCGTATTGCAGAAGTCATCCAGTCGCTGAACATCCTGCCGGAACGTTGTGCGCTGGTGGAAAGCGAACCGGAGCGCACCCAAGGGCTGCGGCAGATGCTGGTGGACAACTACTCGGTGTTCTACATCGTGGGCGAGGATACCGTGTCGGTGGCTCGTGTGCTGTACAGTGCATCTGACCTTGTGCGCCGCCTGCGGAGAATGAAGTGAAAGGGGTGTTTGCATGACCGCCGTAATCTATGCCCGCTATTCATCGGACAACCAGCGTGAAGAATCCATCAAAGGGCAGATTCGGGAATGCACGGCCTATGCGGAAAAAAACGGTATCACGGTCATCAAACACTACATTGATCGTGCATTCTCCGCCAAAACAGACAATCGCCCGGAGTTCCAGCAGATGATTAAAGACAGCGGCAAGAAACTGTTTGATGTTGTTCTCGTCTGGAAATTTGACCGCTTTGCCCGGAATCGTTTTGATAGCGCAAATTACAAGATGATCCTGAAAAAGAACGGTGTCCACCTGATCTCCGTTATGGAACCTATTGCCGAGGGCTCACAGGGCATTCTGGTGGAAACACTGTTGGAAGGTATGGCAGAATACTATTCCGCTGAGTTGTCCGAAAAGGTCATTCGAAGCCAAACCGAAAATGCTCTGAAGGGGAAGTGTACTGGCGGTACGGGAACCATAGGCTACAAAATCGACGAGGAAAAGTTCTATCACCTTGACCCGCTGACTGCTCCGCTTGTGCTGGAAGCCTTTCAGCAGTATGACAACGGCGATAAGATGGTGGAAATCGTAAATTTCCTCAACGACAAGGGTGTCCGCAATATGCAGGGCGGCAAAATGACCCACAGCAGCGTGAACACCATGTTGAAGAACCGTCGTTACATTGGTGAATTGTCTTTCCGGGATATCGTTGTGCCGGATGCGATTCCGGCTATCGTTCCGAAAGACCTCTTTGATCGGGTGCAGAAGCGTATGGACAAGAACAAGCGCGCCCCTGCCTGTGGCAAGGCAGACGAGGAATATCTGCTGACCACCAAGCTGTTCTGCGGCAAGTGCGGTGCGCTGATGTTCGGTGAAAGCGGAACCAGTGCTACTGGACGCACCTACTATTATTACAAGTGCGCCAACGTTAAGCGGCGCAAGGGCTGCAATAAAAAGACCGTGCAGAAGGAATGGCTGGAAGATCTGGTCGTCCGGGAAACCATGAAGCTGATTCAGGACGATGCGGTGATCGACAAGATCGTTCAACTGGTCATGGATGTACAGAATCAGGAAAACACCACGATCCCGCTGCTGGAAAAGCAGCTCCGGGAAGTAGACAAGAAGCTGGACAACCTGATGAAAGCCATCGAGGAAGGATTATTCACCCGGACAACGAAAGAACGTCTGGAAGCGCTGGAAATTCAGAAAGATGAGCTGACTGCAAAAATTGCAGATGAAAAGTTGAAGAAGCCCAGCTTCAACGAAGATTTCATTCGGTTCTGGTTGCTGAAATTCAAAAAGTTCGATATTTCGCAGAAAAAACAGCGGAAAGCGCTAATTGAAATTTTTGTGAATGCCATTTTCCTGTACGGTGACCGGATGCTGGTCACGTTCAACTACAAGGATGGCACCCAAACCGTCCGATTTGAGGATACTTTGACCGCTGATTGCGGAGAAAAAAGTTTGCGTTTGCGAAGCAACGAAAGCCCCAGTGGGGCTTTTGAGCAACAGAACGGTCTTGCGCAAGCAAGATGGAGGGGCCTTGCCCCGACAAGTTCGGATTTGTCCAGTCTTGCTGGACCATAAATCCAACGATTTCACGTTAGAAATCGTTGGATTTTTTTGTTTGTGGGCCGACCTCATTTGGTTTTGACCACAATGCCAACGATTTTATCTGGTCTAATTCGTGCCGTTCCGTCCAATTTTCAGGCCGAAAACGCCTCACTGAACAACTGAATCGCACTCTGCCGAATGGATTCCTGAACATGGAGATAATACTCAGTCATCTCGGTGTCGGCATGGCCTATATTGCCTTCATGGGCTGGATCTTGTTTATGCAGAAAAAGGGCCTTTGGCAGCAGCTGATCCACGCAGCCGCCGGATGTGAAAAGTTCTTCTTCACACTGGGTGGTTTAGTGTTGATGATGAACCTGCACATTTTTCCATTCATGCTAACCATCTACGATTATTTCCTCAATAGGTCGCTTTGCATTTTATGCCATGCAAAAGGCAGAATCATATATAAAAAGTTCTTTCGTATGTAAAAGCCTTCAAAAACAACTTGAAACACTTTTGTTGCAATGGTACAATAATAATGTTATTTTATGGAAGCTCGGCGCAAAGCCCATGCGGACAGGCCGCCGGTGTGCTGACAGCCACGGCGGCGGTAAGACCGAAACGGCTAAAGAAGACGATGCGCACGAAGCCGTTACCTTTATGGCACCGTATATGGAGGTAGGAGCCTTTATCGAGCAGGTTCACAGCGTTTACCCGGAAGTGAATGTTGAGATCGTGCCGTACAGCGGCGATAACACCCCACTACCTGCCTACAGAATATGTTTACGGCGGGCGACCTACCGGATGTATGCACCCTTACGGTCTATGTTTCCAGCTCGCTGACTGTGGACGACTCCCGGATGTCCTATTTGCACGGTTCTTCCTTTGCGGAGGCAAAGGAGCGGCTTGACCGCATCATCCGCCAGCAGGCAGGCCAGCGCCGCCAGACCTTTACGGTAAACACCCATCTGCAGCACGAAAACGTGCTGGCAGACCCCAACCGTCTAAATCAGGTGCTGATGAATATCCTCTCCAACGCAGTCAAGTATACGCCCACCGGCGGGCATATCCGGTTTGAGGTGGACGAGCTGCCCCGAAACGAGCACTACGCCCGATACCGCTTTGTGGTGCAGGATGACGGCATTGGCATGAGCGAGGCCTACCAGAAGACCCTTTTTGACCCCTTTACCCGCGAGGAGCGCTCCGGCACCAACAAGGTGCAGGGCACCGGCCTTGGTATGGCCATCACCAAGAACATTGTTGACCCGCTGAGCAGGATCATTCCCACCCTTGCCATGACCGCCAATGCCTTCCTTGAGGATATGCAGAAGAGCAGGGAAGCCGGCATGGACAAGCGCGTTTCCGCAGAGGAAGCACACAAACGATGTAAATGATGCAGGAGAAGATTAGAACGTGAATACACTTTCCGAGATCGAGGAATATTACAAAGCGCGTGAGCAGCAGCTGTTGGAAAAACTTCATCAACAGGAAGCCGCTCTTGCCGCAGCGGAGCAAACGCTGAAACAATTGACCGAAAATCAGAAAACACTGATGGACGAAACCACCAAGCAGCGTGCTGCACGGGAGCGGGCATTCAAAGAAGAACTCTATCGGGATTCTCTGACAGGTGCTTACAACCGCCGCTATTACGAAGAGGTCGTCCGCAAGACCATCGGCCCGGCGGGTGTCGCACTGCTGGATGTGGACAATTTCAAGATCTGTAACGACACCTATGGGCATTACGCCGGGGACATGGCACTGAAAACGGCAGCAAACGCCATTCAGTCCTGCATCCGGGAGTCGGACCTGCTCATCCGCTACGGCGGGGATGAGTTTCTATTGGTCCTGCCCGGCATTCCGGGAGACTTCCTGCAAACCAAACTGGAACAGATCCGCACTGCCGTGCAGATGGCATCCGTACCCGGCTGTTCGCATTTCCGCATCTCGCTGAGCATTGGCGGAACGATACAGTCCCTCGCCGACCCTATGAAAAACATCGTTCGTCGTGCAGATTGGCTGATGTATCAGGCAAAGTGCCGCAAAAATGCCGTCATGGTGGAGGTTCCGGGGCATAGCCTGACCACACGGGAAACGCTTTTGCAGGAAAAATCCCAGATCCTGCTTGTGGACGACTCTGCAATGAACCGCATGATACTGGCAGAGATCTTAGGAGATAGCTACCATATTCTGGAAGCAGAAAACGGGCAGGAATGCATGGAAAAATTGCAGGCAGAAGCCGGAAACATTGCACTGGTGCTGCTGGACATCAATATGCCGGTCATGAACGGCTTTGAAGTGCTGAAAGCCATGAATGCCAACCACACCATCGAGGATACCCCAGTCATTATGATCTCCAGCGAGGACTCCGACGCTGCAATTCGGAAGTCCTACGAACTGGGCGCAAGTGATTATGTCAACCGCCCCTTCGATGCACGCGTCGTATACCGCCGCGTGACCAACACCATCAAGCTGTACGCCAAGCAGCGGCGGCTGGTGCAGATGGTCTCTGACCAGATCCGCGCCCGTGAGAATAATACGGATATGCTGGTGGGTGTACTGAGCCATATCGTAGAATTCCGCAACGGCGAAAGCGGTGCCCATGTGCGGCACATTCGTATCATCACAGAAATGCTGCTCCACTGCCTATTGGGGGTCAGCAACAGGTACTCGATCTCTGCGGAACAGCAGGATATGATCCCGCTGGCCTCCGCCTTGCATGACATCGGAAAAATTGGCATTGACGAAAAAATTCTTAATAAACCCGGAAAACTGGCCCCGGAGGAATTTGAAATCATTAAGACCCACAGTATGCTTGGAGCCGGGATGCTGCATGATCTGGATGAATTTGCCGAGCAGCCGTTGCTGCAAACCGCCTACGAGATCGCCCGCTGGCACCACGAACGCTGGGATGGGCGCGGCTACCCGGATGGGCTGAAGGACGATGAAATTCCCATCAGCGCACAACTGGTTTCGCTGGCCGATGTATACGATGCGCTGACCAGCGAACGCTGCTATAAAAAAGCCTTCTCCCACGAAAAAGCCGTGCAGATGATCCTGAACGGTGAGTGCGGAGCATTCAACCCGCTTCTGCTGCAATGCCTGACGGATATCCAAGCTGCCCTGAAAGAAGAATTACAGCAGCACAACTGAGCTGCGGATGCAATCAAAACAGGAGTATAAAAAGCCCGAATGAAACACAGAATCTCACGCCGTGCATTCCTGAACGGATGCACGCTGCTGGCGGCAGCTGCTGCCGTAAGCAGTCTGACTTCCTGCGGAGGAAAGGAAGTGGAAGACAACGGTCTTGCACAAATCGTTGTGGGAAGCGACACCTATCCACCTTATATCTATCTGAACAATGACGGTGTTCCCACCGGGATCGATGTGGAGATCGCCACCGAGGCGTTCCGCCGCATGGGGTATGCTGCCCGGTTTGAAACGATCAACTGGGAGCAGAAAACAAATCTTGTGGAAAGCGGCGCCATCGACTGCATCTGGGGCTGTTTTTCCATGGATGGACGCGAAGAGGTATACCGCTGGGCGGGGCCTTACATGGTGAGCCGTCAGGTGGTTGCGGTGGATGCCCACAGCAGCATCCGGACCCTCAGCGACCTTGCCGGTAAGACCATCGCTGTGCAGAGCACCGGCAAGCCGGAGGAGATCTTTCTCAGCGGCTCCGACCCGCGCATCCCGCAGACGGTGGATGTGCTCAGCATCGAAAACCGCAGCGTGCAGTATGCAATGCTGGCCTGCGGCTATGTGGATGCCATCGCCGCCCATGAGATGGCCATCCTGCAATACATGAAGGACAATGATGTGGAGTTCCGCATTTTGGAGGAACCGCTGCTGGTCACCGGGCTGGGCGTCGCCTTTGCCAAGAACGACACCCGCGGGCTGGACAGCCAGCTGACCGATACCCTTGCGCAGATGCGCGCGGATGGCACGCTGGAGCGGATCGTTGGCCGATACCTTGAAAATGCTTCGCAGTATCTGGAGGTGGACACCGTTGGCGCGTAAAAACAGAACCACCCCGGATAAAAGGATATGGACAGCCTATCTGATCATCGGCGTGCTCTTGATGGCCGGTGTTGCTTTTTTCTCCAGCTGGCGGGCAATGCGCACAGCAGAGGAACGCTTTTGCCAGACCCTTGAGTTTGTCAAATCCCAGTCCACCAGCTTTGAAAAGCACAACGATACCATCACGGCAAAGGCACTCCGCCGCACGGCGGTCGCAGTCCATCAGCTGGCAGAGAACCCTGCGCTTGACCTCTCCGACCCGCAGTGCCTGAACAGGCAGACAGAAAAGCTCTGGCTCACCGGCATTTCGGTTCTGGGACCGGATGGCACGCTCCGGTGCGAGTCCACGACCAACGGCATCGGCTATGACCGGTTTGGCGACCAGCTGAAAAATGACGCTGTTCTGGACGTTTTATCTTACCCGCGAAAGACCTATGTGAAGCGCGTCCTGCTGGAAGATGGCTCTGCCGTGGATGTTGCGGCGCACCGGGCAGAAAGCACAGAGCTGCTCCTGCTTGCCTACCGGTACACCCCGGCGGAATTTGTGGAGGAAACGGCGCTGTCCATCCAGAGCGTACTGGATGGCTACCCGGCAGAAACCAGCGGCACGCTGTTCATCGTGCAGAACAATCAGGTTATTGCCGCAAACAGCCCGGAGCTGATGGGGCAGGATACTGCGGACAGCCCGCTGGTGCAGGGGATCCGCAAAGCCGGGGCCGCAGAGAAGCTGGCCCATACCCGGGACTGGAACGGCTCCGGCTGCTATTTCGGGATGTTCTGCCATGGCAGATCCTTCGATCTCTATGCGTACACGGATGAAAAAATGATCTTCCGTGAGTCGCTTTCGCTGGTCCTGACGGCGCTGGTCGGCTACATCCTGCTTGTAATGGTCCTTCAGCTGCTGCGCCGCCGCTCCGCGCAGGAGATGGAGCTGCAGAAAAAAGAGCAGGAGAGGAAGTATCAGACCCAGCTGGAGGAACAGAACCGCAAGCTGGAGATCGCGCTTCAGCACGAGGGGGCGGCAAACCGCGCCAAGCGGGAGTTCCTGTTCAATATGAGTCACGATATCCGCACCCCCATGAACGCCATCATCGGCTTCACCTCGCTGGCTGCGACCCATATCGACAATAGGGAACAGGTGCTGGACTACCTCAAAAAGATCTCCACCTCCAGCCAGCATCTGCTTTCACTCATCAATGATGTGCTGGATATGAGCCGCATCGAGAGCGGAAAGGTAAAGATCGAGGAAAAAGCGGTGCATCTGCCGGACCTCGTCCACGATGTGCGCTCCATCATCCAGCCCAATATTTCGGCAAAGCGGCTGTCACTTTTTATTGATACCATGGATGTGGAGAACGAGGATATCATCACCGACCCGCTGCGGCTGAACCAGATCCTGCTGAACATTTTGTCCAATGCCATCAAGTTCACTCCCACAGGCGGCATGATCAGCATTCGCATTGCTGAGAAAAACGGTGCGCCTGCGGGCCGGGCCTGCTATGAGTTCCGCATCAAGGACAACGGCATCGGCATGAGCGAGGAATTCCAGAAGCACATCTTTGAGGAGTTCACCCGTGAGGAAAACTCCACCGTCAGCGGCATTCAGGGTACCGGCCTCGGCATGTCCATCACCAAGAACATTGTGGACCTGATGGGCGGCACCATCGCCATTGAGAGCGAGCCAGGCAAGGGCAGCGAGTTCATCGTGAATCTCTGCTTTGCGCTCAGCGGACAAAAGGCGGAGCTCAGGCAGCTCCCGCAGCTGGAAGGGCTGCGGGCACTGGTGGCGGACGACGATACCGACACCTGCCTGAGCGTCAGCACCATGCTGTCCAAGATCGGGATGCGGCCGGAGTGGACGATCTCCGGCAGGGAAGCGGTGATCCGCACCCGGTATGCCATGGAGCAGGGAGATGAATTCAGCGTTTACATCATCGACTGGCTGATCCCCGATATGAACGGCATCGAGATCGTGCGGCAGATCCGCAAGGTGATTGGAAAAAGCTGCCCCATCATCATCCTGACCGCCTACGACTGGGCCGATATTGAAGAGGAAGCCCGTGCTGCCGGTGTTACCGCTTTCTGCGAAAAGCCGCTGTTCCTCTCGGAGCTGCGCAGAGTGCTGGCAGAGCCGTTCGGTGCAGAGCCTGACTGCAGGCCGGTGCAGCGGAACGCGGAGGCCTTCAAAGGGAAAAAGATCCTGCTGGTGGAGGACAACGAGCTGAACCGTGAGATCGCAGTGGAGATCCTGAAGGAAGCGGGCTTTGAGGTGGAATCTGCCGAGGATGGCGAGATCGCCGTCCGGAAGATGAAGCAGGCGGCAGACGGACAGTATGACCTGATCCTCATGGACATCCAGATGCCCAACATGGACGGCTACGAGGCAACGCGGCAGATTCGTGCGCTGCCGGATGCCGCAAAGGCTGGCATCCCCATCTTTGCAATGACGGCAAATGCCTTTGAGGAAGACCGTCAGAACGCACTGCAGGCCGGTATGAACGGCCATATTGCAAAGCCGCTGGATATTCCGCACCTGCTGCAGGTCCTTGCAGATGTACTGAAATAAACAGCACCCAAAAGCAAAAGCACCCACAGCAAATGCCACAGAGGTTTTGAATCTCCGGTGAGCAAATTGCTGCGGGTGCTTTATTTTTTTATGCCTGACAGGCGGCTTGTTACAAAATTTTGCGCAGCTCCTGCACAAGGTCGCCGATCACGATGGGTTTGGACAAAAAGCCGGTCATGCCGCTTTCCAAGGCATTGCGGCGGTCTTCATCGAATGCGTTGGCAGTCATGGCAAGGATCGGGATCTTTGCCAGTGCAGGGTCATCCAGTGCGCGGATCTGCCGGGTGGCGGTATAGCCGTCCATCACCGGCATCTGCACATCCATCAGCACCAGATCATAGCTGCCCGGTGCGGCAGTGCTTACCTTTTCCACCGCCACGGCACCGTTTTCCGCCGTATCGACCCGGAAGCCGTACTCGCACAGGATCTCCTGCGCGATCTCACGGTTCAGCTCGTTGTCCTCTACCAGCAGGATGTGCCTGCCCTTGAAGTTGGTGTTCTTTTCCGGCAGAAGCTCCTGCGCCGCATCCGTCTGTGTCTGTCCGATGGCGTTCATCAGGGTCTCGCGCAGGTCGGATATGAACATGGGCTTGGAGCAGAAGGCGGTCACACCGGCAGCCTTTGCCTCCACCTCAATGTCGGACCAGTCGTAGGCGGTCAGGATAATGATGGGCGTATCATCGTTCAGGCTGCGGATCTGGCGGGTGACCTCGATGCCGTTCATATCCGGCAAGCGCCAGTCGATGATATAGGCATGGTAAGCATCGCTCATCTCGATGGACTGCCGTGCACGCAGCACCGCTTCCTTGCCGGAAAGGGTCCACTCGGCACGCATGCCCACCTTGACCAGCATCTTTGTCACGCTGTCGCAGGTGTTGAAATCGTCATCCACCACCAGTGACTTCAGGCCTTCCAGTTCGGTGATCTTTTCCACCGGACGGCGCTCTGCTTGCGCACGCATCGGCACGCGAATGATAAACTCGCTGCCCTTGCCCTGCGCCGTCTGCACCTCGATGGTGCCGCCCATCATATCCACGATGTTTTTGGTAATAGCCATGCCAAGGCCGGTGCCCTGGATCCGGCTTACCGTGGAGGTGCGCTCCCGCTCAAACGGCTCAAAGATCTTTTTGGCGAACTCCTGGCTCATGCCGATGCCGTTGTCCTTGACGCGGAACTCGTACTGCCCGCAGCCGCGCACCGTTCCGGCAAGCTGCCGCACCCGCACCGAGACTGTGCCGCCCGCCGGGGTGAACTTGATGGCGTTAGACAGCAGGTTCAGCAGCACCTGATTCAGCCGGGTCTTATCACAGTAGACATCCTCATCGGTCACATCCATGGCATCCATATAAAGCTCCAGCTGCTTTGCGTAGATCTGCCCGCTGACGATGGTTTTCAGGTCGTGCAGCACATCCGAAAGGTTGACTTCCACTTCTTCCAGATGGATCTTTCCGCTTTCGATACGGCTCATATCCAGCACATCGTTGATGAGGGAAAGTAGATGATTGCTGGAAGCGAGGGTCTTGGCAAGATAATCCTTCACCCGGTCTTTATCGTCAATGTTGCTGAGTGCCAGCGTGGTAAAGCCGATGATGGCGTTCATGGGGGTGCGGATGTCGTGGGACATATTGGAAAGGAAGGTGCTCTTGGCGCGGTTGGCCGTTTCGGCAGCTGCAACGGCATCCGAAAGCGCCTGGTTTATCTGTTTGTCGGCGGTGCGGTCGGACATGACAAGGATATACTTTGTCCTGCCTGCTACATCGCTGCCCATGGCAACGATGTGGAACCAGCGCAGCTCTTTTGTCTCCTGATGCATATACGCCGCATCCCACTCGCGCTGTTCCCCGCGGTGAAGCCTCTCCAGAAAGTTCTTGTCACGGTCCGGGTCGTCTTTCGGGTGCAGGTTCGCCAGAACATGGACATCCTGCCGCACTTCTTTCCACGGGATGCCCAGCAGCCGTTCGACGTTGGGGCTGACATAATCCACCTTGGAGGTTTTTGCGTCCAGCATCAGGAAAACGTCGTCCACGTTCAGCGAAAGCTTTTGGAACAGCTCGTCCCGGTACAGGATCTCAGTGTCCTTCCGGCGCAGGGTCGTATGGCTTCTGCGCAGGATCAGCAGGATGATCAGCACAGCAAGGCCAAAGGCGATGCTCGCCACGATCTGCACCGTGTGGAACCACAGCTTATCCAGACTGGCATTGACGATGCTGACCGGCACAAGCCCCACCATCGTCCAGTTCTGGACCGCGGTATTCTCGTAGACCAGATAATAACTGATGTCGCCAAGTTTGACCCTCAGGTTTCCGCTGCGGCCCTGCGCAAAATCATCCGAAAGGGCAAGAATCTGTTCCTCAGAAAGGTCGGAATGGTCGCGCAGCATCGCAATGAAGTTGTAAATGATTTCCTTGCGGTTTACGGAATTGTCGATGACCACCCGCCCATCCGGGTAGATCACATAGTTGCTGGCATTGCCCTGAAAAGCAGAGTTGTCCAGCAATCGCAGCACAGCATCATTATAATAGGTGATGGCAACAGCATCGTAGGCAAAGCCCCGGTAGCTGCCCTGCGTTTCGGGGCAGATGAACGCAAGCATCGGGGCTTTGCCGGGCAGCGCCGTATTCACGACGATATCCTCGCCATCGGAGAGCTTTTCGTCCAGATTGGTCTGCAGGCCAAGGTAGCCGGTTTCCCCGGTCACGGTCGTGTAGTTGCCGTCATAGGAAAGAAAGTAGAAGTCAACAAATCCGGTTGCCTGCTGTGCTTCCTCGATATATGCCTGAATTTCATCCTCATTCGAGGTGCTTTTCAGAAAGCCGTTGTACAGATGCAGATAGGTCAGGTTTTTGCGCACCATCTCTTTCAGCATACTATTGGATTTATACAGTACCTCTTCCAGATGCGAGGTGCTTTCCTGATAGATGGTCTGCGACATAAACGAGATGTACCGGAAGCTGAAACCGGCTGCTAGAAAGACCAAAAGAAGGATGGCAGCGGCGGCAGGCAGCCACTTGTGCCGGGAATAGCAGCTGCGTTTGGATTCGTGCTTTTCGTCTGCCATTCCGCTCACCTCAGTGTCATGTAGTTTTCCGGCTCTGCAAGCGCTGCGCCGCCGGAGACATAATCGCGCCATGTGTTCTTTACCCACGCATCTTCGCCCGCAGACGTGCCGCTATCGCTCGCAAGCAGCGCTTCCATCTGCTTTTCCGTTGCAAGGCAGGTCACGGTAACGGTGTCGCCATCCCCCAGCGGCTGACCGTTCCGGGTGATGCCGGTCAGGGTATAGCTGCCGTTTGCCTCTTTTACCTCCACGGCAATGCCGCTGACCACCGGCAGAGAGCCGTGGTTGAAGGGCACAAACCCGCCCTCGCAGCCTTCCACAAAGGCGCGGACGGTCTCTTTCAGCTCCGCACCGGTCATGGTGCGCTGGCGGGACATCAGACCGTTCGGCATGATCATGGAAGCCGCCATTTTCTGGTTATAATCCGCCTGCAGCACACTGCCGGTAAAGCTGTTTGCGGTGGCAAGCAGCACATCGGTGCCATACACGCCGCGCAGCGTGTTTGCCATCACGGAGAAGGCAGCGCTGCCGCCGTTTGCGTGGAATACGTTGGAATAGGCCTTCCCGGAGGTCAGCACGGTCTCGTTGTCGGCAGGCTCCTCTTCGGCAAGGAGCTTGGCATTGAAGGCCTGATACGCCTGCGCAGCGGTAAGCTCGCCTGCGATCATTTTGGAGACCACATCCTTGGAAACGGCAAAGAAATCGTTGGAGGCGATGCGGATATACATGTGGTTTTCTTCCACTACGCTGCGCACGTCTTTCAGATACTCGGTCAGGCGCAGGGGGACGTTCTGGCTGTAGCTCAGTACGTCCTGCCCCTCCGAGACGATGCGGTTCTGCGCCTGTTCGGAGAGCATGACGTTCAGCACCTTCATGGCTTTTTCGCGGCGCGCAGTGTCCTGCTCCAGATCCCGGTTCAGGGCAACTTGGAAATAGGGGGTGGTCATGATCCACTGTTCGTCGTTCTGGCTGAAGAAGGGCAAAAAGGTGGTGTCGATGCCCTCATCCTGAAACATCTTCACGCCGGCAGAGCTGCCAAAGTACATGGCAACTTCTCCGTTCCGGAACATCCCGGTCACATCGTCGTAATTCAACGCAAGATCGTCTGCCGTAAGGTGGGTATCCTGAATGAACTGCTCCATCCGCTCAAATGCCCCCGGCCACACGGTGTCGTCCAGACCGACCCGTGCGGTGTTGGCGGGGTCGCTGTAGGCAGTACGCCACTTGCGCCCCGCGGTGGTGGTAAGCTCGGCAGCGGAAAGCCCCTGCAGCGTTTCCATGCAGGTGTAGTCGTAGGCGTAATCGGCGGTAAAGCCGCGGATGCCGATCTTTTCAAAAGCCTGACAGGCCGCTGCAAAGCTTGCGTAATCGATGGGCAGGGGAATATCGTACTGCTCAAAAAGGCTGCGGTTGACCACAAAGCCGTGGGCATCCGCGCACACCGGCAGCCAGTTCACACTGCCATCCTCGTTTTTGAAGCTGTTGAGGTAGGTGTTGTACACAGCGCCCGCCTCATTGGTCATGGCAAGGTTCATCAGGCTGTCCTTCAACGGTGCCGCATCGTGCAGCGAGAAGCGGCAGCAGGTGATGATATCCGGCAGACCGCCGTTCTGCTGCAAAAACTTGTAAAAATCCAGATCGTTGTTGCCTACGATGAATTCAATGTTCACGTCCGGCAGCTGCGCCTGAACATAGGGCGCATAGTTTTCGTACAGGCTGGTGCTCCACAGATACACCTGAATGGTCTGAGCGTCTTCCAGCTTCTGTGTTCGTTCCGCATCTTTTCCGCTGCATCCGGTGAGCAGGGATAGCCCCATCACCAGTGCCGCAAGCATGGAAAATAGGCGGCGCAATGTTTTTGTTTTCATCCGATCCTTCTCCTCACACTTCTTGGGCAGCCATCGTTTTGCGGCTGGCTGCTTTGGCTTACTGATCATACATCACCGCCCGCAAGAGTGTGCGCTGTAAAACCCACCCACGGAAAGGATGCCGCAATTTTTGCGTCTTTCTGTTTTGCGCTCTCCCTCTACCGCGAAGGGGCACAGAATGACAGAGATATAAAAATATTTTACCACTCCCATGAAGGATTATCAATAAAATTTCATAGATTGATCCATAAAAACTGTAGGGGATTACAATAGATGTGTTACAAAGTGAAAAAGACGAATGAGTCGTTCTGTGGTACAGTTAAATTGCTACACCAAACATCACAGAAACACATCATTGACAAACCTGCATTGTGAACTCAAGGAGCCTGTCCAAAAGAAAGCATAAAAATGCGCATAACGCCCTATGAAATGGTGTTGCGGGGCGTTTTATTTTGTCTTGTTTTGTGGGCGATGTTGCGGTTTATGCTGCGGTTTTGCGAAAACTTGCGAGACTAAATAAAAAAATCCTACGGAATTACGATTTTAAACGTAAATTCGTAGGATTTCTGGAGCTACTGACCTGATTCGAACAGGCGACCTGCTCATTACGAGTGAGCAAGGAATTGAGAATAAAACACATAAATACGATAAAAATATAAACAATGTGCGCCACTTTTGCGCCACTACAAATTAGCCGGTCTGTTTTTTGAGATAGGAGTCCAGACGATTGATCTTCTTTTTCTTGAATTTTTTGTCAAGAGAAGTGTAGATGCCGAGGGTGACGCTGATATCCTTATGACCCATTTGATCGCGGGCGGTGAGAACATCGACTCCGGCAAAGTACATCAGGGTACAAAAGGTGTGCCGCAGCTGGTGAGGTGTAAAGGGTTCAATGCGCATGGGCAGGCCGCCTGGGCGCTTTTTGCTTTCTTCGCCGTGATAGCCGTACTTTGCATTCAGATCGGCCATGTAGCTGCTCCACAGAGTTTTCCATGCCTGCTCTGTCATGCGGTGGCCCTTTACAGTATGCAGCACATACAAGCAATCGTCCTGCTGAGTCTTGAGATAGTCCACAAGGATCTTTGGAATATTAACGACCCGGACACCGGCTTCTGTTTTGGGATCCTTGATTTTTTTATCCTTGAAATTATAACCGCTGTGAACGGTGATCGTGGCTTCTTTCAAATCGACATCGGCCCAGGTGAGGGCGGTAGCTTCGCCGCGGCGAAGGCCTGAGTAAAGCAGTAGCATGGCAGCACGCTGGGCGCGATGAGGCGTTTCGCGGATCCACTGCTGATGTTCCTCTGTAATAGGCTCACGGTGCTCAGGATCAGCACCGGCAGGGCAGGTGGTTTTAACAATGGGATTGTATTGTACCACTTCTGGGATAGCGAGTTCATAGGCAGCCTTGGCGCTGCTGCGCAGATTGGACAGCGTGAAGTGGGACAGTGGGGGGTTGCCATTGTGCCACTTGGCCAGAGAGTTAAGGACCCGCTGAAAGTCGGCAGTGCGAAGGTCTGCTGCAGGCTGATCCAGAAGCGGACCCCAATGGTTTTTATTGTCTTCATAGCGGTCGAGACTCTTTTGCCCGATGCCTTTGGCTGTTTTGGCAGCAATCAGGTTATCGTACAGAGTGGCAAGGGTGGCTTTGGATTGGGCGGGATCCATTCCCTTGCCCAGTGCTGCGCGGTAAGCTTCGGCAGCAGCACGCGCTGCCTTTGCGGTGGAACCATAAAAGCTTTTGTATTTGGGCTTACCGGTTTCATCTTTGCCGATGCAGACACGGTAGCGGTAACGGCCATCGGAACCTTTTTTGTTTGCCATGTGTACACACCTCCTCTGAAAAAATTCTGGGTTGCAGAAGGATCATATTGGATTTACAATAGAAAAGCGGAGACGCGACGGGATTTGCAAGGCATTCCATGATAGAACCTCCTACTTTTCTTTTGGACAGACAGCAGAGCAGAGAACCCCTTGGCTGGAAACAGCTGAGGGGTTCTTTGCGTTTGTAAAAAAGGAGCGCCGGGTGGGCGCTCAAAAATCAATGGACGGTTAAAATATCAAGCCAATTATCAGGAAAACCCAATTCAGAAAGTTGAGCAGAGGGATGTGCTATAAAGCAATCATGAACGGCGTTGACAAATGCGCTGCGGTTAGGAATGGGAAGTAAATGCCAAAGAGCATATACATATCCGAATGGTTTTGTGCCGTAAGAATTGATGGATTTAGGCATTCTTGCGGGAGGATTAACACGCTGTCGATGATAAAAGCGGGAACCATGTGCAGCGATGTTGCGAGCAACAACAGCACAATGAGTCCAGTTTTCAATGTATTCACGAGAAGAAATACCATAGAACTCACGAGCAATGGCAGCACGGTCTTCCGGCAGCAGGTTACGGTACATCATAGAAACCTGATCAAAGGTCAAAACCTCAACGATAACCCAAACAGGATATACGTCGTTCAAATCCTTATGATGATGTAAAACAAATGGTTCATCTTTTCGCAAGCCGAGAGATTTGGAAAGGCCATTCAAAAGTTTAGCGTGCCGCCAGGGATCTTCAAAATGATTTCCATCCAGATAGCCGACCGGACCGTATTGGCGGGCATGATAGTAAGCAATATAGGCTTTGAGGTTGGTTTCTGCAATAGCTGCAGCGTGAGAGATAGCAGCACGAAACTGTTCATCAAACTGATAAAGGTCGATGATTGTAGAAAAAGATGAGTCCTTTAAAAATTCATCTTCTCCAGTAGAAGGACTTTTGTGCCGCAGCGTGAGGGAATAGGCACTCAGGCGATAATAATTCTTTTCCCGAAGCCACTGAAGGGCCAAAGCATCATCGGCAATTGATAAGCCGCGCCTTTTCAGAATTTGGAGCTGCTGTTCATAGGTACAAAAAGATTTTGTTTCAGGCATATTGGACATCCTCAAAAATTGACAAAAAAAGACCCGCCATGATACGCATAGATGCAATGCACCCAGAGGCTTAGCGGGTTCCGTTACATGTATTATACGCTTTGGCCCGCCGATTGTAAACAATTTTTACAGCGAAAAGTTGCGAGAGCAACGGAAAAATTTAAAATTGGGGCTTGACAAGCAATAAAAATTCAAGATTTCTTCATGAACAAGACATAAATGGGCTGCTTTGGTCGAAGGCAAGGCGGCTTATTTTTTATACTTTTACGCTTTACCACTTGGAAGGTGGTTTAATCTGGTGAAGCTTCAGAAAAACCGTCTCGGTAGCCTTCTGAGTAACCATCGCCGAAACCGCTATCGTAACCATCGTCATAGCCTTCATCATAATTGTTACGAATGGTTTTGTTTTCATTTAGACAAAACTCATAGCCTGCTGACCAGCCGCTGTTATAATCTTTTTCCTGTTTGTCTTTGCGCCCGGCATTCCAGCCCTCAGAATATCCATCGTTCTGGGCGTCACGGACTGCCTTTTGATAGTACGGTGATTCAGGCTTGTAAAAGTTATACTGGCCTTCGCCGATACGAATGCCAAAATATAAACCGGTGCCCAGTATAAAAAGAAAAAGTAAAATTCGTAAAATAATGCGCTTTTTGTCAGAATCCACAATGATATCCTCACAACACCACAGTCGCCGAAAGGCGGCTTATTTTTTATGCTTCTTTGCCCAAGCCAGACGCAGCACATTTTTTATAGCGCCCGGTGAGCACCAGATCGTCTACATAGTCCACAGCTTTCTGCTGGCCTTCCTCATTGAGCTGATCGAAGGACGACAGCAGCGCGGACTGCTGGGGGGTAAGAGAACGGGATTCGGAAACGTCTAACGAAAAGCTGTCCTGGTACAAGAAATTTGGCTCTACCTGAAGAATGTCAAAAATTTTTAGAAGAACGTCCCATTTTGGACTGCTGACACCGTTTTCATAGTTTCCTATAGCGCTTTTTGTAACGCCAAGCTTTTCTGCTAGGTCCTGCTGTGTAAGACCGGACTGCTCACGGGCCTGTCTGAGACGGGTTGCGAAGGACACTTGTAACACCCCCTAAAATTGTCGTTCTATGGTCAGTATAAAGGTGCTGTCTTGAAAAGTCAAGACAAAAGTACAAGAAATTTGTACAAAGCTCTTGACGAAACAAGAAACTTGTGCTACTGTAAAAATGTCCAAGAAACTTGTACACGGAAGGAGCGTATGGAATGAGTGCAACGGACATGATTTACAAAATCATTGATGAAAAATGTTTGAAACAATCTGCGGTGGCAAGGGCGGCAGGGTATGACCCGAAGAAGTTTAACGCACTGCTACGTGGCAGGAAGCGGCTGACATCAGACGATGTTGTACCGATTTGTAAGGCACTGGGAGTTACTCCGAATGAACTTTTCGGAATTGACCACCCCACCACCCCGGAGAAGAGCGCATGAAAGGAGCGAAAACATGGACGAGGACATGAAAAAGCCCTGCACACCCCGAGAAGAGATGAGCAGGGACTACAACGAGCTGGGGCTGCACCCACATGGCGAGACGGTGAAAACGGCCACAGAACTGTGGGAAATGCTGCCGTGCTGGATGGAAGCGCGGCGCATGGCCTTTATTGACCCGGAGTACAACCGGAGAATGTCGGAATTTATTGCCCAGCGGGCGAAAGTGATTTGGAAAGCAGCTCAAGAGATGGCCGAATGGGGTCCGGCAAAATGCAAACCGGGCAGGAAGGATGAGACTCCACAGGGATAAGGCCCTGTTGAAACATCAGATAGACTGCATTGGAACTGGAAAAGAGAATCAAAATCTGTGATGCGCAGATGGAACGGATGCGTGGGATTCTGAATCAAAATGAATTTGATGAAGAACTGGTGCATGAACTTATCAAGA
>ENA-UAYF01000477-UAYF01000477.1-human-gut-metagenome-genome-assembly--contig:-NODE-477-length-21736-cov-5.406300_pt1 | contig 21736 bp, 16 predicted proteins | sample MGYA00244017_ERZ654600 | MGnify/ENA primary metagenome ERZ654600 (study PRJEB26926, sample SAMN06164490) | human gut metagenome | biome: ENVO:00009003; feature: ENVO:2100002; material: ENVO:00002003... | reverse complement strand
GTGTCTCGTGGGCTCGGAGATGTGTATAAGAGACAGATGTGATCCAGCCTGTTCAGCAGCAGGTTGGCGATAGCAGGCAGTCCAATGGGACTGACCAGAAGCGCAAGCACTAGGAACGCAATACCGTTTTGCCAGTATCCAATGAAGAACTCAACCAAGGACAAGAGGGCAAACAGGGATACGGTCAAACCGAGGATCGAGGAAGCGATGGACGTAATGAAGGCGGTCAGTCCGAGCAGCAATCTGACGATCAGGATGGCGGGGGTCAGCGCGATTCGCAGTGTAGTCTTGATCATGGGATGTTCCTCCTCGTTATGCTGTTCGCTCCAAGACGGTCAGCAGCCGGTTTATCATCTTCCATAGCTCATCCTGCTTCTGAATGATCTCGTCGATTTCGGTTTCGTAGATTTGCCCATGAGCGTTCATACGCTTTGCAATCTGGTTGAGATTGTTGGTCATGTTGCTCAGCAGGCGTATCATTTCGCGGATTTGCGGAAGATCCAGCTTTAGAATGTAGCCATTGAGCACCATCGACCGAAGGAAGGCGGACGTGTTCGTGATACCAAGGGACTTCATCTTCTTCTTGATGATCTCCGCTTCAGTTTCGGTGGTCTTGAAGTTGTGCTGGATCAGCCGTTTTTCCTTTTCCACCATGATTATCTCTCCATACTGCCTTTTCTGCAAGGCTGTCGTCGTGAAGATTCATCAGTTTCTCGAATGCGACCGAGCAGTATCTCTTTTGGGAAATCACACACCAAGACCTTTACATGCTGCGTATCGGTGAGCAATATCGCAAATCGCTTTTCACCCATTTGAGTTCATCACCTATCTCTCCATGTCGTGGGATTTGTGCTTGGGTGTTTTGGTTTCAGGCATGGTCGCCGGACTGCTCTTTTCTTCGCTAAGAGATCGCCTTCGCTCCTTGATCTCTTTGCGGGCAAGCCGGATGAAACCGTCCAGAACGGTGGAATGAGAAGCCACGGTGTAATCATCCCGGCGATCAAGGCCGTTCGCTGCTTGCGCTTCCGGCAAAGTGACTGAACAGGCCCAATCCTTGTTGGAAGAAGAAAAGCGGCCATCCCAGCCTCTGATCTGAACAGTCGCCGCAAGCACAACGGAGACGCGCTCCTCTCCGTATTGGTCGAAGACTTCTGTGACCGCTTCATTGTCTAGATGCATGCCGTCAAAATGGCGGGCAATCGCATCCTCTATGTCCCTTTTACAGGCGATGTTCTCTTGATGTGAAAGTCGAAACAGATCGAGTTCGCCATGTTCGCGCGCATGGGCAGCGGTTTCATAATATACGGGGATAGGATCGAAGTCTTTTCTCATAGTCGTTACCTCCTGGGGTTTTGTTTGGTTCTGCATGTATTCCTGAACGGCTTCCAGCCTTTCCTGATCTGTTCCATATTGCAGCACATCGAGCTGATACTCTACATCATCCAGATGATGTAGCGCTTCCAGAAATCGGGGATGAAGGTCGTCGTCTGGAGATTGCGGAGCATACTGCTCCTGCCATTGCACCAACTGATTTCTGTAAGCTGCCAGTTCACTGAAGCAGTAGGACGCCTGATGCTGGAACCTTTCTTCTTTGCTGATTTCAGGATGCTTTCTGACAATATACAAAGGCAGGTGCTCGTCATAAGCAATGCCAAAATCCGAAGCCAGTTTCAGCGCAGCGTCTTTGGGAGAAAGATCGAAAAGGCGGCTGGTGAAGCTGATGACATCACCATCCGCCTGACATCCAAAGCAATGAAAGCGTTCGTCCGCCTTCATACTGGGTATCCTGTCATTGTGAAATGGGCATCGGCACATGCCGCTCCTGCCAACATGAATGCCGTAGTGCTCGGCAGCTTCTCGCGTGGTTATGCTGCTTTTTACGGATTCAAACAGATTCATAGATCACCTCGATTCGCAAAGAAAATGACGTTTCCGCTCATCGTTCCTCGCCCCGACGAGGCTTCTCCTGCTGCTTTGTTGCAGTTGTTTTGTCAATATCCAGTGCTGCATTCAGCTCTGCCAGGCGTGCGCTCTTGGTTTTTAGTTCATCCTCTTGAGGAAACGGCTTGCCGGCTTCCTCTTTAGCGTCGGCAACCTGCTGGCGCACGGCGGCAAGACGCGCAGCCGTTTCTTCCATACGCTTTGGAATTTGTGCGATGGTGTTGTCAAGACGGGTGATGTTGCCTCTTGCATCATTGCCAACATCCATGCGGTGGGAGACGGAACCATGAAGGATGAGCTGAAATTTGTTAATGAAGGAATCATAAGAGATGCTCATCGTCAATCCTCGATAGGAGCCAAACTCGGCGTCCATACCCTTAGCGGCTTCCTTGCATGCCGCAAGAATGGCTTTGCCAGCTTCCTCCTTGTCCAGAATCAGTTTGCCGCCCACCATCATGCCCACAAAATCCTCCTGCGGAAGCGGATGCGCCTCAATCGTGGCAATATCCTTTTCAAAGCCGGCAATCAGCTGGGTATCGCGCTCGATTTCCTGCGGGAAATCCTTGAGCAGCTGATCCTCAAGCCGATACTGTTTACTCAGATGATCGGCCTTCATCAGCTTCAGCCTCGCAACATCCACATCCAAATCCATCTTTTCTTTTATACGGGGATCGCCGGCACACAGCGCCTTGATTTCAGCATACGAAAGCGCGGTTTCGTCCATGTCATCACAGGAACGAACAGGGCTTTTGCTGGTCATGATCTGCGAGATAAATTTTTGTTTGTTTTCGACCGTCTGCCAGAGGTAGGCGTCAAAGGTGGCCTCTGTCACATACCGATAGATGAACACTTTTTCATTGCGGTTGCCCTGACGGACGATACGACCCGCACGCTGCTCCAGATCACCAGGACGCCAGGGACAATCCAGATCATGCTGGGCGATGAGCCTGTCCTGAACATTGGTGCCCGCGCCCATTTTAGCGGTACTGCCCATGAGCACGCGCACCTGACCAGAACGAACCTTAGCGAACAGTTCCTTCTTTTTTACCTCCGTATCCGCATCATGGATGAATGCGATTTCTTCCTTTGGGACGCCCTGCGCGATCAGCTTGGCCCGGATGTCGTCATAGACGTTGAATTCCGACATCTGGTCGCCTGAAACGGGCTTGGGCGTTGAAATATCGCAAAAGACCAACTGTGTCAGCCTCTGCCCTTTGCTCTCATCCCAAATTCGGAAGATGTTGCGCACGCAGGCGTTGACCTTGCTGTCCGGGTCGTCGGGCAGTAGCGGATTGATGAGCCGCTGATCGAGGCCCAGCTTGCGCCCGTCGCCCGTGATCTTGAGCATGTTGTCCTCGGAGGGGTCAACGAGTTTCTGATGAACCGCCGCGGCGCGTTCGGATAGGGCCTGCACCAGCTCCTGCTGCTGCGGGCTGGGCTTGACGGCGATGGTCTCGTAATGGGCTTCAGGTGTAGGCAAATGAAGCTGATCCGCCGTTTTGATATCAGCGACTTCCTTGAATACGTTCATGAGTTCAGGGAGATTGAAAAATTTACTGAACCTTGTTCTGGCCCGATAACCAGTACCCTCAGGGGCCAATTCGATTGCCGTCGCCGTCTCGCCAAAGGTGGATGCCCAGGCGTCAAAATGGGTCATGCCGCTACGTTGCAACGCGGCATATTGCAGATACCGCTGCATCGTATACAATTCCGTCATGCTGTTGGAGACAGGCGTGCCTGTCGCGAAGATTACGCCTCGCCCGCCGGTTAATTGATCCATGTACCGGCACTTCATGAACATATCAGAGGATTTCTGTGCTTCCGTAGCGGAGATGCCGGCAACATTGCGCATCTTGGTGTACAGAAAGAGGTTTTTGTAGGAGTGTGCCTCGTCCACGTAGAGCCGATCTACACCGAGCTGTTCAAAGGTTACAACATCGTCCTTCCTCTCCTCCGCTTTCAGCTTCTGGAGCTTGGTTTCCAGCTGCTTTTTGGACTTCTCCAATTGCTTGATTGAAAAACGCTCTCCGTTGCTCTCCTTGAGTTCCGTGATGCCCATCATGATTTCGTCAATCTGATCCTGAAGCAGCTGTTCCTGACGTTCATGGGAGACGGGGATTTTTTCAAACTGAGAGTGGCCGATGATGACCGCGTCATAGTCCCCGGTAGCGATACGCGCACAGAATTTCTTGCGGTTGCTCGTTTCAAAATCTTTTTTTGTTGTGACCAGAATCCTTGCGGAAGGATAGAGACGCAGGAATTCAGAAGCCCACTGCTCCGTCAAGTGATTCGGCACGACGAACATGCTCTTTTGGCTGAGGCCCAGTCTCTTGCTTTCCATTGCCGCGGCGACCATCTCGAACGTCTTCCCTGCCCCTACCTGGTGTGCAAGCAATGTATTGCCGCCATACAGGATGTGAGCGACGGCACTCCGCTGATGCTCGCAGAGCGTGATTTCCGGGTTCATGCCGGAAAATACGATATGCTGTCCGTCATACGCACGGGGCCTGATCGAGTTGAATCGCTCGTTGTACTCCTTCACAAGCGTTTCTCTCCGGGTCGGCTGTTTCCATATCCACTCACGGAAAGCGTCTTTAATGGCCTGTTGCTTTTGTTGGGCAAGGGTAGTGGCTTTCTGGTTCAGTACGCGCTGCTCCTTGCCATCCGCATTCTGAATGGTGTCAAAGATGCGCGTATCTCGCAGATTCAGCGCATCTTCTAAGAGCTTATACGCATTCGCCCGGTCTGTGCCGTAGGAAGCATACGCGGCGACGTTGCTGCGCGAAACAACCGTTTTGCCGTTGATGCGCCACTCGGCGGTATGGGGCGAAAAATGCACGTCAATCGCGCGGCGCTGGTAGTATGGCGTATTGAGCAGCTCATACATGAAATCCTGAATATAGTCCGGCGAAATCCACGTCGCGCCGAGCCTGACGTCGATCTCCGATGCCTCCAGGTCTTTGGGCTGGGCGGCAGTGAGCGCCGTCACGTTGGTCTGGAAGGAAGCGTCAGACTGCGCTGCCAGCTTTGCTTCGCGCAGCTTTTGATGTACATTGCCCGAAAGGTATTCATCTGCCGTGACATATTGCGCATCCGTACCGGGGATGCGGTAGATCACGCCGGTGAGCTCTTCGGCAAGCTGTTTTTCGTCCTTGCCTGTCAGCCGCGACATAAAGGGGAGATCGACCTTTGCCCGCTCCCCGATGGACACAGCCAGCGCGTCGGAAGCTGTGTCCGCATGGTCGATACTGTGTCTCTGCCTGATCGTCCGCTTGGTAAACATGTCCGCCTTGCCTTTGAGGCGATGCTCCTCATCCAGAATCTCAAGCGAACAGAGCAGATAATACGAGGAATCGTCCGAAAAGGCCAGGCGGTTGGCGCGGTCGTTGATGAGGCCATATTTTGCTGAATACGCATCATACGTCTGGTTCAGCTCCTGCTGCATGACGGCGATCTCTTCATCGCTGTGTTCGTCGAGCTGTGCGTCAATCAGCCGATGCACCTGATCGCGCAGTTCAACCATGCCTTTCACGCGCTCCTGGGCAGTCTGGTTCAGGCTTGGCCTGACCATTCGGCTGTTTTCCCGGTAGTAGACCTGGCCATCCACGACGGCATACGAGAAATTGCGTACATTGGGATCGGCGGGAATGGACTCGTCGATTGCTTCGTTTTCACCGAGGTCGGGCAGTGCCGCTTCCTGGTAGTTGCCATGGATATGCTGGATGGCCTCATGCAGCTGATCCGCGAGACTTGCTCCTTCAACGGGAAGAACCGTGAAATCCTGACGGCCATACTGCGTGTTTTCCCTGCTCTGAATGCCCAGAATCATCTCCGGATGATCGACAAAGTAACTGTTGATGGAAAAACCATCCTCGTTCTGGCCGAGATGCACCCAATCAGGTTCGATGTCAATCGGATGATCCCGTTTTTGGAGGAAGATGATGTCCGAGACGACATCCGTTCCGGCATTGGCGCGGAAAGCGTTGTTCGGCAGGCGAATCGCGCCCAGCAGCTCCGCGCGCTGGGCGATGTACTTGCGAACCTCCGGGGACTGTTGATCGAGGGTATAGCGGGAAGTGACAAAGGCAATCACGCCGCCGGGACGCACCTGGTCAATGGCCTTGGCGAAAAAGTAGTTGTGAATAGAAAAACCGAGCTTGTTATAAGCCCGGTCGTTGACCTTGTAGTTGCCGAATGGCACGTTGCCGATGGCGATGTCAAAGAAGTCCCGTCTGTCCGTGGTTTCAAAGCCCGCGACCGTGATATTCGCCTTGGGATAGAGCTGCTGGGCGATGCGTCCGGTGATGCCGTCCAGCTCTACGCCGTACAGGCGGCTGCTTTGCATAGCTTCCGGGAGCATTCCGAAGAAGTTGCCCACGCCCATAGACGGCTCCAGAATATTTCCAGAAGTAAAGCCCATATTGCCCACCGCATCATAGATAGCCTGAATCACGGTGGGACTGGTATAGTGACTGTTGAGTGTGGAGGCGCGGGCCGCTTCGTATTCTTGCGGGGTCAGGATTGCGGCGAGCTGCCGGTATTCGTCTGTCCACGCGGGCTTGCTCGCGTCAAAGGCATCCGCCAGACCACCCCAGCCCACATATCGAGACAGCACCTCTTGCTCATCTGGCGTCGCTGTTCGTCCTTCGGCCTCGATTTGCTTGAGCGTGCGAATAGCCGCGATATTGTAGCCAAACTTGGTTTTCGCGCCGCCCTCGCCCAAGTGGTTGTCGGTGATACGAAAGTTCTGCGTGGTGGACTGCTCAGGGCGTTCCTTCTGGGGTGCTGTGTGCATCCGCTCAATGACGATATCATAGGGCAGGCCGTTCTGTTTGGCGGGGTAAACAGCGACCGTTTCGGAGGTGATTTCCGGCTGCTTCTGAGGCTGCGGATATCGCTCCATGAGCCGGGCAAAGCTCTCCTGACTTTCTGCCCGGAGAATGGGATAAGTCAGCGACGGGTCGCGCAGCTCGATGCCCAACGGGCTGATTCGCTCGATGATAAAAGGTTTCCCATCTTCCAGATAAACCGTATCGCCCACCTGATAGGCGGGTGCCTGGACGGTAGGTTGTTCAGTCAAATCCGGCAAAGGCTGAGACAATTCAGGGTAGGTGGCTTGTATAATGTCGCTATGCAGTCTGTTGTGAAAGTTGTCCAGTCCATAGTACAGATCAATAAAGCGGGCATCCTGAATCGTGGCCACGACTCGCTTAATAGCAGCTTCTCCTTCCAGATAAGCGTTCTCCCTGTCCGAATTTTTGCAGGCATTTTGATAAGCCTCATCTTCCAATACAAGGCTCTTAACAATAGGTAGAAACTGCTCGTAAACTTCCCGTACCGTTGGCGAAGTGCCTTGCGATTGTTCCGATTCTTCTAGTTCGGCCTCCTCCTGAATAATCTGGGCAACAGTCTGCTCAACCTGCCGGATGAACGGATTTTGGGCAAACTTCTCCTGGTCAACGACTTTTCCGCCTTCAATGCCGGATTCGGCCAGCCGTTCTCGGATATAAACGGGGTCAATGTCCTCCAGAGCGTCCTGTTCTTCTACAGTAAAAAAACGATCTTCTTCAATCAAATTAAGCACACGGTCGAGGATTTCCTCCCAGGGAATGTCCCCCGCACCACTTACGCCATTGACCGGGAACGATGGAAGATCATCGCCGTACTCCTCCCGGAGCACATGGAGCATATCTGCGCGGGAAGCCCCTTCCCGCAGTCGGCGCACAACGGCGCGCTTGCTTGATGTATCGCCGTTCCATTCCTGGATGGCCGCGTCAATGTCTGCCTGGGTGATCTCAGTACGAGACGGCGTGGATGTATCTTCCGACCTTATTGTGCTGCTCCCAAAGACCCGTGTGCCGTCTGCCCCGAATTCGGCTTCGTAGGCGTCAATGTCTCGTTCCGCCTCATGGTCAATCGATGGACGGGATGACACACGGCGCTCCTGGCTGTCCCAGTCAACAGCGGAGATCGTCACATCATATTTGTCCCGGAGCTGCTCTACATACTGCTCCAGTTGGTGGGCGGGAATACCGCACATATCCACTCGCCCCGCTCCGGGAACAAGGCGGGAGGTCAGCGTCAGCCCCAGCATAGAGGCGGCAGTCCGAGCATCCTCGCCGTATAATTCATAGAATTCACCCACCTGAAACAGCACCATATCGTCGGGGTGGCTTTCCTTGACCACCTTGTAGGTGTCAAAGAGGGAATTGCGCTGGGCACTTTGCTGAAACTGAGCTTTTTCTTCTGGCGTCAGATACCGATGCAGACTGACGAGCCTATCAATTCGCTTGGCTGCCTCGTTCCAGTTCAGATGAACCTCGGGACAGCCTTTTTTCGTGAGCTTAATGCCCTTGCTGTCGTGGCTCTCCGAACTGCCATCGCTCCTCGAAAGTGCGTGTGAACGCCCGCCAATGCCGTATTCACACTTGAGGAAATCCGCTTTTTCCTTCGTGGAATGGGCGGGAATATCCGTAAAGTAACGGTAAATCCGATCCTTTCCACCCTCCATGCTGCTCCCAGACGAAAGAAAAGCGCCAAGCTCATCCTCTGTAATGAAACCATCGGGACGCGAGACCTCCGTCAGCAGGGAATCGTACTCCCTACGAGGGAGCGTCAGCTCCTTCAATGCCTGTAAGACCTGTTCGGGGCGATGGTAGTGGAACCGCATCAGATCGTGATTATCTTCGTATGCCCCTGCAAAGCGCTCTACCTCAGCAGTGAGGGTAGATAGAAATTGCGGGTCTGCAAGCCGATCAGCCAAACGGCTGGTTTCTTCAGGAAAGCCGCCGCCGTGAATCGCTTCAATGGAAGGGAAAAAGCCTTGAGCTTCCGGTGCCGTCTCGCTGTACATATACCACAAGCTCTGGGATAGTGCAGCGCGCTCATGCGCAGGGGCAGCAGCAAGCTCCATCATGCTCATGTATTGTCCTGATTTCATGAGTTCTCCGACCCGTTTGGCGGCATCCTCCCACGATAGGGTCTGCGCCATGGTTACGTATCGGGCAGATTTTCCCAGCGAAAAGTGAATACCATCCTCATCGTACCAGGCGCTGTACTGCCTGCCATCTACCTTCAGGCCGTTTCCACCATGAAAGCTCCGGCACATGTAGTCCGCAACGGATTCAGTGGAAAGCTGCTTCATAATGGCCGTGCCGATGACCAGCCTGAGATCGTCCGAATTGCCGCCGACGCGCAGGAATTCATCCACGACTTCCTGGGAAACCAAAGAAGCGAAGGGCATCATTCCGATGCTCTCCGCTTCCATGCTGTCAATGATCTGAATTTGTTCCGATTCCGTTGGAAGGATGAAGCTCAGTTGCTCTTGCTGCGGCTCATAGTCCGTCAGGCGTAAATCAGCTCCGACAGGATCATCTCTTCCGCTTGCGCCTTGCAGTTGTTCATCAGGCCCACCCACGCCATCTGATTCTGGGCTTTGAGTTCCTCCGTCACGCCCGCTTCCTTCGTCAGATGGTTCATCAGGTTGTCCAGACGGTTCTGGGCCGTCTCCTCGATCTCCTGAAGGTGCGTCATCAGGTTGCCGCTGAGGAGCAGCCTCGTATACAGGCCCGGACGGCTCTCCTCCAGGTAGCGCTGCCGCATCCCCCCGTACTTGCCCAGCGGCTTGCGTTCCGCTTCGGTCAGACCCAGGTCGGGCAGCAGATAGTCCCCGTTCTTCCTGTAAATCAGTTCGCTCATGCTCCATACTCCTTTCCACTTGTCGGATGGTCTTTTCGATTTGGCGCAGCACCTGGCCTGAAATCTCGCTAACTGCTTTGCCAAGCTCCGCCACAGTTGCGGGTGTGTTCCAGTCAAGCACCTCGGTGAAATCCTCCCGGAAAAGCTCCGGCTCCAGTCCGCAGCGCGCCTGGAGGCTGTAGGAGATGCTGGCAGCGGCGGCTTTCCGAAAGGAAGCCCCGATGTTGAATTCATCGTACTCCGAAAGATACGAACCGTCAACGCTGTCGATGATGTCCCGCCTATGCTCGCGCCAATAGGCTAACGCCTGCTGCGTTGCGATCTGGCCGATCTGGCCGGATAAGGGCATGGAGGCGTCAGCGTAGTACGCGTTTTCCAGCATCTGCTTGACAGGCTCCATATTGCCTTCTGCCAGCACCCAGGGTTCAACCCTTCGGGAGCCGCGGCGTTCGCCGGTATCCGATACGTCAAAGACATACCGGACAGACATGCCACCAGGCCCAGGAGAGAGCAGCGCGATGCCCTTGGAGCCACGCCGGATATAACGTCGCATCGTATCATTCCAAATATCGTACTCGGCACAGGCCGTCGCATCCGGGCGCTGGGCATAGATCAGCAGTTGATCGTGAAAAGGGTACTTGTACAATCTGGATGATGTATCCAGAAATGCCGCCCAATCGAGGTAATCGCCGGTGATCTTTCGGGCGGTATCATCAGCCAGCGTTGCGTAAACCTGTGCTTTCGTTGCCATAGGGAGTCCTCCTGTCCATTAGTCGTGTTCCGTCAATCCGAGTCGAAAAAATCCGATGTGTTTTCGCGGATCAGCTCATCGAATTCAGCATCCGTCATGTTTTTCAGCTTCGAGATTGCGCCTTCCGTCAGGGAACGAAGCTCGTCTTCGTCATACATGAGATAGCGCTTCATGTTGCGCAGCGACCGGATGGTTTTGCGCCGATCATCGGCATCATAGATGCAAAGCAGATTGATTTCCTCAGTCGAGAAATAAAGATTCATGAATCCTCTAACCTCCAACGTTTGATTTCAAAAGGAAAAACGAGCAAGGACGATCAACGGGTCGTCCTGCTCGAAAATAGGCGTTTTTGGTTTTTCAAAAGCGTTGCGCTGCAAGGCTTTTTCGACCCCAAACAGGGCTTCAAATCAAACATTTCGCCGCTGAAGATACATCCGTTCCCTCGTTTGATCACGGTTCACTTTGGCGGCACACCCCTTACAATACTTTTGTCGGGCGTTGGCAGGCACAAAGAGGGCTTTGCATACCTCGCAGCGCTTCATGTTGGATGGCAGGTCATCGTCCTCCGCCTCGTCATACCACAGCGCATAGGAGACAAGATCGCTCAATTCCCAGTTGGCGGGCAGAACGCACTCCAGAAAATAGTCACAGTCGATCATGCCATCCCGGATGGAATCATATTTCGGGTTGATCAGATGGCAGCGCCGGTCGGTTTCGGCACAGAAGCCGCCGTGATAGTTCGCGCATTCACCGGCAGCCAGCGCCTTGATGCTTTTGAGTATCTGTTTTTCAGTCATAGTACCTCGATTCTCCGGCCGGACAATCACGTCCGAGCCGGAGGAGCATCACGCCATTTGGCGAATGTCGTCCTCCGTCATGTAGATATTGAAGCGCGTAAGCTCGGGAATCGCATTGTTCTCGGCATAGCAGCGGGCTTCCTCAAAGGCGCAGGCGTCGTCGTTTTCTTCCAGCGTCCGCAGAGCATACACCGCCCTGTCCAGACGCGCATTTCGGCAGGCGTCAAACTTGGAATCTGGCTTGACACCGTTTCTCCTGCACAGATAGTCCGTCAGGCCGAGCAGGAACAGCGCTGCCCGATACAGCCCGCCATCCCAAAACTGTTCAATCCATTCGTTTGCACGAATGTGTCTAATAACGGCCAGATCACCCTCCTTGTGCAGCTTGCTCAGGGTGGCGTCAACCAGCAGATAGAAGGGCATGAGGGTGCCCTCCTCATGGACGGCGAAGGTATCAGGCGCGTTGGCTTCCTCAAGCTCATCCCAATAGCTGAGCAGGATGTCTTCGATGGAAACATCCAGCGCCTCCGCGATGCTGTACAGCGTCGCCGCCTCACAGCGGTCAAGCTGTGCCTTGCCGGTCAGAATGTCGCGCAGCGTGGATTCGGGCACGCCGCTCAGGTCGCTCAGATCGGTACGGGACATATGACGGGCATTCATCAGTTCAATCAAGTACATCATTTTATCGCTCCTTTTCATTGGTCTTGCATTTGGGTTTGGTATGCGCAGGTGGCTGCTGCACCGCAGCTTGTTTGGGGGCAAGCACCCGCTGGGCGCTTTTGTCGTAGCAGTAGAGGTAGAAGTTGTAATCTCCACGGCGCGGCGTACAGCGCAGACAGTATTCGTAATGCTGGGACTCGGCATGAAAGCCATAGCTGGTATCGCAGGGAAGACCGTTCCGGCACAGCTTGCTCATGCTGGAAAAGCTCTGCAAGAGTCCGCCTTCCTCGTGAAAACCATTGACCACCGCTTGCAGCTCATCCCGGAATGATACAGTTTTCAAACCTATCTGGTGATCAAACCAGCTTGTCCAGAATTCATTGTCATCGCGGCCAAAATCTCCGCGCAGGTGGCCGATACAGCTGCGTTCCGCGTCCTGCTTATCACGCGCAGAATAGAGCCAATCCCGCTTGTCCGATTCGATGGGCTTCCATGTGAGCTGTGTATCCATGCCGCGCTCTACATCCTTCAGAATAGCCTCGAAGGCATAGAGTGCGGTGCGGGTGAAATCATCCCATTGAGCCGCCCTGTCACCAGGCGCTTGTGGATTCCCCTGCTGCTCGAAGAAAGACGAGGTGTCCTGCGCGTCCAGATAGGAGGATATGTCGGCGCGAAGGTCGGAGGCCAGTTCCGGCAAGGATTCGACGTTGTCACTGCCAAGCAGCATTTCCTCAACACCGGTGTCCGGGTCTTCCGAGGTGAAGGACAGACGCAGCTCGGCGTGTTCGCCGTCTCTGACGTATTCCAGCTTGGTATCATCGGGATAGTCGTGGGAATAGGCATAGGTCGCGTGTTCATCAGGCGTTGTGCTGTCCGGTTCGGGCAGGTCGTACTGACGGTCGCGCCAGTTTTCGTAGTCTTGGATGGATTGAATCATAGGCACCTCCCGGTTTATCGTTCAGGGGTATCCCTGTGTTTTCTGTGCTTGAGCCTGCGCTCGTCATCAGTCTTCTTGGACCTGCCGGGTGTGGAAGTTTCATGTTCGGCTGGTTTCAAGCCGTTGTTGAGGATGCCGTCGATCATGTTGTAATCGTCTTCCATGAGCATCTCTGTGTTGCGCAGAGAATTCTCCGGAGAGAGGAACGACGGCAGCTTGATAAAGCTAATGCTGTTCGTATAGTAACAGCTGGTTTGTCCATTGACTGTCAGAGCTACCACGTCACTCACACTCATGCTGCGCCCATGAAAGTCTTTGGGATGACAGCTATTGAAGCGAAAAAACAGGTCTTCAAGGAGCGCATCAGGTTCTTCAAGTGAAACACAATCATCCGGCAAGTCACCGGTATACACCAGATGATAGCGTTTCTCCGTCACAGTCTGAATAGACGGAACCTGTTCACAGCTTTCAATCCAGCATCCGCCATCCCCACAGGCCAAATGGATGGTCGCGGACTGAAAGGCCTCATTTTCCACATGGATGGATGTCGGGTCGGCGCAGGCAACCGTGCTCAAGCCCTTGCTTTCCAGGTACGTCTCCACAGCAGCCTTGCTCGGGAACAGCAGGCCCTCTGAGGCTTGGACAATATGCTGGACATCGCTGAACATGTGATCTGCGGCACTTTGCAGCTCGGACAGGCTGGAATAGCGCAGTTCATGGTATTGGGGATCGGGCTTTAACTGATAAAGGGCATATGTGTTGCGACGGGTCTTGGCAGACGCATCGCTTTTTCCCGTATGCTCCTGCGTGTCGGAGTGGAGATTTACGGGCATAAGATCACCTCCTGAGAGAGAAGGAGCGCCGACACTGCTGCCGGCGCTCGGGGTAAAGGGATTATTCGCACATCACCATGTCGCTGATCTTTGCACCGTCGGAAATAATCAGCGAATACTGCGCTTTGCTGCCTTCCGTCGCCTGACGGCAAATGCGCAGTCCGTACTGCTCAACGGAATTTCCGCGCGCCAGCGTCAGTTCAAATTCGGATTCATTCCAGTAGCGATCACGCTTTGTGTCGTAGAAGTCGATAGACCAGGTGCCAGACCATTCCAGCTCACGCCCGCTTTCAAGCTGCGTTCTGCCGGTCATGGTGCCATCCTCCCGGAAAGTGATGCGGCTCGCATTGATCGAGCTTCCGGCATAGAGCTTCCAACTGCCGACGATGGCGCGATTGGCTTCGCTCATATCGGTCACGGTTGCATACAGACAGGCAGTGGGGACAAAGCCTCGGAAACGAACGCCGTTTTCCTCGGCCTCGATGTAAGTCCATTCGCCCATACTCCCCAGGCAGATTACCTTGGTGTTCTCCGGCAGCTTTGACAGGGCTGTGCGGCTTACGAGCGGATCATCCGTTACCTCCACATCGTAATGCACGATCGCAGGCACGTTTGTCAGATTCAGCTCGGGGACGGTCACATCAGCAGTCAGAGCGTTCTTATAGATGTATCCGATTCGATTGTGCGTGTCGGTAATATCGTACTGTACAAGAATCCAATCGCCCTCGCTGCCAAACACCTGAATCCAGCCATTGGTGCTGACGCGGGCACGGTTTTTCGCGCCCCGGATGCTCTTGCTGTCCGGCGCAGAGTATACCGCATAGGTCTGGTTGGAGGTGAAGGATACAAGGGAGGCCGAGAGCGTTCCGACGGGAATCGACGGGGCGTTGGTGGCGTCAATCATAGTGGGTTCATCCGCCAGGGCGGCACTGAGCATCATCATCAGCGCAAACAGGGAAGCTAGAAACTTCTTCATTGTAAATACTCCTTTCATCAGTCAAAGGTCGGGCGCAGCCGGGGCCTTCCATCTTCCCCATAGTCCAAATGCAGCGTGGCGTCGTATTTGGTGTGGGTCTTGGCAGAGCGAAGGCCGGTCTTTTTGACTGCGCCCTTTTCAAGCAATTCACGGATATCGCTGGAGGTCAGAGGCTTTTCAGCATTTTTCAAAATGCCGCCATCCTTCCAGAGCGCAAAGTCACAGGTGCGGTTTTCGCACATAAAACCCTGGGGACGTTCGGTAATGGCAGCGCCGCATTTCGGGCAGCTTCCGATTCTTTCACGGAGCGGAGGAAAGAGCTGATCCGCGTCTTCGGCACGGCGGGTATCACGGGTCAGGTCAATGACCATCTGACGAATATCGCGCATGAAGTCCTCGGGCTGCTCAAGCCCCTGTTCAATGCGCTTCAGCCGCTGTTCCCACTCGGCGGTCAGCTGTGCGGAGCGGAGCTTTTCAGGCAGCACGGCGATGAGCGCTTTGCCCTTGTCTGTCGGCAGAAGAACCCTTTTGCGCCTATCGCCAACGCGCTCTACCAGCTTGGTGTCGATCAGCTTTTCCAGGATAGCGGCGCGTGTGGCTGGCGTGCCGATGCCCCTGCGTTCGGCGTCCTCCGGCATGTCCTTCGCGCCCGCGGTTTCCATAGCATGAAGAATGGAGGCTTCCGTGTGATGGCCAGGGGGTGTGGTCTTTCCTTCGGCAACCGCTGCCTGCGGGAAGGGAAATTCAAAGCCCTCGGTCATTTCCTCCGGAATAGAGGGTTCGCTGCTTGCACCCTCGTCCGCCAGCCGCCCGCCGAGACTGCCTCGGAACGCATACCAGATGCGTTTCCAGCCCATTTGCAGAACCTTCCTGCCCTTGAGCGTGAAATTGTGACCCGCGCACTCGATGTGCAGGATGGTCTCGTCGTAAAGGAAGGGGTCATCCAGCGCGCAGAGCATGCGGGTACACACCAGATGCAGCAGATCGCGTTCGCCGGTTGTGAGTGCGTCGATGGCCGAAGTCTGCCCGGGCATGGTCACAGTGGGAATCAGCGCGTGATGGTCTGTCACCTTGCTGTCGTCAATCACCTGCTCGGGATGCACAGCCGGCTCGAGGCTATCGGCAAACGGCAATGCGCCGCAAACCCTTGCCGCCAGCTCGCGGAGGCTAGGCTCCATGTCGTGCGTCAGGTGGCGGCTGTCGGAGCGAGGATAGGTCAGCATCTTCTTTTCATACAACCCCTGCGCATACTCCATCGTCTGCTGGGCCGTATATCCAAAGAGCTTGTTGGCGTCGCGCTGAAGCGCCGTCAGGTCATACAGCGCGGGAGCGTTTTCGCTTCGCTGCTTATGCTCGACGCGGGTGACAACCGCCGGATTGTGGTTGCAGGAATCCGCCAGCCGACGCGCGTCGTTCAGATCAGCATAGCGTTCCGACTGTGCGACCACGCCGCGTCCGGTATCCAGCTTGACCGTATAGAAGCTCTCCGGCTTGAAATCGCTGATCGCCGCTTCGCGCGCGGAGAGCATGGCCAGCGTAGGAGTCATCACGCGCCCAACATGCAGCGTGGGGCCGTACAACAGAGAGTACAGGCGCGTCGCATTCATGCCGATGAGCCAGTCGGCCTGCGACCGGCAGAGCGCCGCCCGATACAGATTGTCGTAGTCAGACATAGACTTCATGCTGCGAAGGCCGTCCCTGATTGCGCTTTCTTCCATCGAAGAAATCCACAACCGGCGCACAGGCTTTTGGCAGCCTGCCTTTTCATAGACGAGGCGGAAAATCAGCTCGCCCTCGCGTCCTGCATCGGTGGCGCAGATGATTCCGGTCACGCGCTCATCGTTCATGAGCGACTTGAGGATGCCGAACTGCTTCTTCGTTGCTTCGGATACGTTGTACTGCCACTGTGCCGGGAGAATCGGCAAATCCTTGTAGCGCCAGCGCACATACTTGGGGTCATAGGCTTCGGGCAGCGCCAGCTCAACCAGGTGTCCGATGCACCAGCTGATGAGCGTGTCCCTGCCGCGCAGATACCCGTCTGCGCGTTCAGTTACGTTCAGGACGGAGGCAATCGTCCGCGCGACGCTTGCCTTTTCGGTAATGATCAATTCCATATGGTTTCCTCCATGTATAAACCCTGCGGAGTTTGAGGACTCCGCAGGGCTGTCTTACGCTTCGTTTTCCTGTTCGTCTTCGTCCTCATCATCGCCCATGTCGAAGTCGTTGTCAGGGCAGTGAGCAGCGGAACGCTTTTTACTGCTGAAAAAGACGGCAGCGCTAACGCCGCCGATGGCTACGATAGCCACTAACGCGATGAGTGCTGTCATCCGATCAGGAGCGGTTTGCGGCGTATCAGCCTGTGCTGGCGGCGCGGTGGCGATGGGAACCGCTGTGGGTTCAGGCGTCACATAGATGATCTCCGGCGTGGGAGTGGGTACGGCCTCTTTTTCTTCGTCCGACATGAGCGCCAGCAGATCGCGCTCATCCACCAGATTGAGAAAGTAGGTTTCATATAGCTCTGCTTCCTCGTCAATCGGCTTGTCGTAATCAATCACCAGATAGAACGTGTTGCCGCTCTTGGTCTGGAGCGTGATAAACTGTTTATTTGTCGCAGCCGAGTACAATACATCCAGCGTATGCGCGTTGCCGTCCGCCTGATAGGGCATCCCCGGGCCGATGGTGATATACTCGGTCTTGATGATCGGCTCCGGCGTAGGCGCGGCGGTTGGTTCGGGCGTTGGATCAGGCTCATCCTGGACATAAATCAGGGAGCTGCCCAGCCCCTGGTGGCGGTTTTGCGTGGGAGATGGCGTAACAGCAGGGGCAGCGCTGGGCGTGCTTACTGCTTCGTTGTCGGCGCTGGCGGGCTTCTTCGTGGGCTTTGCTGTGGCTGTAGGCATAGGTGTCGGCTCAGGCGGCTTGACATAGTGCGGATTGTCCAGCGAAACCGGCTCGGAGAAATTGCCCGCGTAGTCAAACGCGCGAACGGCCAGCTTCTCGAACTGATTCATGTTCTGATCCAGCTCCACGTTCAGCGCGCCATTGGTCAGCGCGGTAAACAGCATACTGTTGACCTGCACCCCGGCGACACCGGACAGATCGTCCTTCGCATCGACCTGGAGCATCGTGCCGTTGATGGACGCGGAGATGACCGGCGCGGTCAGGTCAATGCACTTTACCTCGGTGCTTTCCTCAAACTGATGGCCGTGAGGATCGGTCATGCGGAGCGTAAAAACACCATTCGCCTGAAGGCTCAATTCGGCATAGCCGCCCACGAACTCATTTTCACAGTCAATCCAGCCGCCGTCATTCATGCGGTATTCGATTTTGTGCCAGCCAAGACTGTTTTTGTCCGTCACGGACACCTTCATGACAGCTTGCTGATTGCTGCACCAGCCGCCAGGTGCCGTGAGGACAATCCGGTACGGCGAAACCGCCTCCTGCGGGATCGCCGTGGGTTCGGGCGTGGGTTCGTCCTCTGCGACGGCCCGAATCGAGCCGAACGCCGTTGCCATCGCCAGAAGCAGGAGCAGCAGGGCCAGAAGCTGGGGCAGTACGCGCTTATACATCATTATCATCAGGATTCGTCCTCCTCTCCATGAGGAATGTCAGGCTCGCCAGAAGCAACCGTCAAATTCTTGGGCAGCTCAGGAAGCGGCTTTTCTCCAAAGATGGATTTCATGATTTCCGCTAGCTGCTCAGGCGTGACGTTGTACATGTCTGCCGTCGCGTGAATCGCAGTGTGGTCAGCCTGCTTCACCAGACGGCGCAGCTCCTCGACTTCCTCTTGCAGCTCGATCAGGTCTTGCTCCTTTTTCTCAAGGAGCGCGTGGAGCTTCAGCCGGTCAGTGGGGTATCGTTTCTTTTTCTTATCGTTCAAGTTATTCACCTCAATCAATCGGCAGGCGACCGAATCCATAAAGCCGCTTCGACCATTTGCTGCTCTTGAGGTCAGCAAAGCCTACCGGGTCGCCTGCATGGATCATCATATTGCTGCCTACATAGATGCCTACATGGGTGATGCCCTTGACATCGGCTCCCATGGTCTTTTCAAAGAACACGAGATCACCGGGACGCGCATCGTCCTTGCTGACATCACTGCACAGGGAGTAAAGCCCATTGGCACCCAACCGGCCAATATCGCCCAGACCGGAGTGATTGAATACCCAGCAGACGAAGCCAGAGCAATCAAAGCCGATGTCGGGGTTGCTGGCACCGTACACATAGGGGTAGCCGATATACTTCTCGGCCTCAATCATCAGCGCAAGGAAGTTAGGATCGGCCTCCAGAAGCTGTTCCGGAATGGTGTAACTGACCAGCTTGTGTTTCGACTTGACCCCGCCAATCTTCACGTTGGACTTGCCAGCCGAGGTAATCACGGGAATGGCTTCATCCGGCTCTTCCTCGATATCCAGAAAATACTGCGGATCTTCCAGAATCACATCCTCGCCGTTCCACCCATCCATATCGAAAGTGGATGCGAAGTCGACTTCGCTTTCAGTTGCCTCTGCATGGGCGCTCAAAACGGGAAGAAACACCGACATCAGGATAAACGCCAGGATGGCGGCGATGATCTGCTTTGAAGTGGAAATGGTCTGGTTGGTGCTGTTTCGATTCATCATCATGGGGATACTCCTTTCAGTGATAGGCATGAAAAAGGAGCCCTGCGATTTGCAAGGCCCCTGTGGTTGGTGGTCAGTTCGGAACCCGCCCGAACGAATGGAAGTGCGTTTGCCAGTAGGAATCAGTGAGGTCGGCATAACCGATGGGACTTCCGCAGTGCAGCATTTTGTGATTGCCCACATAAATGCCGCAGTGGGTAATGCCTGCGACATCCTCGCCCATCGTGCCGTCAAAGAACACGATGTCTCCCGGCTTTGCCTGTTCCTCTGGCACATCGCGGCACAGGCTACGCAGCCCCTTGGCTCCAAGGCGTCCGGTATTGTAGACACCGCTGTTGGAAAACACATAGCTGACAAAACCAGAGCAGTCGAAGGACGTTTCCGGGGAGGCTCCGCCCCAGACATAGGGGTAGCCAATGTACTTGGTCGCTTCTTCCATGAGCGCGGCAAAGCTGGGATCGGCATCCAGGGTCTCCTGCGGGATGTCGTAGAGCATGGGGTCTTTGAGGGGAACAGCGTGCGGGTTGCCGGAGAATATACCCTCCATATTGCCGTGAGAGGCCATGTACAGCGCATACATGCCCATCGTATGATGGCTCATGCTGACCACAGGCAAATGGGAGAGATTCTTGTTTTCCAGCTTAACGTTGCAGATGCTGTAAGTATACGGCACCTGCACGCCATAGGTATACGACTCAGTGTGCTGCTCACCCGTTACCGGGTCGGTCACGATCTGCGTGCCGGTTGTCGGTTCCGTGCGGTATCTGGTTTCCGTCGTAATGGTCTGTGTGACGACATATTGCAGATTGAAGTATTTCTCGATCACAGGATAAACGGATTCCAAAGTCCATTCCTGCCCGTCAAAGTACGCGGAAATGATGGCGATGAGCACATAGGGGTCATGCCAGATTTCCGCGGCCTCGACATGGTACTCGTCATAGCCGGGATGATATTGCTCATAGCGCTCCATCTCGTCCTGAAGCTCTCGCTCTTTTGCCGCGTAAGCACGCTCGGCGGCAAGCACGTCGTCATCCTCGGCAGGATAGGTGCCGATCACGATGGATTCCAGCACGAACTGGACGAGCGGCGAACAGGATTGCAGGCTGCTCATGACAACCAGAAGCATGGCACCGAGCAGAATGACCATCAGCGCCGTAGGGTGCTTTCCAAAATAGTCGGCTATCTTTTTTGTCGCAGTCTCCGTGCCGTGAGCGGCCTTTTGCGCTGCCTTTGCGGTGTATTCCGTCCCGCCCATGGAAGACCTTCCGGCCTTTGCCGCCATGTATTCTCTGCGAATCGCCCGCTTCTGCTGCCAGCGTGACAGTGGACTGCTGCTAAAGCGCGGGGATTCGTCTCGCTGCTTTGCTTGCAGATACCGAATATTAGCCTGATCGAGTGCCTTCTCCGCCTGTTCAGCTTTTCTGTAGGGGCGGAGCTTATGCGCATAATAGGCATGCTCGCCCATTTGCAGGGCAGATTCGCTCAACTGATCGCCCTGGAGAACAGCGTCCATCGCGGAATTGTCATCCTCATTGGCCTCTGAAAGCTGCCGGTGAAGCTGGTCATGGACTTTGCCAACTGTGCGCTCCGTTGGATGAATCATCCGAGAGGGCTTCTTTACCTGTTCTTCTTCAAAGCGCAACCGAACGGCTTTCTTCCGGGCGCGCTGCGTCACCGCGTCCTTCGACTTTGTTTTAGCCGTCGAAGTCTGTGGGTTCGGGACGAGACTTCCGGTGTTTTTAGCGGCATTAGGAACCTTTGGAGATTCTGGCGAGCGTATGAGCGAACTTTGCCCTGTTGCCTTGGAAGCTGCGGCCGGAGATTGGGGCATGGCAGGTTCAGCATCTGCCGTTTCCACCGCCGCCTGTCCGGTTTCGATTTCTTCCCGGGTGAGCCTCAGCCGGTGTCGGGTAGGCAGCTTCTTTTGTGCGGCTTCATACTTGTCAGCCGCCTTGGCTGCCTTCTTTGCAGGCCGGGACAGAGCAGGATTATCCAGCTCTTCTTTGGAGAAAAGCAGCCGGGGAGAGCCGCGGTTTCGGTTCTGTTCCATCTGGTATACTCCTCCGATCTTGATTGTGTTACGAGGCGTGAACCTCAGTGGGCTTGTTATGCAAAGCTTTACATAAAAGGTGTAATGAAAAGTTTTTATAAATGAAAAGAATGATTGTAATAAGCTGCCTATAAACCATTTTTACAGAAAAAACTTTCGATAATAATTGCATGGATGTCTCCTTTCAACGACAATAGACACACCACCTTGAAAGGAGCGTGTGTCTATGATTACAAACAATTTCAACAAAGAGCTTCGGGGCATTTCGGATGCATTGCGTGATCTGGGGTATCCTGGCTGCAATCGCTATGACGACGAAACAGAAATTTTTATCGAAAGACATTTGGGCAAGAACGGCTGAAACTCAGCCGTTCTTCGCATTTCTTTCCATTATTCAGAACTTTTCATTAGGCTTGGTGGTCATGATGCTATAGAGCTTGGTGTTCTTGGGGAAGCGATCCTGGAAGGGCA
>ENA-UAYF01000468-UAYF01000468.1-human-gut-metagenome-genome-assembly--contig:-NODE-468-length-22010-cov-5.823685_pt1 | contig 22010 bp, 20 predicted proteins | sample MGYA00244017_ERZ654600 | MGnify/ENA primary metagenome ERZ654600 (study PRJEB26926, sample SAMN06164490) | human gut metagenome | biome: ENVO:00009003; feature: ENVO:2100002; material: ENVO:00002003... | reverse complement strand
CTACACCTATTAAGTCGTCGGCAGCGTCAGATGTGTATAAGAGACAGGCTTTACACCATCCAACGATACTTGCAGATGAACGCCTTGCAGGAGCAGGGCTTGCAGCACTTTGACGCATGGGCGGCGAACTACGGCGAGACCGTCACCGCAATCGAGTTGTCCCCGGAGGGCTATACTTTAATAGGACGATAAAATTAACTGTCCTAAATTGAAAATACATAAGGAAGGAGGTTAAGAGAATGTCAAGGACTTCAAAGATTACGGCACTCTATGAGAGATTATCAAGAGATGATGACTTGAATGGCGAGAGTAACTCCATTACCAATCAGAAAAAATACCTCGAAGATTATGCCCGTAGGAATGGCTTTGAGAATATCCGTCATTTTACTGACGATGGTTTTTCGGGTGTGAATTTCAATCGTCCCGGTTTTCAGTCTTTGATAAAAGAAGTTGAAGCAGGCAATGTCGGAACATTGATTGTTAAGGATATGAGCCGATTGGGGCGAAACTATCTGCAAGTCGGATTTTATACGGAAATTCTGTTTCCGCAGAAAGATGTCCGTTTTCTTGCAATCAATAACAGCATTGACAGCAACAATGCTTCGGATAATGATTTTGCCCCGTTTTTGAATATTATGAACGAATTTTATGCCAAAGACACGAGCAATAAAATCAAGGCTGTATTTGATGCACGAATGAAAGACGGAAAGCGTTGTAGCGGTTCAATCCCTTATGGGTATAACCGATTGCCGAGCGATAAGCAGACGCTTGTTGTTGACCCTGTGGCTTCTGATGTGGTAAAGCGTATCTTTCTGCTTGCCAATGAGGGCAAAAGTCCACGAGCCATAGCGGAAATACTAACCGAAGAAAAGGTTTTAATTCCTGCCGCATATGCAAAGGAATATCACCCCGAACAGTACAACGGGATTAAGTTTGCAGACCCTTATATTTGGGGTATATCTGCCATCAGAACGATTTTAAGCAGACAGGAATATCTTGGGCATACTGTTTTGAGAAAGTCGGTCAGCACCAATTTCAAACTGCATAAGAGAAAGACTACCGATGAAGATGAGCAGTATGTGTTTTATAATACCCACGAGCCTATCATATCACAGGAACTTTGGGACAGCGTTCAGAAGCGAAAGAAACGAGTGAACAGAGCTGCGGCAAGAGGTACACATACCAACCGATTAAGCGGTTATCTGTATTGTGCCGACTGTGGCAGGAGAATGACTTTGCAAACGCATTACAGCAAGAAAGACGGTCTTCTTGATATATTGAAAATCTGCGGTTGATGGGCGTTCTAATATGAATGCCCCACAATCAAATATTATGAAAGAGAGGAATGGACTATATGAAAGAACAGAAATATTCTTATTTACAGCGAATTGGAAAGACAACATTCATCGTAAATGTAAAGCAGTCCGAAAGTGCCAAAAAGCCTTTGAATGCAAGGCTTTGATAAGGATGGTTGAGAAAAACAAGTAAAATCAAGGCTTTGTGGACAGTGACAGACAATGCAACCATCAAAAATTGAATAAGTTTACAGAGCAGGGATACTATTTTCACGAATGGTATCCCTTTTCTGTTGTCTTCCGCTCCCACATAAGCGAAGCATGGCACAAGCCGCAGGCATAAAAAACCTGTGGCTTTTTTGTTGCCCATTTTAGGAAGGAGCCGGATAAATGAATTTAAGTGAAGCTGAAAAAAGGATGATCTATCAGGTCGAGGGCACCAGCCAGGGGGCCGCTCTGAATGAAATTTACATGACCTGGCGCTATGCACCTGACAAGGCCATGAAGGACACGGCGGAAGGCCTTTTGAAAAAGCTCCGTCCTCTCTCCGATAAGGAGTGCATGGATGTGATCCGGGATGTTCAGAAGAATTACCGTCTGCCCGGCAAGGCAAGGACTATCGGGGAAATGTTGGCGGAGGCCAGGCAGCAATCCGGTGCCCAGAAGATGACCGGTCACGATATCATGGCCCTGGAGCGGTTCGATCCCGATACCCGCCACATGATCGTCTTTGACGTCCTCTCCCATGAGTCCCCCATGGGATACAAGGGTGATAAAATGCGCCTGTTCCTGACCGAAGCCGGATACGGAAAGGCCCTGGAGAACCAGGACAAGGGATTTATCAAAATAAAGAACCATGCGAAGGTCATAGCTGGCAACCTCCGCTATGACCACAAAGACCGTGAATTGTAGGGAACTGAAAACTGTATCAAAAAAGGTGGAAAATCCGCTGTTCCTTCCCCTCTGTGCCACGAACCGAAAGGGGCATGGATGTTTTCCCATGTGAAGGGTATGGGAGAGATACAGACGGAGGAAACACCGAAAATCAACACTTTTCAAACCATGAGGAAGGAGGTATCAGGCATGGCAGTTTTCCGTATTGAAAAGACCCGTGATTACACGGTCATGTCAAACCATCATCTGCGGGATATGTCCCTGTCGCTGAAAGCAAAGGGACTTCTATCCCTCATGCTGTCCCTGCCAGAGAACTGGGACTACACCATGAAGGGGCTTGCCCGTATCTGCAAGGACGGCATCGACAGTATCAGCGGCGGCATCCGAGAGTTGGAGGAACACGGCTATCTGATCCGTGAGCGCGTGAGAGGTGCAAACGGTCAGCTTGGTTCGATCGAGTACACCATTCTGGAGCAGCCTAAAGAGCCAACACCTGCACAGGAAAAACCTATACGGGAAAATCCCGTACAGGTAAATCCAACATTGGTCACGCCTGTTCAGGAAGAACCCGCCCAATTAAATAAAGAAGAATCAAGTAACTATCCATCAAGAACTGATTTATCAAGTACGGAACTATCAAATCCTATCCGATCAAATCCCCCTACCCCCGTAGGGGCAAGGATGGGAACGGATGGGATGGGAGCCAGAGAATGTTATCGTGAAGTGATTTTGGATAACATCGAGTACAGCTATCTGGTGCAGGACAGCCATATCGACCGTGAGCAGCTTGACGAGATCGTTGACCTGATTGTGGATACCGTATGTTCTGCCCGCAAAGTCATCCGCATTGCCGGAGACGATTATCCGGCGGAGGTGGTAAAGTCCCGGTTTATGAAGCTGGACAGTTCTCATGTTCAGTATGTCATGGACTGTATGAAGGACAACACCACCTATGTCCGCAATATCAAGAAATACCTTCTGGCGGCACTGTATAACGCCCCGACCACCATCAACAGCTATTATTCTTCCCTGGTGCAGCACGATATGTACGGGGACGGGCAAAGGGGGCGAGGCTAAATGCAGGAGGAAGTAACGCGGGGCGCCGTGACGCTCATTGTTGACGGAGCCAAGCTAAGCGAGCAAGTCTTTGAAAAGGCCGTCAAAAAGTTCCTGGAGGAAATCCAGAAAAGCCAGAAGCCCAAAATCTACCGCGGCAGGCAGAGCCTTAAACAGCTTGCCAGCCAGAACGCCGGTCTTGCCAATATCGAGATCAGTGACAAGAATATCAAGGCTTTCTCCCGTGTGGCGAAGAAATACCATGTGGATTTTGCCTTGAAGAAAGACACCTCCGCAGAGCAGCCCCGTTACCTGGTCTTTTTCAAAAGCCGGGACGCGGATGCCATCACAGCGGCATTTCAGGAGTTTGCCAGCCGCAAAATGAGCCGTGAGGAAAAGCCATCCATCCGGGAACGGCTGACCCAGGCGAAGGAACAGGCGGCGGAGAAAACGGAACACCGCACCATTGACCGGGAAAAAGTAAAGGTCAAAGATCGGAGCGTGCAGAGATGAACATGAAAAAGCTGTTTTTGCTGAACCTTCCGTATCTTCTGTTCGTGTATCCCTTCGATAAGCTGGCACAGGCTTTCCGGCTTGCGCCCGGTGCTGACCTCTCCGGCAAGCTGCTTTCTATCGGGGACGGCTTCACGGCAGCATTTTCCTCACCGTGGCTCAGTTTCCATCCCACGGACCTGCTGATTGGCATAGCCGGTGCGGTGGTCCTTCGCATGGCGGTCTACCTGAAAGGCAAAAACGCCAAGAAATACCGCCACGGGATTGAGTATGGTTCTGCCCGCTGGGGTACGGCGGCAGATATCGCTCCCTACATGGACAAGGACTTTTTCCAGAACATCCCCATGACGCAGACAGAACGGATCACAATGGCGAGCCGCCCCAAGCAGCCGAAGTATGCCAGAAATAAAAACATTCTGGTGATCGGCGGTTCCGGCAGCGGCAAGACGCGGTTCTTCTGTAAGCCGTCGCTGCTGCAAGCTCATTCGTCCTATGTCTGCACTGATCCGAAAGGAACCTTGCTGCCGGAGATCGGCGCTTTCCTGGAACGGAAGAAATACCGTATCAAGTGCCTCAACCTGATAAACTTCCGAAAATCCATGAAATACAACCCACTGGCCTACATTCGGTCAGAGAAGGATATCTTAAAGCTGGTGAACGCCTTGATTATGAACACGAAGGGAGAAGGCGAAAAATCTTCGGAAGATTTCTGGGTCAAAGCGGAACGCCTCTATTATTCCGCGCTGATCGGCTACATCTGGTACGAGGCCACGGAGGAAGAAAAGAACTTCATCACACTTCTGGACCTTATCAATGCCAGTGAAGCCAGAGAAGATGACGAAACTTATCAAAGCCCGGTGGACCTGCTCTTTTCTCAACTGGAGGAACGGGAGCCGGACCACTTCGCCGTCAAGCAGTACCGCAAATTCAAGATGGCGGCGGGCAAGACACTCAAAAGTATATTGATTTCCTGCGGTGCCCGGCTTGCTCCCTTCGATATCAAGGAGCTGCGGGACCTGATGGAATATGACGAGCTGGAACTGGATACCCTGGGCGACCAAAAGACGGCGCTGTTTGTGATCCTGTCAGATACAGACAGCACTTTCAATTTCGTGGCCGCCCTCATGTATAGTCAGCTTTTCAATCTGCTCTGCGACAAGGCGGATGACTTCTACGGTGGGCGGCTGCCCGTCCATGTCCGTCTGATTCTGGACGAGTTTGCCAACATCGGCCAGATACCGAACTTCGATAAGCTGATCGCCACCATCCGAAGCCGTGAAATATCGGCTTCTATTATTTTGCAGTCGCAGAGCCAGTTAAAGACCATCTACAAGGACGCGGCAGATACCATCGTCGGTAACTGTGACAGCACCTTGTTTTTGGGAGGCAAGGAGAAATCCACGCTCAAGGAAATTTCGGAGCTGCTGGGGAAAGAGACCATTGATCTCTATAACCAGTCCGAAAACCGGGGCAGCCAGGTTTCCCACGGCCTCAGTTATCAGAAATTAGGAAAGGAGTTGATGACCCAGGACGAATTGGCAGTGATGGACGGCGGCAAGTGTATTTTCATGCTGCGGGGCGTGCGCCCGTTCCTTTCGGACAAGTACGACCTCACCCGGCACCCGAATTACAGATACACGGCCGACGCCGACCCTAAAAATGTCTTTGACATGGAACGGTACATGAAGAAGCAGCGTGCCGTGGTAAAACCCACGGACACCTTCGATGTGTACGAGATTGACGCAACTACTTAAACCCAAATCAAAAACATTTTTTAGGAGGATTATTTTATGGCATTTTTCAACAGTGCAGTTGGTGTTTTGCAGACTCTCGTAGTGGCCCTGGGCGCAGGTCTTGGTATCTGGGGCGTTATCAACCTTCTGGAAGGTTACGGCCAGGACAACCCTGCTTCCAAAAGCCAGGGTATGAAACAGTTGATGGCCGGCGGCGGTGTCGCCCTCATCGGCATCACCCTTGTACCTCTGCTCTCCGGCCTGTTCGGTTGATCGTCCGGCGGTGATCGCTTATGGGCGGCATACTCGACAAACTCGATGAATGGCTCCGAGGGCTGCTCATCGAGGGGATCACGGGAAACCTGTCGGGCATGTTCGATACGGTCAATACCAAAGTAGGCGAGATCGCCGGTGAAGTGGGACAGACGCCGCTGGCATGGAACAGCGACGTCTTTTCTATGATCCGAAACCTCTCTGAAACGGTGATCGTTCCAATCGCCGGGGTTATCCTGACATTCGTAATGTGTTATGAGCTGATCCAGCTTGTGACAGAGAAAAATAATCTGCACGATGTAGACACCTGGATGTTCTTCAAGTGGATTTTCAAGACCTTCTGTGCCGTTCTCATTGTGACGAACACATGGAATATCGTCATGGGTATCTTCGATGTCGGGCAAAGCGTTGTGAACAGCAGCGCAGGCGTCATCATCGGGAATACCTCCATTGATATCAGCAGCGTCATCACGGATATGGAGGCGCAGCTTGAAGCCCTGGGTACGGGAGAACTGTTCGGGCTGTGGTTCCAGTCCCTTTTCGTGGGGCTTACCATGAATGCCCTTTCCATCTGTATCATGCTTGTCATCTATGGTCGCATGATCGAGGTGTATTTGACGACTTCCGTTGGACCGATCCCGCTTGCCACTATGACGAACCGGGATTGGAGCCATACAGGACAGAACTACTTGAAATCCCTGTTTGCATTGGCGTTCCAGGCATTTCTAATCATGGTGTGCGTGGGAATCTACTCTGTTTTGGTACAGAGTATCGCCACGGACGGAAATATCTCAGGCGCGATATGGGCCTGCATGGGCTACACGGTCCTGCTGTGCTTCGCCCTGTTCAAGACCGGCAGCCTCTCTAAGAGCCTGTTCGGAGCGCATTAAGGAGGCTTGATAAATTGGCGTATGTAACCATTCCAAAGGATTTGACGAAAGTAAAATCCAAAGTGCTGTTTGGGCTTACCAAACGGCAGCTTATATGTTTCGGAGCGGCGGCACTCATCGGAGTACCGCTTTTCTTTTTGCTCAGACGCACGGCCAGCAACAGCGCCGCCGCGTTCTGCATGATTATCGTCATGCTCCCGTTCTTTCTACTCGCCATGTATGAGCGGCACGGCCAACCCCTGGAAGTGGTGGCCGGACAGGTCATCCGCTGTATGTTCCTGCGGACGAAGGAACGGCCTTACCAGACAAACAATTTCTATGTAGCCCTGGAGCGGCAGGCCCAGGCGGAAAAGGAGGTGAAAGCCATTGTTCAGAAAGCGAAAGCCAGAGCCGCAGGCACAGCAGGCGGCAAAAGCCGCGGTAAAACTGACCGCCGCAGAAAAGCGTGAGATCAGCCGTATCCTGGAAACCGCCAGAGGCGACGGCAAGGTACATTCCGCACAGGACACCTTACCGTTCCGCCAGATGTACTCGGACGGTCTGTGCAAGCTGGACGACCACACCTGGTCGAAGTGTATCGAGTTCGAGGATGTGAATTATCAGCTTGCAAAGCCTGACGACCAGACGGCGATCTTTGAAGCCCTCTGCGATATGTATAACGCCCATGACGCTTCTATCGGAATGCAGCTATCTCTTGTGAGCCGCCGCATGAACCGGGAGGATTTTGTGAAGCGTATCGAGATCGCGGCGCAGGGAGATCACTTCGACCATATCCGTGAGCTTTACACGCAAATGCTCCGCAAGCAGCTTGAACGGGGCAACAACGGTCTTATCAAAACAAAGTATCTGATCCTCACCATTGAGGCACGGGACAGCAAAACCGCACGGGCACGATTTTCCCGGATCGTCATGGATGCCCTCAACCATTTCAAGGTCATGGGTGCTCTGGCAAAGGAGCTTGGCGGCAAGGAGTGGCTGGAAACGCTCCACGGCATCCTACACCCGGACGGGGAACGGTTTGCCTTTGAATGGAGCTGGCTTGCCCCTTCCGGCCTGTCGGTTCAGGATTTTATCGCACCATCTTCCTTCCGCTTCGGTGAAGCACGGAAGTTCACGATGGCGGATAAATTCTGTGCCGTGTCCTTTCTGCAGATCAGCGCACCGGAAATGGATGACCGTATGCTCACCGAACTGCTGGATACGGACAGCGGGCTGCTTGTCAGCCTCCATATCCGCAGCATGGACCAGAACGAGGCGATCAAAACGGTCAAGCGGAAGATCACTGACATTGACAGTATGAAGATCGACGCACAGAAAAAGGCAGTGCGGGAAGGTTTCGATATGGATATCATCCCCACCGATCTTGCCACCTACGCAGGCGAGGCAAAGAACATCCTCCGTGACCTGCAAAGCCGGAATGAGCGAATGTTCCTGATGACCTTCCTGGTGGTAAATTTTGCAGACAGCAAGCAAAAGCTGGAGAATGACCTTCTCCGTGCGGCAAGCGTGGCGCAGAAATATAACTGCTCCCTGGTGCGGCTGGACTTTCAGCAGGAGGACGGCTTCGTGTCGGCTCTGCCCCTGGGTGTCAACCGCATTAAGATACAGCGCGGGCTTACCACTTCGGCGGTGGCGGTGTTCGTTCCCTTCACCACACAGGAGATTTTCCACGGCGGCGAAGCTCTTTACTACGGGCTCAATGCCACTTCCGGCAATATGATCCTTGCTGACCGCAAAAAGCTGAAAACGCCCAACGGCATGATCTTAGGTACGCCCGGCAGCGGCAAGAGTTTTTCCGCAAAGCGTTCCATCGTGGGTGTGTTCCTGAACACAAAGGACGATATCCTGATCTGCGACCCGGAGGCGGAATATTTTCCGCTGGTGAACCGTCTGGAAGGACAGGTCATCAAAATCTCACCTACCAGCACGCAGTATGTGAACCCTATGGATATCAATCTCAATTACAGTGAGGATGATAACCCGCTGGCGCTGAAATCAGATTTTATCCTGTCGTTCTGCGAACTGGCGGCAGGCGGACGGAACGGTCTGGAGCCGGTGGAAAAGACGGTCATTGACCGTGCTGTGCGGATCGTGTACCGCCCCTATATCGCAGACCCCCGCCCGGAGAATATGCCGCTGCTGGAAGATTTGTATGACGAGATCAAACGGCAGCCGGAGCCGGAGGCGCAGCGGATCGCGGCAGCGTTGGAACTGTATGTGCATGGCAGCCTGAATGTTTTTAACCACCGTACCAATGTGGATATCAACAACCGTATTGTCTGCTTTGATATCAAGGAGCTGGGAAAGCAGCTCAAAAGCCTGGGTATGCTGGTGATCCAGGATCAGGTGTGGAACCGTGTTTCCCAGAACCGGGATCAGGGCAAATCCACCTGGTACTTCGTGGACGAGTTCCACCTTCTTCTGCGCGGTGAAGTTGGTTCCTGGAGCGTGGAGATTTGGAAACGCTTTCGCAAATGGGGCGGTATCCCCACGGGGATCACGCAGAACATCAAGGACCTGCTTTCCTCCCCGGAGATCGAGAACATCTTTGAAAACAGCGATTTTGTGTACCTTCTGAACCAGGCCAGCGGAGACAGGAAAATCCTCTGTGAGCGTCTGAATATCTCCAACCAGCAGGCGGCGCATATCAGCAACGCAGGCCCCGGCGAGGGGCTGATCTTCTTCGGCAATGTGATCCTGCCTTTTGTGGATGACTTCCCGAAGGACAATGAACTTTACAGCATTATGACAACAAAACTTGGTGAAACCGGGAAAGGAGGCGCGGCGCATGAATGATGAAAAATATGTGATTGGTAGCGGAAGTTTTCGGCTTCTGATCGGTGATTTGTATGATCTCTATTGTTATCATTTCAGTTTGACCCGCAGACTGGCGGAGGCTGCGGACGAAAAGGCACTTTTGAAAATCCAGAAAAGCGTGTCCGGCTATGAGCGCAGGATGAAGCGCCTTTGCAGGCGTTGGGGTCTACCCACGGATGATACGCCCTGGGCCTACGATACAATGGAGAAATCCATCCGGGAGCGGATGCTCCATGAATAACCTGACCCATGTGAGCCTGTTTTCCGGCATTGGCGGTCTGGACCTGGCGGCGGAGGCTGCCGGGTTTGAAACTGTCTGCCAGTGCGAGTGGGCGGATTTTCCGCACTCCGTCCTCTCCGCACGATGGCCGGATGTTCCCAGGTTCCGGGATATTACTACTTTTACGAAGGAGGCGTTTTTTGAAAAAACAGGACTTGAAACAGTTACCGTTATCTCAGGCGGCTTTCCCTGTCAGCCCTTCTCCACCGCCGGAAAACGGAAGGGCTTTGCGGATGAACGCTACCTGTGGCCGGAAATGTGCCGCGTTATTACCGAGCTGCGGCCCCGTTGGGTGCTTGGGGAAAATGTTGCTGGCTTCATCAATATGGGGCTCGACAAAACGATCTTTGACCTGGCAAAAGCGGGATACGCTGTTCTCCCATTCGTATTTCCGGCTTGCGGTGTCGGCGCATGGCATGAGCGCCAGCGAACTTTTATCGTCGCGGCTGATGTTTCCCACACCCCTTGCCTCCGACAACAACACCGCCAGGGACGCGGCAAGCCTGGATGTGTTCCTGTCGGACAATGGGATATTCCGCAAGAGGAACCGAAACGGGGCGATCTGGAGCCTCAGCCTGTCGGCGGCGGTATTCTATCTGACCCCGGTGGCGTCGGACGGTTTCCGCTCGACCTTGAAGCCGTCGGCCTTCAATCCGGCGAAGAAGGACGGGAACCTGTCGGCGCAGATCATCTCCCAGGAGCGGCCGGTGTCCGAAACGGCGGCGCTGAATCCGGATTGGGTGGAATGGCTCATGGGCTTCCCGAAAGGATGGACGGACGTATCCTCTGGGCCGCCGAACCGGAAGGAATCCCCCGCATGACTGAGCGCATGGATGACCGGGCACTGCGGCTGAAAACTTTGGGAAATGCGGTCTGCCCGCCCCAGGCCTATCCCATTTTCCGCTATATCGCCATGATTGAGAATGGCACCTGCGGCGACTTTTGCCCCTATGGAAAGGAAGGTGACTGCCTATGAGGGAACTGAAAGCGACCGATAAGATCACGCAGAAAATGACCCGTGACGGTGCGGTATCGGAAAACCTTGCCACGGGCGAGGTGAAACATATCAGCAGCCGAGAGCCGGAAACGGAGCTGTCTGTTTCTTCGGAAGAATCCGCTGGCGCTGCGGCTGATCTTGCCCTGCGTGCGGCGGAACGCCATGAGAGGAAAGCCGCACGAAAAGCGGAAAAGGCTGACACCCAGGCGGTACGGGATGGTTCTGCCGCAAGGCAGCGCCCGTCCTCCCGTCTGCAATTCACCGAGGAAGAACGTGCCGATCCCGCACTTGGTAAGTACATTGACCGTTCCGACCGTGCGGCGGACAGGCTGGACGCGGCGAAAGCCGCCATCCCCGCAAAGAAAATTCTCCGTACCGAGCGTGTTTTTGACGAGACAGCCGGAAAAGGCAAGATGCAGCTTCACTTTGAAGAAGTGGAGAAACGCCCCAATGGACGCCTGCGGCACAATCCGCTTTCTCGGCCGGTCCATGAGATTGTCCATGCCGCCCATGCGAAGGTACATGAGGTGGAACAGGAAAATGTGGGTGTGGAGGCTGGGCACAAGGGCGAGGTGCTGACGGAACGTGGGCTTGCCTACGGAAAAGGCAAAGTCCGTGCCGCCGTCCACCATCACCGCATAAAGCCCTGGCGTGACGCGGCGAAGGCAGAGCAGGCTTCTTTTAAGGCAAACGCCGATTACCTTTACCAAAAGGCACTACATGATGATCCTGCATTGGCGGCTTCTAACCCGGTATCCCGCTTTCTGCAGAAACAGCGGATCAAGCGGAACTATGCAAAGGAGCTGCGGCAGGCAGAGAAAACCACAAAGAACACAGCGGCCACGGCGAAAAGTGCGGCGCAGAAAGCAAAGGACGCCTTCAAGGAAACTTTCCTCTACATCAAGCACCATAGCCGGGCGGTGCTGTTGGTGATCGGCATTGGCGCCTGTGTTGCCCTGCTGTTTGGCGGGGTATCTTCCTGTTCCATGATGGCGGGCTCCGGCATAGGTAGCGTATTTACTTCCTCTTATCTCTCCGAGGACGCGGATATGCTGGCTGCAGAGGCGGCCTACTGCGAACTGGAGCAGGAACTTCAATATGAACTGGATCACTATGAAGCTCTGCACCCCGGATATGACGAATACCGTTTTGATCTGGACGAGATCAAGCATGACCCTTATGTGCTGATCTCCATTCTCACGGCGTTCCATGAAGGGGTGTTTACCATCGGCGAGGTTCAGGCGGAGCTGCAAATGCTCTTTGAAAAGCAGTACATCCTGACGCAGACCGTGGAAGTGGAGGTGCGCTATCGGACGGAGACACGGACAGACAGTGAGGGAAACGACTATGACGTGGAAGTGCCGTACAATTACTATATCTGCAAGGTAAAGCTGGAAAACTTTGACCTTTCCCATGTGCCGGTCTACATCATGGACGAGGAAACGCTTTCCCTGTATGCGGTCTATATGGCAACGCTGGGAAACCGGGAAGATTTGTTTCCCAGCTCCGGCTATGTAGACAAGTACACCAAACCGCCCACCACCTACGATATCCCGCCTTCCGCACTGGAAGATGAAACCTTTGCAGCGCTCATTACCGAGGCGGAGAAGTACATCGGATATCCCTATGTCTGGGGCGGCAGCAATCCAAACACTTCTTTTGATTGCTCCGGCTTCGTGTCCTGGGTGCTGACGCAAAGCGGTGTCTGCAATACGGGCAGGCTGGGAGCCCAGGGGCTCTACGACATTTCCACCCCGGTATCCTCTGCCAACGCAAGACCCGGCGACCTGATCTTTTTCGTCGGTACTTACGATACACCGGGCGTTTCCCATGTGGGTATCTATGTAGGCGGCGGAAAAATGCTGCACTGCGGCGACCCCATCCAGTATGCAGATATCAACACAAGCTACTGGCAATCCCACTTTTACGCTTTCGGGCGACCGCCCTACAACTAAAAAACGATATGGAGGTAATTTGATTTATGGCAACGACACAGAAGATCCGCAATGACATTGCGAAAACCAAAGAAAAGATCGCGGAGCAGCAGAAACGCCTTCGTGCGCTGGAGGCCCAGCTTGCGGAGGAAGAAAATCTGGAAATCGTCCGCATGGTGAAAGCCGTGAAGATGGACAACAAGGAACTGACCGCCTTCCTGAAAGCCTATGCCAGCGGTATGATCTCCCTGCCGGAAGGTATGCTGCAGGAGGGCAACACCGAGAATGAGGAAACGGAGGGATACGAGGATGAAGCATAACTTTATGACAAAAATGGTATCGGCTCTTTTGGCGGTGGTGCTCAGCACTGCCGCTTTTTCTATCACCGCCTTTGCCAGCAGCGGCGAGGAAACCACGGAGTCCGTGGCTGAACAGGAAACGGCTGGGGATGTCTCTGATCTGCTTTCCGCTCTGGCAGGCAGCCGGGTCACGGTATCCGTCACCGAGGACGGTATCCAGTTCAGTTCCGGCGAAAATGACTCTGAGCAGACCGGCACCGTCACCACGGGCGGCGGCAATCTGAATGTCCGCACGGGCGCTGGAATGGATTATACCGCCTTCACCCAGCTTCCCAATGGAACGACCGTGAAGGTGATCGGCACGGACGGCGACTGGCTGAAGGTCATCCTGCCGGAAAAGGTCGGCTATGTCTATTCCGGCTACATGACGGTAAGTGACGGCGAGGCTGGCTCCGGGGAAGGCTCTTTCTCTCTGGACACGGAAACGCTGGAAAATCTGCTGGGTATGCTGGGCGGCGGTTTGAATGGCGGTGCCGCCCTGACGCCGGACGGGAACCTGTCGCTGATTGACGATATTGGCAGCCCGACCGCCAGCGGCAAGCAGTTTATTACAGTGGAAACGAAGGACGGCAATGTGTTCTATCTCATTATCGACCGTGACGACGAGGGCGAGGAAACCGTGCATTTTCTGAACCAGGTGGATGAAGCCGACCTCATGGCACTCACGGAGGATGGAGAAAAGGCGGAAACACCTATTGCCTGCACCTGTATAGAAAAGTGCCAGGCCGGAGCGGTCAACACCGCTTGCCCGGTCTGCGTAAAGAACCTCAGTGAATGTGTTGGCACAGAACAGAAAGCCGCAGAGCCCACCGAGCCGGAGAATCCGGAACCTGAAAAGAAAAGCAATGCCGGGGCGCTCCTGGCAGTGCTGCTGATCCTTGCAGCCGGAGGCGGCGCAGCGGTCTATTTCCTGGTTCTGAAACCGAAGCAGGGCAAGAAAGTTCCCGCTGATCTGGATGATTTCGACCTGGAGGATGAAGAAGAATATCTGACTGTGGACGAGGAAACGGAGGAAAAGAATGAGTAAACTGATTATCGCAGAAAAACCGAGTGTGGCAAAATCTATCGCATCGGCCCTGGGTGCTTCATCCAGGGCCGATGGCTTTTATGAGGGGTGCGGGTCGCCAGTGGCGACCTCTGGATGCCAACGGCATCCAGAAGCACCGACCGAGCCGGCAGGCGAGACCGGCCTTCTCGTATCCTGGTGTGTGGGGCACTTGTTATCCCCGATGGATGCGGGCGGCTATGACGAGCGTTTCAAGAAATGGCGCTATGATGATCTCCCCATTCTGCCGGAGCCGTTCCGTTATGTGCTGGCACCCGGCAAAGAGGACGCCTTTGAAAATCTCCGTGCTCTGATGAATCGCCCCGATGTGGATACCATCGTCAATGCCTGTGATGCCGGACGTGAAGGTGAGTTGATCTTCCGTCTGATGTATGAAATGGCTAGTTGCCGCAAGCCGGTCCTCCGTCTCTGGATTTCCTCGATGGAGGACAGCGCTATCCGGGAGGGCTTTTCTGATCTGCGCCCCGGCACCGATTATGAAGCCCTGTATCAATCTGCCCTCTGCCGCCAGAAAGCGGACTGGCTGGTGGGGATCAATGCTACGCGACTTTTCTCCGTTCTCTATCACCGTACCCTGAATGTGGGCCGTGTTCAGACACCCACACTGGCAATGCTGGCGGAGCGTGACGCGAAGATCACGCTGTTTCACAAGGAAAAGTATCATCTGCTGCGCTTGACGCTGGATGGAACCGAGGCGGTGTCGGAAAAGTTCACCGATCCAACGGAGGCGGAACAGGCAGCGGCCATGTGCAAGGGTGCGACCGTCACCTGTACCTCTGTCACGAAGGAGCAGAAGAAGGAACAGCCGCCGAAGCTCTATGACCTTACCACCTTGCAGCGGGAGGCAAACCGCCTGTTCGGATACACAGCGAAGCAGACCCTTGACTACGCACAAAGCCTCTACGAAAAGAAGCTGCTGACCTATCCCCGCACGGACAGCCGGTATCTGACCTCCGACATGGCAGAAACGGCTTCCTGCGTGATCCACCTGGCGGCAAAGCTGCCGCCCTTTGATGGCTGCGGCAACTTCTTTCCGCTGGTGGAGGCCATGATCTCCGACAAGGACGTATCCGACCACCACGCCATTATCCCCACGATGGAGATTGAAAAAGCGGATATCAAGGCTCTGCCCCTGGGCGAGCGCAATTTGTTTCTCTTGGTCTGCTGCAAGCTGCTGTGTGCATCGGCAGAGCCGTATGTGTATGAGGCAGTCACGGTAACTTTCGACTGCGGCGGTCATTCCTTTACCGCAAAGGGCAAGTGCATCCTCTCCGAAGGCTGGCGGGAGATCGACCGCATTTTCCGTGCCTCCCTGAAAGAAAGACCTGCGGACGAGGACGGCGGCACGCTCCCGGACTTCACCGAAGGACAAGTTTTTGACGGCGCGGAGGTTTCCGTCACCGAGCATTTCACCCAACCGCCGAAGCCCTACACCGAAGATACCATTCTGTCCGCTATGGAGAACGCGGGCAAGGACGATATCCCCGACGAGGCAGAGCGAAAAGGTCTTGGCACGCCTGCGACCAGGGCGGCTATCATCGAAAAGCTGGTGGCAGCCGGATTTGTGGAACGCAAGGGCAAGAGCCTGATCCCCACAAAAGACGGTATCAACCTTGTCACGGTCCTGCCGGAGTCGCTGACTTCTCCCATGCTGACAGCGGAATGGGAACAGAAATTGACGGAAATCGCAAAGGGCGGCGCTGACCCGGACACCTTCATGGGCGGTATCCGCACGATGGTCCGAGAGATCGTTTCCACCTATTCCTGCATTTCCGAGGATGGCAAAAAGCTGTTTGCCCCGGAGAAGGAGAGCATCGGCGCCTGCCCCCGCTGCGGCCAGCCGGTCTATGAGGGCAAGAATAACTTTGCGTGTTCAGATCGGTCCTGCGGTTTTGTTCTCTGGAAAAATGAGCGCTTCTGGACGAGCCGCAAGAAGGAACTGACAAAGAAGATGGCAACGGACCTTCTGAAAAAGGGTCGTACCAATGTCAAGGGAATGTGGTCTGAAAAGAAACAGACCGCTTATGACGCTGCGGTGATCCTGAACGACACGGGCGGCAAGTACATCAATTTCAAGCTGGAATTTCCAAAAAGAAAGGTTGGTGCTGATGGCAGAAAATAAGACTTTGGAACATTTACCCGAAGTGAGGGCGGCGGTGGCTGCCCTCTCCCCGGAGGACCGGGATGTGCTGGCGGCGGTGCAGACCTCGCCCTTCAAGCTGACAGCGCCGGAGCAGTTCAAGGAGTTTGCGGCCAACATCGACTATTTCGTATTTGAGCCAAACATCCACGATCTGAATGATCTGGGCTGGCGGTATCTGACACAGCACATGGATACACCGTTACCCACGGAACTTCTGAAAGCGATCGACCCTGTTCCTTTTGGCAAATACGCCATGCAGGAGGAACAGGGGCATTTTACGGAACACGGATACATTTCTCTCTCCGGCGACGAGTGGAACCATGAACGCCCTGCGGAGCCGGAGAAAAAGCCCTCCATCCGGGAACGGCTGGAACAGGGCAAGAAGGAATGTGCGGAGAAATGCAAGGCGCAGCCCCATAAAGAAAAATCTGCGCCGGAACTGTAAGGAGGTGCTGATATGCCATATTACGATCACGACAAGGATTATCCCTTTGCCGCCTTTATCACCAATCTTGGAAAGTACAATGAGGGCGAGCTTGTGGGCGAGTGGGTGAAGTTTCCCACCACCGCCGAAGAATTGAAGAAAGTGTTCAAGCGGATCGGGATCGGCCAGAAGGATGACTTCGGCCAGCCCTACGAGGAATGGTTCATCACGGACTATGACTGCTATGTGGACGGTCTTTACAGTAAGCTGGGTGAATATGAAAATCTGGACGAGCTGAATTATCTGGCATCGAAGCTGGATGAAATGAGCGAAAGCGAATACGCACAGTTTCAGGCCGGTATGGAAATGGGCGACCATTGCGGCAGCCTGCAGGAGATCATCAACCTCACCGAGAATCTGGATTGCTATGAGGTTTACCCCGATATCCATGACTATGACGATCTGGGCCGCTATTACATCGAAGAACTGGACGTTATGCAGGTGCCAGAGCATTTGCAGAATTACATCGACTATGAGGCCTACGGCCGGGACGTTGCGTTGGAGGAAAACGGCACCTTCACGGATCAGGGCTATGTGCGTGATACGGGTGACAGTTTCCATGAGTATTACGACGGTGAGCGCGGCAGTATCCCCGACGAGTACCGGGTGATGACCTTTCAGGACGATCTTCCCGAAGAAGAAAAATCTGAATGGGCTATGGATATCGCCTTTGACATGGACGAGTTTTTCCGTCAGAACGATCCGCAGTATGCGGCGGAGCACCCGGAGGCACACGCCGCAAAGGAAGAACTGTATGAAAATCTGATGGCCGGACGCATTTCCACTTTGGATGAAAAGCTGGCGGCACTGGGGCAGACGCAGGAGGACTATCTTCCTTCGGAGATTGAAAAGTTCAAGGACGCCACGGGCTATGAGGAATTTCTTGATTTTGACCCGGCGGAGGTCAAGGCCGCTTTGGATGACCCGGACAAGTCCCATGCGGATGAAATGCTGTCCGCTGCGGAGAAGGTTGCCTCGGAAAAGATGACTGTGCTTGTAGTGGAGCCTATGAAGGAACCCTATGTGAAGGAGATCGACCCCGACCTTCATTCCCTGCAGGCAGAGGTTGGCGGTGATATTGGAGCGACTTATCCTTATTCTGACCCGGTGGCGCTGGTCTGCAATGATGAAGGCAAGCTCATCGGGCTTGATCTGAACCGTGGGCTGCGGGATGAAAATGGAGAAATTTATGATATCGTAGCAGGGACTTTCCTGGTGGTTGGACTTGGTGAGGAAGATTTTGCGTCCCTGTCCCCGGAACTGATTCAGAAATACACGGAACAGTTCAAAACGCCGGAACGATTTATGCAGATCAATGGCAATATCGTTGTTCTCCCTGTCCCGGCAGATAAGCAAGACCTCGCTTATCTGCCAGACCGTTTTGAAACTGGCGAACGTGTGCAGACACCGAGGGGTAGCTTTCAGGTGACGGCTATGAGCCGGGAGCAGATGGAGGCAGCCGGTTATGGCGTCCACCATATTTCCAATGATGGAAAGTATCTTATCATGGGAAACGGTACACGGGCCTTTGCCGTGGCAGCGGAACAGCCGGAAAAGGATAATCCCCTCCGCACAGCGGAAATGACATTGGAGGATGACTACGGCATGATCGACGGCGTTATCAACAACGGCAGACGCGGCGAAGAATTGGAAAAAGCCCAGGGGTACGCAGAGCGGACGACGCCGGAGAAGCCTTCCATCCGTGAGCGGTTGGAGGACGCCAAACGGGAATGTGCCGAGCATAAACCCCAGGAGGGCAAGAAGCCCGGTCGTGATGTGCCGGAGCATGACTGCCTATGAGCCGAAGCAAGAAATGGCGGTTGGAATGGGCGTTCTTCCTGGGTGACAACGGCAGGCGGCAGTATAACCATATCTGTAAAAAATGTGTTCACGGCTGCAAGCAGAGTTTCCGGGCGTGTCTGGTCGCTTGTCCGCATTACAGTTCCAAACGATCTAAAATTTGTGAAGATAAGGGTGGAAAAACCGCAGAATAATTCCCTGTATCCGTATTTTCAAAGGGAGCCTTTATGATTTCTCATGTGTCGGTCTGCTTGCTGGCACATGAAAAAAATGCTTGATTTCAAACACTTTCTGTCACGCAAAACGGGAGTACAGCTTTTCGGTTCGTCCGATCGGCTGTACTCCCGCTTTTTCTTTTTAATCAAATTATTTGAACAGGGGTACAAACTGTACCTCAGTTAGAGAAGGATTTCCATAGTATTTTTTTAGGATTGGATAGGAAAGGATGGATAGCCGCCGTAGTAGGCGTTGTGGGAATGTGCGTAAACTGCCAGAATTGCGAGGCTGTGGGAAAGTTGTTTGCAGACCTGTGGAAAAGGCTTGTCTTTTTCCATCAGGTTGTGAATGGCTTTTCCATCAGCACGAGCGGCAGTTTTCCATATTTCCATGACGCAAGAAAATCAACCAATAATCAGCCGGTATATTGTCAGTGGCACATACCATACCGCCACAATCAACCGCCATGCCAGAACGAAACCGCCTATCACGCCGCCGATAATAAAGTTCAATGCAAACAGGGCGATCACTCCACCCAAGGAGCCGCCGCCCGGCACGATCCAGAGGCACATCCGATGGAGGCCAAACGGCAGCCCGCAGAGTATCCAGAGCCATACATAGTCAAGCTCTCCGTTCTTCATGCAGGCGGATTTGAAAATACAATACAGGATCAGCGCCACGATTACGGGCAGTACACTTTTGAAGAAAAATGCTTTGATTGCTTCGCTTCTTGTCATCGGTAAAACCTCCTTCCGCAGTTCCATTATACAGGATGCCGGGAGCTGCGCCCAGCGTCTTTCAAAGAAATTTATTCAAGTTCATGCCGCCGCTGTTGTTCCTGTTCCTTTGGAACGGCCAGCAGTGCATCCACATTTTGCTTGACGGTCTCGTATTCCTGGGCTTCGGTTCTTGCGGTTTTGTACTCCGCAAGAAGGCGTTCCTTTTCTGCGCTGAGATTGGCAAGCTCCGTTTTCATGCTTTCTGTTGTCGGCAGCGGTACAGCCCCCAGCCGTTTCAATTCTCTGGCGGCCGCTTCAAAAAGGATGATCTCGCTCTCATGCCCCCGCAGGAACTTTTCTTTATCATTCGATTTACGGTATCGGTCATAAAGCGGCTTTAGCTGACGGTAAGTGCCGGCGTGCTTCATCACAAGGGTAAGTTCGGCACTTCTGCTTTCTATCCGCTTGATCTCTGCATGAGCAGTATCTCTCCATGCGGATAATGCGGTTAGCTTGCTTTCCAGTTCTCCATAGCTGCTTATCCCGTGTTCGGTCAGGAAATTTATGGTCTTGGCGGCCTGTTTCAGATTGTTCAGCTTCGCCCAATGGGTGAAGCCTGCGCTCTGCTGCGCCTTGATGTTGTTCTGGATATCAATGAGCAGGCTGATCTTTCCGTTTTGCTGTTTCGGCTGGCGGGAAGGTCTGGAGCGTCCGGCGATCCGGGCGGCAAGGGCTTCTTCGGTGTAGTCCACACCCAGGGTTTTCAGACGGGTAAACCGTTCCTGATTCGGCGCTCTGGCGGAGATATATTTGCCCCGCTTGATCTCATAGCCTTCTCTCTGCAGGCGGCGAAGCAGTTCTTCCAAATCGGAACAGGCTGGCAGGAGCCGGTCGATGGCCGCTTTCAGCTTCGCCTTATAGCTGGTGCCGTTCTGCGTGGCCTGATGTTCAATATAGCTCTTGCCCTTGTCCTGTCCAGGAATAATGACAGACAGACCATGTTCCTTGCAAAGCCGGTCGGAGGTGCGGCGGATATAGTGATAACTCCGCTTGTTGGAATGATAATGCTTGTGATCCGCAAAGCTGACCGCATTGAAAATCAGGTGGTTATGAACATGATCTTTGTCTATGTGGGTGGTAAGGACAAACTCATACTTGCCGCCCAGGATTTCTTTTGCGAGTTCCATGCCGATCTCATGGGCCTGTTCCGGCGTGACCTCCCCAGGCTGAAAGGCTTGGATCAGGTGGCGGCCCAGGTTCGTTCCCTTGTCGATGGCGTGGCGGCGGGTCCAGGAAAATTCGATATCCGCAGTTTCGGCGGCGCAGCCATAGGCGGATACCAGGAGCTTCCCGTCTGTTTTCTCTGGGTTGCAGATATAGTCAATGGCTGCTTTCAGCGTTGACTTGATAGGATGTGTCTTTGTAACTGCCATATCTGATCCAGCCTTTCCCGTATCTCGTCCATGTCGGCCTGATACGCAGGACCTCCGGCGTTGATCCGCTTGGCGATCTGGTTGATGTTCCGACCAATGGCGGAAAGCTCTTTGGTGAACGCCTTGATATCTGCGGTGTCCGTATAGATGATATACCCGTCAATCGCCATCTTGCGGAGGTAGGCACCATATCTGCGTGTGGGTAACTGGCTCATTTTTTCGTCTATGAGCCGCTTTTCGTCCTCCGTAACATAGAATTTCATTTGGATATTCCGCTTTCGGTTTGCCATGCGCCGCCTCCGTTCTTTATAAGGGTTTGGGACTATCCCAACAAGCAATTTTGAATTTTCGGGCAAGGGACCTGAAAATCTCAAAATTCGCAAGCGGGTACTCGCTTGCTGTGCTTGCTACCGTATCTTATCCCTACTTATAAAGCGTTTCGGAAGTCCCCAAATACCCGCAAAAGAGCATAAAATAAGAGCCGCTCTACAAACTGGTAAAGCGACTCTTATTCGTTCATCTTGATTGCCCCATCAATGGTTGCTTCCACAATAGGAAGATACTTCTCTGGGCAGAGTGCCAACTTGTGGCTAACTCGTTGACGCAGCTTGCTTTCTTCTCGCATGACCTCTGGATTGAAATATCGTTCCATCGGCAAGCCGCAGATTTTTACAAGCTGAATGATAACCGGCAAACTTGGAATCGTTTGCTCTAATTCGATATTGGCAAGATAGCGCGGATCAACATGTATCTGCTCTGCCAACACTCTGCGAGACATATTCAAAGCCTCCCGCGCGGCTTTTATATCTGCACCAAAGGTTTCAAAGCCAGGGCAGTCTTTAACTTTTGCCATTCAACATCACCCACATACATTTTATATTTCATAGTTTGCACATGGAATGATTTGATATGTATCGCACCTACATTTTATAATTCTTTGTTATGCCATGCTCTCCTTGACTGATTACCAAATATGAAGTATTATATGCTTAGTCTCGACTAACTTAAAAAGGAGGGCGCACAATGACAAATCAATACATGACAAAGCTGTACCATGATCTGCTCTCCAACTCTCCGCAGACAGTGACAATAGATATTCCGGCTGATA
>ENA-UAYF01000462-UAYF01000462.1-human-gut-metagenome-genome-assembly--contig:-NODE-462-length-22232-cov-5.527889_pt1 | contig 22232 bp, 21 predicted proteins | sample MGYA00244017_ERZ654600 | MGnify/ENA primary metagenome ERZ654600 (study PRJEB26926, sample SAMN06164490) | human gut metagenome | biome: ENVO:00009003; feature: ENVO:2100002; material: ENVO:00002003... | reverse complement strand
CAAGCAGGTCGATTACCTTAATGCCGGTAACAAAAATTTCCGGGTCTGTCGACTGGTCGATAAATTCCGGCGCCTCGCGGTGAATCGGCATATACTCCTTGGTGTTGATTTTGCCGCGTCCGTCAACTTCGTTGCCGACAACATTGATAATGCGTCCCAAAAGTTCCGGCCCGACCGGAACCGTAATCGGCTTTCCCGTATTGTAAACTTTAATGCCGCGGCTCATGCCGTCCGTGGTATCCATCGCAATCGTGCGGACGATATTTTCGCCGAGGTGCTGCTCTACTTCCAACACCAGGCGCCGCCCGCCGACTTCGCATTCCAGCGCGCTTAAGATTGGCGGCAGAACTTTGACGTTTTGAAATTTGACGTCAACAACCGCCCCCATAACCTGATAAATTTCGCCGAGTTTGTCCGAACCCTCCTGTTCCTTTATCTTTTGGCGCAGCTCGGCCACAAATACGCATGCGCCTAGCAGCATCAGCACAAACAGCAGCGCGCTGCCGGCAAACGGCTCGGCCGTCGTTTCAGCTGTGCTCGAAAACACGGTCTGTGTCTGCGGAAAAGCCGCCAAAAGGGCTTTGCAAATGCCAAAAGCAAGCAGTGCGTGCACGGTACGAAACAGCAGGAACCGGCCGTAGGGCATGTGAAATGTGTTCAGGTGCGGCAGGATCTGCAAATGCACGCAAAAGCCGCCGAACGCCAGAAATGCGGCGTAGAATTCCATGGAAAACGCCTTGTTTCCAAACAGGCCGTTTGTGATCTCGAAAACCGGCGCCAGCGCATCCGGCAGGCGGCATACTTCTATCAGCGCGCAAAACAGCGCCATAAAAGCGCACATGTGCAAGACGGCGCCAAGCGCCTGTTCAGCGCCCTTGCAGATCGCGTCTGCTGCGTCCAGTCCGCCGGCAGCGGCGCCGTCCTGCGGCCGTTTTTCTTTTGGCACAAACCTTGCGCGCAGGATGCCGATGCCCAGCGCACCCATCACGCAGGAAGCGTAAAGGATCCAGCCGGCATTTTTGTTCTGCAAAAGCACGGTGCCCACGGCGGTCAAAATAAAGGCCGCGCCGCCGCATACGTTAAATTCCATCAGCCGCGCCGCTTCGGCGGCGGTTATTTTTTTCTCTTCATAAAGTGCGCGGCACAAAACGGCGCCGGTCGGGTAGCCGCCGGCCAGTCCAAACAAAATCACGCCGCCGCAGCATGCCGGGAGGCGAAAGAGCGCCCATGTGGGCTTTGCCAGCAGGCGGCAGATGCGTGCATAGGCGCGCGCGTTTTCCAGCGCGGCAAACACGGTCAAAAGCGGCAGCAGGCTCGGCGCTACGGTGTTCAGAGCCAGGTCAAGCCCCTGCGCGGCGCCGGCTTTTGCCTCGCGCGAAAAAGCGATCAGCGCCGCCACGGTGCAGCCGGCGGCAAAAAGCAAAAGAAAATCCGTTTTGTTTTTCATGTTTCTCCCCCCTATAAGCATATAAATGAACAGGTGGTTTTATGAAAAACAAGACTTTTAAAAATGCGCGTGCCGGCGCGTCTGAAATCCCGGCCAATGCCTATACAAACGAGTCGCTTATTGAGGTCAGCGGCGCCGGCCGGTGCACGGTGGAGGGGATCGAGCACATCTGCGAATATTCCCCGGGCAAGATCGTTTTGGCTCTGCACCGCCGCATGCTCACGATCCACGGCGCAGACTTGTTTATCAGTTCGTTCACGGCCTTCGGCGCTGTGGTGGAGGGTACGATCATCAGCATAGATTTTTCCGGCGGAGCGCCCGAACATGGTTAAGCTGCTGCGCTGGCTTTTCGGCTACGTTTCGTTTCGCTTTTCGGGCGGTTTTGTGCAGGGGTTTGTGGAACGGTGCCGCCGCGAGCGGCTGGGGGTCTATGACCTTTATGCGGACACAGACGGCCTGACCGGCAAGATCGCGGCCCGGCGCTACCGGCTTTTGCGCCCCGTGGCGCGGGCAAGCGGCGGCCGGCTGCGCCTGCTGCAAAAGCGCGGCGCACCGTTTGTGTTTGCGCGCTTTCGGGGGCGGCTGGGGCTTTTGGCCGGCGTCGTGGCCTGCATTTTGCTGTTTTCTTACATGACGTCGTTTGTCTGGACGGTAGAAGTTAAGGGGTGCCGGACGATCAGCGAGGCCAGCGTGCTGGACTTCCTGGAAACGCAGGGTTTTCGTGTAGGCGTCAAAAAGCGCGATGTGGACAACGACAAGATCCAAACGGCTGCCATGGCGGCGTTTGACGATGCGGCGTGGATCCATATTAATATCCACGGCACGAACGCGGTGGTGGAGGTCAGCGAATCGGTGCATGCGCCGCAGCTGCGTGACAAAACGCCGGCCAACATTGTGGCCGCCAAGGACGGCGAGATCACGCAGGTGATCTGTGCCGGCGGCGAGGCGGCGGTGCAGCCCGGTTCCGCCGTGACCAAGGGCGATCTGCTGATTTCGGGCGTCTACGCCTCTGAGGTGGATGAAAAAAACCACTTTGAAAGCGCGGCGGGCTCGGTCACCGCCAAGGTGCACGAGACTTTAACGGTCACCGTGCAGCGCGCGGCCGAAGAAAAGCGCGAAACGCAAAGAAAAACGGTGCAAACGCTGCTGCTTTTCGGGCTGGAGATCCCGCTCGGTTTTGCCGAACAGGCATCGGGCTGCACGGTGCAGTCTGACACGCAGCTTTTGCAGCTCGGCGGCAAAACGCTGCCGCTTGGCCTGCGCCAGGACACTTATGTGTACTATGAAAAAAACACATACCTGCGCACCGATGAAGAACTTTTGCAGCTTGCGCGCAGCGAGATGCAGGAAAAGCGCGCTGAATATGCCGAGAACGCGGTGATTTTAAGTGAAAAGGAGACTGCGGACACAACGGACGCAGCCTGCACCCTAAAGCTTTCGCTCACGGCGGTGGAGGAGATCGGCGTGCGCCAGGCGCTGCAAATAGATGTTTCAGCAGATGATTCAAGCTCTGAATCTGACGGGCGTACATAGATAAAACAGCAAAAGGAAGACATTTCTCGGCAACGCCTTCCTTTTGCTGTTGTTAGGTGGTTTATATAACCCGGGTTTACAGTATTGTAAATCAGCGTTAAGACTCGTAGTGATTGATTTCCAATACTTGAAAATCTGCATTTTTGAATTGATCGATTTGGTTTGAATCTACATATTCAAATGCAGTTAAATATACTTCCTGTCCGGGATTTAATCGATCGGCATAAATGTTATCTGTGGCAATTCTAGCCCCGCTTGTGTCTACGGCTTCAATCGTTATAAAAAAGGTGCATTGTTTGTCAGTCTTATTTTTTACAGTAACTTCCAGAGAAGTTTCCGGATAATAGGCATCATCAGACACAGTAAATTCTCCAAAAGTGACCTCCGCGCTATCTTGCCCTTCTTCGCGGCTGCCCTCATTCAGAATACTGTCGGAATAAGCGCTTTCTGAATCGTTAGAACTTGCTCTGTTCATAATGAAAGGCATGGTTATGGTAAAAACGACAATGGTGACAATGATTAAAATGTATATTATGAAGCCTGTCAGCGCACCTTTCCCAGCCGACTTTGCGCGTTTAGGCTTTTTGTCCTCATATAAAAGGAACAGAATCAGTCCGGCAAGCGGAATGAAAAATCCCAGAATGGCAAAACCGAAGCTGGCTTTATCATTTGATATATTTCGGCTTTTCTGGTCATTGCATCTTGCACCGCAGTGGGTACAGTAGGAAGCATGGCTATCGATCGGATTACCGCAGTTTCTACAAAGCATATTCTTCTCCTTACCAGTTATTTCGTTCATTGTATACGTTGTTTACGGCTTCTGCATAACAAATGAATGATGAATGATTAGTGTCATTTCTTTGGAGATACCTATTTTTTATGGCTAGGTATTGCCGCCGCACCAGATGCCATTTCCCCCGGCTTTTTATGTAATCTACTTTTTCTTTTAGTCTTTTTGTATTCGGCGCAATATTCCAGTAATATTTGTCATCAATAGAACTGCCGTTTTTTTCGTGGATAAGCCGGTGTATACTTCCGCTTTTACCCTTTTGTGTTATGCAAATATCGATGGAAAAAGGTATGACGTCGTCTTTATAGCTTCCTAATCCCCATGGTGAAAGGTTAGTATAAGTGTAACATATGGTTAGGGTGTTAGGAAGCCAAGAAACAATCTTTTTTCCGTTCCAAAACATTTTTTTAGATGTCAGTGTAGAAGTAGAATCTTCGCAGTCCCACAATCCAGATTGCCGCAAAGTTTTATTAAATGCTTTGCGAACACATTCTTTTATATATTTGCAGTCTGTAAAGTCCCTGCATTTAACGATTTCTAAATTGTAATCCAGGTCAACGGGTTCATCCTCATTTTGCAGAATAAGGTTTTTGGCGCCGCTGCCGACCAGATAAAATCGGGCACTGATGTCAAAATCCTCTTTTAAATAGCGACACAATGTTTGCAGCAAATTGCCAGCCACATGACGCATACGTTTTACGGTTGCCTTGTCGTTTAAATAATGATACATAGTATCCCCTCCTTTTCTATCCCCAAACCGCCCATTCAGACTTCACATCTAAATCATTACAGTATAATCAAAAGTTTCTTAGAAGTCAAGTGTTTTTATTGTTTTTTACATAAAGGGAGTGCATAAATGAAAAAGGCATCTCTCTGATAAAGAGAGATGCCTTTATACGGATGTTTACCGTTTTGTATGTTCGTCAAGCGTCAGCTCAAAGGCCGGCAGAAAGTTTTCTTTGAAAAACTTTACCTCCGGCAGGTCGATCTCGTCGATCAGCCTGCGCTGCGCGGCCAGCGCTTTTTCAAATTCGCGGTTGCCGGCGCGCGCCTCTTCAATGCACTTGATCAGGGCGCTGAGCTTGTCGGCCGCTTTGACCAGCTTCCAAAGCGCTTTGTCACTTTTCTGCGAAATCAGCAGTGTTTCATAGTCGGTGCGGTACGCCTCGGGCAGCATGTCCAGCAGCCGCGTGGCCGCCGTTTTTTCAATGTCTTTATAAGCGGTGCGTATCTCGTCGTTGAAATACTTGACCGGGGTGGGCATGTCGCCGGTGATGACTTCGGTCGCGTCGTGGTAAAGCGCCAAAAGCGCGGTGCGTGCGCAGTCGTAGTCTTGGCCGAATTCCTTGTTGCCGATCAGGGCCAGCGCATGGGCCAGCACGGCAACCTGGTGGCTGTGCTCGCTGATGTTCTCGTTTTTCGAGTTGCGCATCAGCGCCCAGCGGTCAATGTATTTCATGCGGTCGATCATGGCGAAAAAGTTGTAGGCCATTTTCATTCCCCTTTGGTAATGCCGATGTGCAGCTCGTTAAGCTGCGCGCCGTCGATCTCGGACGGGCAGGCGCTCATCAGCTCGCTGGCGTTTTGCACTTTTGGGAAGGCCGTTACGTCGCGCAGGCTGTCGGCGCCGCAGATCAGCATGGCCAGGCGGTCGAGCCCGATGCCCATGCCGCCGTGCGGGGGAGAAGCGTATTTGTAGGCCTCTACCAAAAAGCCGAACTTCGCGTCGATCTCTTCGTCGGTCATGCCCAGCAGTTCAAACATCTTTTTCTGCAGTGCACAGTCGGTGATACGCATGGAGCCGGACGAAAGCTCCGTGCCGTTGAGGACCAGGTCAAACGCCTGGGCGCGCACACGGCTCTTGTCGGTGTCCAGGTACTCCAGGCACTCTTCCATCGGCATCGTGAACGGGTGGTGCATGGCGATCCATTCGCCGCTTTCCTCGTCGTACTCGAAAAACGGCATTTCGGTGATCCACAGGTAGTTCCACTTGCCCTCGGGGATAAGCTCCAGCGCTTTGCCCACGATCAGGCGCAGCGCGCCCAAAACAGACAGCACCAGCGGCGTTTTGCCGCTGACAATAAAGACGCAGTCGCCCTGTTCGGCGCCCAGCTGCGCAAGCAGCGCATCCAGTTCGCCGTCTTTTAAGAATTTGCCAAACGAACAGGCAGGCGTTTCGTCGGCCCAGCGCACATAGGCAAGCCCTTTGGCGCCGATGCCCTTGGCGTGCTCGGTCAGCTTGTCGATCTTTTTGCGCGTGTAGAAGGAAGCGGCGTTTTTGGCCACGATGGCGCGCACGCTGCCGCCGTCTGCCACGGCGTCTTTAAACACCGCAAAATCCGTGCCGGCGGCCCAGTCGGAAATGTTTTCGATCAGCATATCAAAGCGCGTGTCCGGCTTGTCAGAGCCGTAGCGCTCCATCGCTTCGGCGTAGGTCATGCGCTTCAGCGGCAGAGCAACGTCCACGCCGATCGTCTCTTTCATCAGCTTGGCAATAAAGCCTTCGGCCATCTGCATAATGTCGTCGCAGTCCACAAACGACATTTCCAGGTCGATCTGGGTGAATTCAGGCTGGCGGTCGGCACGCAGGTCCTCGTCGCGGAAGCAGCGCGCCAGCTGGATGTAGCGGTCAAACCCGGCCACCATGCAAAGCTGCTTGTAGATCTGCGGGCTCTGCGGCAGCGCGTAGAATTTGCCGGGGTGGATGCGTGAGGGCACCACATAGTCGCGTGCGCCCTCGGGGGTCGATTTGATGAGCATCGGTGTTTCGATCTCGATAAAATCGTTGGCGTAAAAATAGTCGCGCGCGATTTTGGCGATCTTGTGGCGCATCAATATGTTTTGCGTCAGCTTTTCGCTGCGCAGGCTTAAGTAGCGGTATTTAAGCGTCGTCTCGTCGCCCACGTTTTCGGTGTTTGTGATCTCAAACGGCGGCGTCTGGGCGCGGCTGACGATGCGCAGCTCTTTTACGGCCACTTCAATGTCGCCGGTCGGCAGGTCCTTGTTTTTGCTTTCGCGCTCGCGCACGGTGCCCACGGCGGCCAGCACAAATTCGCTGCGCACGCTCTGCGCTTTTCGGAACGTTTCGCGGTCGGTCGCGTCGTCGAACGACAGCTGCACGATACCGGTGCGGTCGCGCAGGTCAATGAAAATCAGGTTGCCGAGGTCGCGCACGCGCTGTGACCAGCCGAACAGCGTGACTTCTTTGCCGCAGTCCGCCATGCGCATGGCGGCGCAGTAATTGGTTCGTTTCAGTCCTTTGATCGATTCACTCATTGTTTTTCTCCAATCCGAACAGCGAAGCAAAGTCTACCGCTTCTCCGCCGATCTCCAAGTCTTTCAGCTGCTCGTCGAGCGAAAAGCTGTAAAAGCCCGACACAAATGTGGTCAGCGCGATCTCCTGCGTTTCGCCGCTTACCATGTTTTTGAGCTTTGCCGTTTTGGTCTCCACCTCGTTGTCGCCCAGCACGACCGAGAAACGCGCGCCGAGCTTGTCGGCGTATTTCATCTGGGCGCGCAGGGAACGGCCGTTCAGGTCGTACAGCACGGTAAAGCCCTCGGCGCGCATGTCTTTGGCGATCTCGGCCGCCTTTTGCACGGCTTTGTCGCCAATGGCCGCAATAAACAGGTCGGGCGCTTCCTCGGGCGGGAATGCACAGCCGGCGGCTTCCATGACCAGCATCAGCCGTTCCAGCCCCATGGCAAACCCAAGGCTTGGGGTCGGCTGGCCGCCCAGCTCTTCGATCAGCCCGTCGTACCGGCCGCCGCCGCACACGGTGCCCTGCGCACCGATCGTGTCGGTCACAAACTCAAACACGGTCTTGGTGTAGTAGTCGAGCCCGCGCACGATCTTCGGGTTTACGGTGTAGGCAATGTTTTCGGCGCTCAGGTAGCGTTTTACGGCCTCAAAGTGCTCGGCGCAGTCGCTGCACAGGTAGTCGAGCATGACCGGCGCGTCTTTGGCGATCTCGGCGCATTCCGGGTTTTTGCAGTCCAAAATGCGCATCGGGTTTTTCACGAGCCGTTCCTTGCAGGTGTCGCACAGCTTGTCTGTGTGCTGCGAAAAGTATTCCCGCAGCGCCTTGTGGTATTCGGCGCGGCAGGCGGGGCAGCCAATGGAGTTGATCTGCAGCTGCAAATTTTTAATGCCGAGCGTTTCAAACGCACAGTCGGCCAGGGCGATCAGCTCTGCATCGGCCAGCGGCCCGGCAGCGCCAAAGCACTCCACGCCGAACTGGTGGAATTCGCGCAGGCGGCCGGCCTGCGGCTTTTCGTAGCGGTAGCAGCTGGTCGTGTAGCAGACCTTTTGCGGCAAGATCTCGTTGGAAAGGCCGTGCTCCAGAAACGCGCGTGCCGCGCCTGCCGTGCCCTCGGGGCGCAGCGTAATGGAACGGCCGCCCTTGTCGTTGAAGGTGTACATTTCTTTCTGCACCACGTCGGTCGTGCCGCCCACGCCGCGTTCAAACAGCTCGGTGTGCTCAAACACGGGGGTGCGGATCTCTTTGTAGCCGAAACGGCCGGCCACGTCGAGCAGGGTCGATTCAATATACTGGTTTTTGTAAACCTGCTGGGGCAGGGTGTCCTTTGTGCCCTTGGGGGCTTTTGTGATCAGTGCCATGTCAATACTCCTGTCAAAAAATGACGGGCGGGAAATCCCGCCCGGATCTTTTTATTTTCCGTTGTAGCGTGGATTAACGATCTCGCGCCATTCAAAATCACCGCGCTCCACGCCGCGGATCAGCGCTTCGGCCGTAGCAATGTTGGTGGCAAACGGAATGTTGTGCACGTCGCACAGACGCAGCAGGTCATTGTCGTTTGGTTCGTGCGGCTTCGGCGAAAGCGGGTCGCGGAAAAAAATCAAAAGGTCGATCTCGTTGCGGGCAATGCGGCTTGCGATCTGCTGGCCGCCGCCCTGTACGCCGCTTAAAAAGCAGTTGATTTTGAGACCGGTCGCTTCTTCCACCAGCTTACCGGTGGTGCCGGTCGCGCACACGTCGTGGCGCGAAAGAATGCCGCAGTAGGCAATGCAGAACTGGACAAGCAGTTCTTTTTTTGCGTCATGTGCGATTAAAGCGATGTTCATAAATACCCTCCCCTGGGTCGCAGTTTGTTTTGTCCATTTATAAGCGAATATTCTTTAATTTTATAGTTCGTCTAACAAGCATCATACCATATTTTTTGCAACTACACAACAAAAAAATTCCAAAATCGTGCAAAAAGCCCGTCTTTTTGTGCAAAAAGTGTTTTTCACCCGGTCAGGAAAGCAGTGTGCCGGTCGGCTCACCGGCTTTTTCGTCGGTGTTGTCGGAGAAATAGTAGTTGTAAATGGCGGCGGTCAAATCGGCCGTTTCGGTACCGGAACCGGCCAGCTCCACCACGGAGGATACGGCGATCTCGGGGTTTTCGTACGGGCCGTAGGTGATCAAAAAACCGTTGTTGCGGTACTTCGGCTTGCCTTTTTCATCGGTGCCGTCATATACCTGCGATGTACCGGTTTTGGCGGCCAGGTTGATGTCCAGCTGGCTGAAAGCATAGCGCGGCGCACCGTCGGTCGCGACCTCGCGCATACCCTGGTGCACGGTGTCCAGCGTTTCTTCGGAAATACTGGTCTCTTCGGCCACAGTGTCCTCTTTTTCGGTGATCTCGCCCCTGTCCTGTGCAATGATGGCCTTTACAAAGTGCAGCTCGTAGCGCGTGCCGCCGTTTGCGATCGTGGAGCAGTAGTTGACCATCTGCAGCTGGGTGAACAGGTTGTCGGACTGACCGATGGCGGCGTGCGCCGTGTCGCCCAGCAGCCATGTGCCGCCGGAGGCTTCGCGCTCGGCGCGCCCGGCCAGTGTCCCTTTGCTTTCGGTGATCTCCGCGCCGGTGCTCTGGCCAAGGCCGAGCAGTTCGCAGTAGGCATTCATCTTGTCAATGCCCAGCACCTGGCTGACGTTGTAGAAAAAGATGTTGCACGAATCGCGCAGTGCGTCGGTCACGTTTTCTGTGCCGTGTGCGCGGCCGTTCAGGCAGCGCAGCGGCTGGTCGTAAAACTGCATCGTACCGGCGCAGTAGTAAGTTGTGTTGGCTGTGATGGAGCCGGTTTCCAGTGCGGCGCAGGCCACGGCCGGTTTAAAGGTGGAGCCGGGCGCGTAAGTGCCGCGGGCAAAGCGGTTCCAAAGCGGGCGGCGTTCGTCTTTCATGTAGCCGGAAGCGTCTTCGTAATACTGGGCAATGTCATAGGTGGGGTAACTGGCGGCGGCCAGCACTTCGCCGGTATTGACGTCTTCGGCCACTACGGCGCCGGCGCTGGAATTGGCGTCCACTTCGTCGCATACCTCTTTCAAATGGTCCTGCGCCACCTTTTGCAGGCCGATGTCAATGGTGAGCACGATCGTGTCGCCCTGCACCGGCTGCTTGGTGATTTTGCGGGTAACGGTGCCGTCGCTGTTTACGGTAATGGTCATTTCACCGTCCGTACCCTTGAGGTAGCTTTCCATGGCCAGCTCAATGCCGGATTCGCCGATCTCGTCGTCAATGTCGTAGCCCTGGTCTTTCAGCTCTTTATACTCTTCGGCGTTGATCTTGCGCACAGTGCCGATCAGGTGCGGCGCAAGCGTGGTGTCGGTGTATTCGCGGTAGGCCACGGTCATTACGTCGGCGCCGCGGTAAGCGTCGGTATTGTCTTTAATGGCGGCCACCGTTTCGGCGCTGACGTCCTCGGCGATCGTTACGGGGTTGTCGTAGGCAAAAAGCATTTTGGTCAGCTCGTAGCGGATGTTGGCAATTTTGATGGCCGTCTGCGGGTCGTAGGATTCCAGTCCGTATTTTTCCACCACGGCGTCGTAGCAGTTTTGCGCGGTGGCGTAGGGCTGCAGGTTCAGCATGTCCTCGCTTTTCATGGTGGCCACGTCGTCCTCATCCAGGTCGTCGTTCAGCTTAAAAGAGGCCTGGCCGTTCGCATTCACCTGCAGCGGCAGGTTTTGCACATACTCTTCGCCGTTTTTTTCAAACAGGCTGATCAGGTTCAGAATGATCGTGTTGCGCTCATCGTTATTTTGGGAAGAGGGGAATACCGTGGCGTCCAAAATGATGGAGTTGCCCTGGCGGCTCGTAACGATCGGGTTGCCGTTTCGGTCCACAATGTCGCCGCGCGCGGCCGGGATCGTAACTTTATATGTCCGCGAGGCGGAATTTTGGGTCATATAGTAGTCGTGGTCGCGGATCTGAATGTCGTAAAGCTTAAAACCAAAGCCGAACACAACCACGGCTACCAGCGCCAGCGCAATCATCGGGCGGGCGCTTTTGTGTCTGAGTTTCAAGTCAAAACTTCCTTTGTCTTATCCGTTGGGATTTAATTTCTGCAGTGCTTTTTTGCGGATCAGCCGCGTGAAAAACACGACGGCAGCCGACATGACGGCCGTGTAAACCGCGCTCGGCAGGTAAAATGTCCACAGGCTGGCATAGTTCTTGTCGTTTTCAAATATGACCAGGAACAGCAGCCAGTAAAGAAAGCAGTAAAGCACCGAGAAGAGGATGCACATGACCAGATCGGTCAGATAAACGCTGCGGATCCAGTGGCCGGCCGCATAGGCGGCGAACACACAGCACAGCGTCAGAAAAATGCTGTTGAAGCCCAAATGGTCGGCCGAGACCAGGTCCCACATCAGCCCGGCAAAAAGGCCGAGCAGCCCGGCTTCCAGTTCGCCCTCGTGCATGGCCAGTGTAACGGCCAGCGGGATCAGCAGCAGGCAGTGCGCTGAAAAAACAGAGGGGAACAGGCCGCCGGTGTTTTGCAGCAGGTTGGCAACCAGCAGCATGGCACAGTACAAAACGTACTTGATGGTTCTTTGTTTTTTTGTCAGTTCCATGGTCACTCACCGTCCGGCGAAAAGCCCGTCAGCACAAAGCAGCTGGAAACCGAGGAAATGTCCACGCCGGGCTGCACCACGGCATAGGTGGAAATGTTTACCTCTTCCTCTTTCGTTTCGGTCACGGTGCCGATCACAAGGCCGCGCGGAAAGCTGCCGCCGATGCCGGCCGTGCAGATGACCGAACCGTAGGCAACGCTGGAATCTGCAGCCAGGTTGGCAAATTTGGTGGTGCCGTCGGCGGCCAGGCCGGAATCGCCGGTGACATAGCTCGTTTCACCCGACACGATCTCGTACGCCGAGCAGGAGAAGTCCGGGTCTAAGATCGTGATGCACACCGAGTAGGTGGGGTAGACCTTGTCCACCACGCCGATCAGCTGCTGGCCGTACAGCACGGCGTCGCCCTTTTCAATGCCGGAGGCCGAGCCTTTGTCCAGCGTGAACGAACCGTATACGTCGGCGCTGTCGCGCGCCGTTACGGTGCACTCGGTAAAGGTGTAGTCGGGGTTTTCTTCTTTTATGTCTAAAAATTCCTTGTAAAGCTCGTTCTCGTTTTTGATGTCGTTGTAGTCGGCCAGCTGGCTCTGCAGCTGTGAGATCTGCAGGCGCAGGCTGTTCATCTCTTCCTCATAGCGGCTTTCGCCGGAGGCGTTTTTGAACACATGGTCAAGCCCTTCCGACAGCTTGGAGGCCACATAGTGCGCCGGGTAAAAGATCGTGCCCAGCACCGAGGACTGCGCCGTTGCACCGCTGCCGTTGACGGCGGCCAGCAGCATGCCGGCCAAAAGCAGCGCGGCGGCTGACAAAACGATTTTAAAACGGGTGCTTTTAAAAATGTTTTTCATGAGGGAACCTTCTTGTTTCGGTTATCGGATCTTGCGCAGTTTGATGGAGGTGCCGAGCGCCACGCACTTGGTGGGGTTTTCGGCAATGTGCACGGCAATGTGAGCGCGTTCGGCGATCAGCTGGTCAATGCCGCGCAGCTGGCTGCTGCCGCCCGTCAGGTAAATGCCGCGGTCAATGATGTCGGCCGCCAGCTCGGGCAGGGTGACCTCCAGCGTTTCGCGAATGGCGTCGGTAATGATCGTGGCCGGCTCCAGCAGCACATCGCGGATCTCTTCAGAGGTGATCTCTACAGAAGTCGGCAGGCCGTCGTTCAGGCTGCGGCCGCGCACTTCCATGGCGCCCTCGCCGCCGTATTCGTAAACGGAGCCGATTTTCAGCTTGACGTCCTCGGCCGTACGGTCGCCGATCAGTATGTCGTAGTTCTTTTTCATGTAGTTGACAATGGCCTCGTCAAAGGCGTCGCCGGCCGTTTTCACGCAGCGCGACGCGGCAATGCCGCCCAGGCTGATCACGGCAATGTCGGTGGTGCCGGCGCCGATGTCGGCCACCATGGTGCCGGTCGGCTCGTTTGTGGGCAGCCCAGCGCCGATGGCGGCGGCCATGGCTTTTTCAATCAGTTCCACTTCCTGTGCGCCGGCGTTGCGCGCCGCGTCTTCCACGGCTTTGCGCTCCACTTCCGTTACGCCGGAGGGCACCGAAATCACAATGCGGGTCTTTGTAAACAGCAGGTGTCTGGCTGAACGGCCCATAAAGTCGCGCAGCATGTCGGTCGTCATATCAAAGTCGGCGATCACGCCGTTTTTCAGCGGGTGCACCGCCACAATGGAGCCGGGCGTGCGCCCGATCATGCTTTTGGCCACATTGCCCACTGCCAGAACGCGCTTTGTTTTTACGTCAACAGCCACAACGGACGGTTCGTCGATCACGATACCGCCCTTTTTGCTGCACATTTGTGTGTTTGCCGTGCCCAGGTCAATGCCGAGGTCTCTTGTCAACATGTTTTATCGCTCGCTTTCTCACAAAATCTTGGTCAAAATAATCGGAAAATACCGGGAATTCAATTCAGCAATGCTATTATATAATAATATAATACGGAGCACAAGGCAAAAAAACAAAAATAAAAAAATTTACAAAATCTCAACAACTTGCCGTATTCCGGCAGCAAAAAAAGCGCCCCAAAGGGACGCTTTTTTATGTGTTTTGCTCTTTTCAGTCGGCCGGTACGATGCGCACGCTGCCGCTGACGGTCTCAAAGTGGAATTCTGTGTCGTTTTCTTCACCGCCGAACGTGTAGGTGCCGCGCGACGGCTGCGCGCTGTTCAGCCCAAAGCCGTCGGCGCTGACAGCGCCGGAAACGGTCTTGATCTCGGCAAAGAAATCGCTGCCCTTGGGCAGGGTCAAACGCCAGTTCCCGCTGACGCTTTTGGCGTCCAGGTCCTGCGGAAGCACGGCTGCTTCGATCTCCATGCTGCCGCTGACGCTTTCCAGGTCAACTTCTTCGGCAATGCTGCCGGCTATGTGTATGTCGCCGCTGACGGTTTTGACCGATGCGCTGTTTGCCCCCAGCGCCGCGGCGCGCAGGCTGCCGCTTGCGCCTTCGGCTTTAAATTCGTCTGCAAGCAGCGTCTGGATCTCGATGTCGCTGCTGGCGCTTTGGATCTCAAAATCTTCCAGCTGTTTGTCCTGCGGCAGGCGCACGGTCAGGTCCTTGTCATGCGCACGGATGTGGTGCTGTGAATCACAGCAGCGGATGTTCAGGTTGCCGTATTGGTCCAGCGTCCACTGCAGCTGTGTCTCGGCATTTGCTTCAGACACTTCAATGGCGTCGCTTGCGGTGTTTTCCACGTTTACCTTGCCGCTGACCCAGGTGATGTCTATGGAGCGCACCTGTTCGGCGCGCAGGTTGAATGCGCCGGTGCCGTTCGTGGCGCTGCTGTAGGCCGGCTCGGGTTCTGTCGGCGCCGTGGTTTCGGTCACGCCCGGCAGCGCGGCGTCGCTGTCGTCATCATTCAGTCGGTCGGAAATGGCGGAAATGCCGGACACGGCCAGGTCCTTCAGCTGCTTGCCGACCACGCCGGCGGTCAGAATGCCCAGCAAAATCAGTACGATCACCGCCAAAACGGCGATTTTTACAATGTTTTTTGTTTTTTGACTGTTCATGTTTTCACCTCTTCAGTTCAAATACAGCGCTGGCAATGCCGCAAAGGCTCGGCGCGATCAGAAAGATGACCCAGGTTATGAACCATGCCCCGGAGGCAAAGCTGATCAGAAAATACAGCCCGGCTGCGGCCGCCCAGATCACGGCGTGGATCAGGGAAATGCGCGCCTTTACGCCCTGCTTTTCTGTTTTCCACTGGCGGAATTCCTCGGCCATCGTGACGTTGTTTTTGTATTTTTGCTTGGGGTTCGGCGCTAAAATGAACATGGCCACGCCGGCGGCGACCAGCACAAACAGCAGCACCGCACCGACGGCGCCGGGCCACAGAATGCACGGCACCGGGCACAAAATGCACAGGGCCACGCCTATGGCTGTCATGATGCGCTCTGTTTTTTCATCCTTGGCAAATTCCTGCTCGCGCGCCGATTTCGGCGGCTCTTGCGCCTGCGCGGTGTTTTGTGCCTGCGCTTTTTCGCCGCCCATGTCGCGCAGGATGGACTGAATGTCGCCCACGCCGGCCACGGCAATATTGTAAGCCGCCTCGTCGCTTTTGCCCTGGCTGATCAGGTCGGCATATTTTTCGTTTAAATTCTGTAAAACTTCTTCGCGGAATTCGATCGTTTCCTTGGTCATGGGCACACCGTTAAACAGTCCGTCCACATATTCCCGAAGTCTGTCGTTCATGGCTGTACCTCCGTCTCCATTAAGTTGTTGATGATGTCGCGCGCGTGTTTCCATTCGCCGCTGAGCTTGCAGTATGTTTCGCGCCCTTTGTCGGTAATGGCGTAGTACTTGCGCCTGGCGCCGGTCGTTTCGTCGCCCCAGTAGGCGGTGATGTCGCCGGATTGCTCCAGCCGCCGGAACACCGTGTAAAGCGTTGCTTCTTTCAGCTCCAGTTCGCCGCCCGACTTCTGCTGGATCGTTTTGTTGATTCGGTAGCCGTAGCTGTCGCCCTGCATCAGTTGTGCCAGAATGATCGTCTCGGTGCAGCCGCGCAGAATATCGGATGCAATCATGTGTGCGCCTCCTTTCAGCCTTATAATACAACAAAGTACCTCGCCTGTCAAGGTACTTTCTCAGACGATATATAAATTATTTATAAACATTTGAAAACGGTCGAAAGCAGCCGCTTTTTGTGCGCTTTTTTAGGCTTTTGGGCAATAAAAAACCTGCAAAGCACAAATTTTGACCAAAAGCAGGTCAGCTGTGCTTTGCAGGCATTGGTTTTAATGTATGTTATTTGTACCTGGTGCGGTCGCTGTCCGGCAGCGTCAGGTGCAGATAGGCGTGCGGTTTTCGGTTTTTGCCCAGGTCTTCTTTCTGCCGGTGGCGGCGCAGGGCGTCTATGTCCAGTTCGGCGTACAAAATGCCGTCAAACGTTTCGCCGGCCAGAGCGAGCGTGTTGTCGGCGCCGCGGCCGTCTTCGCCCCACACGTCGGGACCAAAGGCGCAGGAACAGCCGCCGTTTTCCCCGGGCGGGTTGGCCATGGCAACGGCGCACATGTTCTGCATGGCGGCCACTGAAAGCTCGGACAGACGCGGGCGCATGCAGGTGCAGTCGTTCGGCACCAGAATGATCTCGGCGCCCTGCAGCATCAGCTCGCGCGCACTTTCGGGGTGCTCGCGGTCGTAGCAGATCATAACGCCAAAACAAATGCCGTCCGTCTCGCCCGTGCAGAAGCGGCTGCCGCCCTCCAAAAAACGTTCGGCGTCAAAATCACAGGTGTGCACCTTGCTGTACTTCAGCACCGTTTTGCCGTTTCGGTCCAGTAAAAAGGCGGTGTTTTGCGGCAGCTTTTCGCCTTTTGTAAAGGCGGTGATGCAGACGTTTGTCTGCGTTTCGGCCGCCGCGTTGCGCACGGTTTCCAGCCACTTGCAGTCGTCTGTCAGCGCCGCGCCGCGCCAGGCGGCAAAAGCCGGGTCTTGCAGAACGTGCGCGTCGTCCTGCCGGCTGCGGCAGACGTCCGGAAAGGCATAGCCGGTCAGGAAGCATTCCGGAAACAGCACCAGGTCGGCGCCGTTTTCGGCTGCCTGGCGGATCAGCTGCACGGCGCAGTCTGTGTTCTCTTTTGTTTTTCCGGGCAGACTGCGGTGCTGCACAATGGCAAATTTGTACATATTCTTCCTCTTTTGTGCGTAAAATTCAGAATTTTTAAACTTTTCCACAGCGTTTTCCGCCGTTTTCACCGGCCGCTGCGGAAAACGTCAGTGGATCCAGCCTTTTTTGAACATGATGTGGGTGGCCAGCAGCGCTACGACGACGCCCACCGGGATCAGCACGCCGATGGCGACGGAGCCGTCTATGGCCAGCACGATCAGCACGACCGCCAGCGGGGCGATGCTGATTTTGTAGTTTTTGGCGATGTAGCCCATGCCGAGCGCACCGAACAGCGCCGGCACCACCTGGCTGAACGCGGCGGAAAACGGCGAATCCGGGTCAGTCAGGTACGGCAGAAATGGGGAAAAGGCCACCACGCCCACAGCCAGCACCAGTGTGGTTACGATGGAGGATGTGGCCGAGGCGATCGTAGACAGCAGTTCGCCCTCGTCGCTGTTCGCGCGCACGCCGGCCATGTCCATGGCCGACAGGGCGCACGGCAGCTTCAGGTTGGAGATGTTGCCGGTCACAAAGCTCAGGTATGTCGCGCCGGAGCCCAGCAGCGGCGTGTAGGTCACCACTTCAATAATGGCGGTCGGGTAAAACAGCAGGGCAATGGGCGCCAGCCCCTTGAAAACGGCGGCGGCAGAGGGCCATGCGTCCAGGTGGGCGGAAATGGCCAGCGGGATCATGATAAAGCCGACCAGCGCCGTAATGACCCAGAAGCGGCCGTAAATGTGGGTGCGGTTGTTATATCGTTCCATCTCAGCCCCTCCATTCCAATGCGGCGATCTCGCCCGGCAGCACCTGGTTCAAAAGCATGACGACCCCAAGTGCAATAAACAGGCTCAGCGGCATGGCGAACGTGTCGAGCCACGCCATCGGTTTCTTTTTGTTGATCTGCATAAATATCCACATGAAAAGCATGGAGGTGAAAAGCGCCGCCACACTTAAGACACCGGCGCCGTCGCCGAGCACGTCGGGTTCGCCGCTGCCGAGGATCGCGCGCCCGATAAAGGCAGAGATCAGTCCGGTAAACGCGGCGGTGCTCATGGCGTTTGCCCACGCGCCGTTTTTGTGCACGGCTGAGCCGATCTTTTTTTGAATAAATTTTACGGCAAACGGCAGGATGACGAGCGGCATGACGGAACCGAGCGTCATGACCCAGGCTGCGGCCGAAAAGGCCGTTTCGTCGGTCACTTCGCGGCTCAGGCCCCCGGTCAGGCCAAGGGCGTCCAGCGCGCTTTGCGCGGCCGGCACTTCGTAGGTGATGTTGCCGATGACGCTCAGGCGGATCCACGGCAGCACGATGCCGAGCGCGCCGGAAAGTGTCAGCACGGTCGCCAAAATGGCGATCGACGGGGCGATGGAAAACAGTGCGCTTGAGGCGACTGTCTTTTTCATGGTGGACTCGGCCAGGCCGATCTTCTTGCCCTGCTTCCAGGCACGGATCAGGAAAAACAGCGACTGCGCCAGAACGAATACGACAACGGCGCCGCCGAGCAGGTACATAAAGGTGCTTGTTTTAAAATCCATGGCGGCTCCTTTCAGACCTCGTTCATTTCGCGTATGTATTTTTTAAAAAAGGCCACGCCCTGCGTCAGCTGTTCGACCGGGCAGCGCTCGTTTGTGGAGTGCGTGGTCAAAAGCAGCTCGGTCGGCACGGTGAACGGCGCAAAGCGGTAAATGTTTTCGCAGATGGGCTCGTAGTGGTACGCGTCGGTGCCGCCCATGACCAGGTAGGGGATCACAATGTTTTTGGGGTCCAGCTGGCGCGAAAGCTTTTTCAGCACGCCGAAAGACTTTGTGTTGTCGGGCGATACGATGGACGGTTCCTTGCCCTTGATGAATTCGATCTCGATCTTGTCATTTTTTATGGCCCGGCGGATGTGCTCTTTCGTAGAGGCAATGGATTCGCCCGGCATGATGCGGCAGTTCACCGTAACGCTCGCCTTTTGCGGCAGCACGTTGGCGGCCGGCGAACCTTCGGCCATCGTTACGCCGATCGTGGTGCGCACGAGCGACGCGGCCGGCGGGATCAAAGTCATCGCTTTTAAAATCAGCGGCCGCAGGATAACGTGGTTGCAAAGAATGAAACGGCCGGGGTAGGTCATCTGGCTGCCGACTAATTTGAACAGGTTTTTTACAAACGGCAGCATTTTGGCTTTAAACTGGTGGTTTTCCAGCCGGCAAACAGCTTTGGCCAGCTCGCCGATCGCGGTGTGCTTCGGCGGCTGGGAGGAATGGCCGCCCTTGGCGCGCAGAGTCAGGCGGAAATCGGCGTACCCTTTTTCCGCCACGCCGATGCCGGCCAGGCTGCCCTCTAAAATGCCTTTGATGTTGGCCGGCAGCATAGCGCCGCCCTCGTCAATAATGCTGTCCAGGTGGACGCCGCGGCTTTTCAAAACCTGCATGATGGCGTCTGCGCCGGAGGTCTCGCCGGCCACGATCTCTTCGTTGTGGCCGAAGCAAAGGTAAACGGTGCGTTTCGGGCGGTAGCCTTCTTCAAGCAGGGTCTCAATGCTCTCCATCAGGCAGACCAGGTGGTTTTTCATGTCCAGCGCGCCGCGTCCCCACACAAATTCGCCGTCGTTCACACCGTCGAATGCCGGGTGGGTCCAGTCGCTTTCTGTGCCGGCAGCTACGGGCACCACGTCCATGTGCGATAAAAAGGCGATCGGCTCCACATCGCTTCGCTCGCCGGTCCATTCGTACAGAAGCGAGGCTTTGGAAATTTTCTCGCGTTTCAGGTTCTTGGTGATCAGCGGGTAGCTTTTTTCAAGAAAATCGTGAAACTTTTCAAATTCTGTCCAGTCCGTTTGACTTTCATCCTCGCACGACACGGTGCGGATGCGTATGGCCTCGCTCAAGTGCTCAGCCGCCCGGGCGGTGTTGACGTTTTCTTTTTCAAACGCGCCGGGGCGCGGCTCTTCTTTTTTGAAAAGCGCGGCGTGTACGGCCGTCAGCAGCAGGGCGGCCGCGATCACGGCCGGAATGATGAGTAAAACTTCCAATCGGCTCAGTCCTTTCGGTTTTTTTGATTTTTGGAAATAAATCCCCATTTGATTATAGCAAAAAAGGGCCTTCCTGCAAAGCCCTTTTTCTCTGTGTGAAATGGAATTTTCAGTTTTTGTACACCCTGTGTCTGCTTTGCGCCGTTTTCGCCGTTAAATGTCGGTCGTAAACGTGTAGCCCTGGGCGCGGATGTTGTCGATCGCCGCCCCCAAAATGTTTGCGTTCGTGGCGGACACGGCGTGCAGCAGGTAAATCGCGCCGCCGTGTGTAGACTCGGTCAGAAGCCGCAGCGCTTCCTGTTCGTCAGGCGGGTTTTCCGTGTCCCAGTCTGCGTAGGCAAACGACCAGAACACGCTTTCGTAGCCCATCATTTGGGCCAGGTAAAGCGTCTGCTCGGAAAATTCGCCTTTCGGAAAACGAAAGTACTTCATTTCGTAGTCAAACGTGTCGGCAACGTAGTCGTGCAGCACGCGGATCTCTTCCTCCGCCACGGAAAGGTCTACCTCGTCCATCGTGTAGTGGCGGTAGGTGTGGTTGCCCACAATGTGCCCCTCGTCGATCATGCGCTGCACCAGTTTTGGGTTGGCCTTTGCAAAGTCATACGTCACAAAGAAAACGGCTTTTACGCCTTTTTCTTTCAGTGTGTCGAGAATTTGCGGCGTGTAGCCGTTTTCATAACCCTCGTCAAACGTCAGGCAAATCGTTTTGGTGTCGGGGCCGATGAACGTTGCGCCCAGATCGCCGAATTGCTTTTGCAAACTGACCGGGTCGGCGGGCCGCTGGTGGTCCACGGTGTTGCCGGGGCCCCAAATGACCTTGTCGCGCGAATAATCGCCAAAGTCGGCCTGCATGGCGTCCGCCGGCGGCGAGGTCGTGTAGTCCGCTGCCGTCGCTTCGCTTTCCGATGTCTGCGCCGCCGAGCTTTCGGCCGCGTCGTCCTTGCTTTCCTGCCGGGTGCAGCCGGCAAAAAGCATGGCGCACGCCAGCAGCACAAGCAGCATTTTTTTCATATTCTTGCCTCCCTGAGGCGGCAAAACGGTTGAAAGCGGCTTTTGCCGGTTTTCAAAATATAAAAAACCGCCTCAAACCTATTGTTTGTTTGCGGCGGTTTTTTCATGCCCGGAAAAATATAAGGCGTTTTGTAAAAAATGCAAATAAAAAATGCGTTTTACTGTTTTTTGGCAAACGCATCAGACGGGCGCCGTGTCGTGTTCTTCCTCATCTTCGTCGTCATCGTCTTCGTCGTATTCCCTCTTTTCAGGGCCGTTCAGACGCAGCTTGCTGCGCGTTTTCTGCAGCACGGTCTCGTGGCTGCGGTGCTGGCTGCGGCTGTGTTTCCTTTTCTTTCTTATGTAAACGGAAAGCGGGTGCAGCAGCAGGTGCGCGATCACGACGAATGCGGCCAGAATGATCGCAAAAGAAATGTCGTCTACGCAGCACAGCAGGCCAACGGCGCCGCTGGCCCAAACGGTGGCCGCCGTGGTCAAGCCGCGGATGTTTGCGCCGTCACGCAAAATGACGCCGGTGCCCAGAAAACCGATACCGGTCACCACATTGGCGGCAATACGCGTCAGGTCGTTCGCGTCCGGGTCGACCAGGTAGGAAAAGGCCGTGTAGCCGAACGAGGCCACGCACACGATGACGTTCGTTACGATGCCGGCTTCGTGGCGTGTCCACTGCCGCTCCAGCCCGATGATGAAGCCGAGCGCAATGGCCAGCAGTACGCGCAGGGTGAACCCAAGCGGTGTTAAAATGTCTAAAATTTCAAAATCCAACAGAATCAGCTGCCTTCCTCGGTGGATTCAATGCTCTTCATTTTCAGGTATGCGTTGATAAAGCCGTCAATATCGCCGTCCATCACGGCGCTGATGTTGCCGGCTTCGTAACCGGTGCGGTGGTCCTTGACCAGCGTGTACGGCATAAATACATAGGAGCGGATCTGCGACCCCCAGGCGATCTCGCGCTGTTCGCCCTTGATGTCTTCGATCTTTTCCAGGTTTTCGCGCTCTTTGATCTCGATCAGCTTGGATTTCAGCATTTTCATGGCCACTTCGCGGTTCTGGTGCTGGCTGCGCTCCACCTGGCAGGCCACGACGATGCCGGTCGGAATATGGGTCAGGCGCACGGCAGAGGAGGTCTTGTTGACCTTCTGGCCGCCCGCGCCGCTGGCGCGGTACACGTCCATTTTAATGTCTTCCTCGTTGATCTCCACGTCTACGTCCTCGTCGATCTCGGGCATGACTTCGACCGAGGCAAACGAGGTGTGGCGGCGGCCGGACGAGTCAAACGGCGACACGCGCACCAGGCGGTGGATGCCCATTTCGCCTTTCAGGTAGCCGTAGGCATTTTCGCCCTCAATTAAAATCGTGGCGCTCTTCAGGCCGGCCACTTCGCCGTCCAGGTAGTCGAGCGTAGAGACCTTGAAGTCGTGGCGCTCGCCCCAGCGGTTGTACATGCGAAAAAGCATTTCGGCCCAGTCCTGCGCCTCGGTG
>ENA-UAYF01000448-UAYF01000448.1-human-gut-metagenome-genome-assembly--contig:-NODE-448-length-22838-cov-11.290129_pt1 | contig 22838 bp, 17 predicted proteins | sample MGYA00244017_ERZ654600 | MGnify/ENA primary metagenome ERZ654600 (study PRJEB26926, sample SAMN06164490) | human gut metagenome | biome: ENVO:00009003; feature: ENVO:2100002; material: ENVO:00002003... | reverse complement strand
CCACGCTGGGCAGACCATAAAAGATGATGAACAGCTGCACCAGCAGCGGCGTGCCGCGGATGACCCAGATGTAGAACCGCGCGATCTGCCGCAGCACCGGCACATTGGCGTACTGCACCAGCGCAACGGCCACGGCAATGATCATGGCAAAAAAGAAGGAGACCAGCGTGAGCGGGATGGTCATGGTAAGGCCTGCCGTAAGGATACGGGGCAGGGCCTCCGCCAGCACGCTGACCGTACGGTTGGAAAGAAATGCTTCAAACATGAAAAATGTTCCCTCAGAACGGTATTCAAATACTTTGTAAATCGTAAGAACAAAGGTATTATAAGGCTTGGAGTGCGCTTGAAGTCAAGGGCTTTTTCTAAAATTCCTACAAAACCTACCAGAATACTATAGCATGAATCCGGATGGAGTGCAAATGGTTTGCTCAAAACGCGTGATGTGTACAAAAACGGACGACCCATCTGGAAAACTTTGTGCAATGCGGCAAGCGGTTGACGGCGCACCGGCTTTCGTGTACAATGAACATAACAACGCGCACCGGGCTTGGCCCGGCACAGGCGCAAATTCACCGCAGAGGGCGCAATGCCCTTTGCGCGGTGCAGACACGGAGGACACGAACGTGACGAAGAAAAAAATTGGCGTTCTGGGTGCAGGTACCTGGGGCATGGCTCTGGCGCGGATGCTGTGTGTCAGCGGCAATGATGTGCAGGTGTGGTCGGCGCTTCCGGCTGAGGTGGAGAACCTTTCCGCTACGCGGGTGCACCCCAATCTGCCGGGCATGAAGATCCCGGAAGAGCTGCAGTTTACCAAGAGCATTGAGGAAGTGTGCACCGGCAAGGATGTGCTGCTGTTTGCAGTGCCGTCGGTATTTGTGCGCTCCACCACGGCCAAGGCCCGGCCTTACATCCCGGACGGCCAGATCATTGTGGACGTTGCAAAGGGCATGGAGCCGGACACCTTATATACCATGACTGAGGTCATTGCCGACGAGCTGAACAAAGAGGGTGGTCCCCAAAACACAAAGCTGGTGGCCCTTTCCGGCCCGACCCATGCGGAGGAGGTGGCGCTGGACATGCCCACCACCATCGTTTCGGCCTGCCCGGATGAAGCCGCTGCCGAGTATGTGCAGGATGTGTTCAGTAACACCTGTATGCGTGTGTACACCAACGCCGACATCAAGGGCGTGGAGCTGAGCGGCGCGCTGAAGAATGTGATTGCGCTGGGTGTTGGCATCTCCACCGGCCTTGGCTACGGCGATAACGCCCGCGCAGCCCTCATCACCCGCGGCATTGCCGAGATCGCCCGGCTGGGCGTGGCCATGGGCTGCAACATCCACACCTTTGCGGGTCTGGCCGGCATCGGCGACCTGATCGTGACGGCGACCAGTATGCACAGCCGCAACAATCGTGCGGGCATTCTGATCGGCAAGGGCAAAAGCCCGGAGCAGGCAGTCAAAGAAGTCGGCATGGTGGTGGAGGGCATCAATGCACTGCCTGCCGCTATGGAGCTGGCAGCAAAGTACAATGTGGAAATGCCCATTGTGCAGACGGTGAACGCCATCGTGAAGGAGGGCATGAGTGCCAGCGACGCGCTGCGCACCCTGATGGACCGCAACCGGAAGAACGAGATGCCGCAGGGCTACGAAAAAGTCTGAATTTTAAGGGAGAAGGCACAGCTGTCTGCAGATGGCTGTGCCTTTTTTGCTGCGCGGCCTGCCCACTGGCCGAAAACACAAAATAATTCAAATTTTTTACCAAAATCAGACGTAAAAGGGTAGAAGGTCGGAAAACTTTCTGCTATACTGAAACAGAACGCAAAAACCGGGGGACGTTTTGTGCACCCTGTCGGAGAGAAAGAGAGGAATCTGCCATGCCGTCAACTTATGCGCACCGCCGCTTTGGCACCAATGTGCTGGAACATCTGCCGGATGAACTGCGTGCTCAGCTGGAACAGAACCGTGAGCTTTACGATATCGGCCTGCACGGGCCGGACCTGCTGTTTTATTACCATGCTGCCAAGTCCAACCCGGTGGGTGCACTGGGCAATGCCATGCACGAGGAGCCGGGGCGGGTCTTTTTTGACCGGGCGCGCAGGGTGGTGCACTGCGAGGCAGACCGGGATGCTGCGCTGGCCTATGCACTGGGTTTTGTGTGCCACTTTGCGCTGGACAGCACCTGCCACCCGTATGTGGAGCAGTTCACCCGAGAAAGCGGCGTGACCCACTGCGAGATCGAGACCGAGTTTGACAACATGCTGCTGCGCCGGGACGGATACGACCCGCTGAAGTTTTTCACAGCCAGCCATATCCACCCGTCGGAACAGAATGCAAAGGCGATCGCGCCCTTTTACGAGGGCATCTCGGAGCAGGTGGCGCTGGACTCGCTCAAGGGCATGATCTCAGTGCACAGGCTGCTGCAGGCATCCAATCCTGTCAAGCGCTGGGTGGTGCTGACAGGCATGAAGGTGGTGGGCAAATACGACATGCTGCACGGCCTTGTGGCAGATCCGCAGCCGAACCCGAAGTGCGTGGAGAGCGGCAAGCGGCTGGAAGAACTGTATGCGCAGGCGCTTCCGCTGGCAGAAACGCTGATCCTGGAATTTGTGGCAAAGCTGGACACCAAGGAACCACTGGATAAGGCCTACGATCATACCTTTGGGGAATTTTAAGTGGGCCGATAGGGTGAGATGCAGGCAGTATTTACGACCTTTCCCGTGAAAAAGCCGATCTGGAAAATCCGCGGATTTTCCAGATCGGTATATCAAAATAAAATTTCCGCTGAAGATAGCCAAAGCGAATGCGGCGGCCATTTTAAATGGTGAAATCCAAAAAGAGGGGGCACCGCCCGGCGGTGCGAGAGGAAACAAGATGAAACATGAAAAATTCAAGATGACACCGCTGGAACGCGCGTGGATCCTGTACGATGTGGGCAACTCGGCCTTTGTGCTGATGATCGCCACACTGGTGCCCATTTTCTTTAATGCGCTGGCCGAAGCCGGGGGATTGAGTTCGGTGAACTATCTGGCCTACTGGGGCTATGCAAGCTCGGTGGTCACGGTGATCACGGCAGTGCTGGGACCGATTTTGGGCACGCTGGCCGATACCAGAGGCTTTAAAAAGCCCATCTTCATGCTCTGCCTGTTCGTGGGCGTGGCAGGCTGCTGTGCCATGGGCCTTGCCACTACATGGCTTCCGTTCCTGATCATCTTCATCCTTGCAAAGATCGGCTTTTCGGGCAGTCTGGTGTTCTACGATTCCATGCTGGGCGATGTGACCACCCCGGAACGCATGGATGTTGTGTCTTCGCAGGGCTATGCATGGGGCTACATTGGCAGCTGCGTGCCCTTTGTGGTGTGTCTGGCACTGGTGCTGGGCAGCGGGGCTATCGGTCTGAGCCAGATGACCGCCCTTTCCGTGGCGCTGCTCATCACCGCTGTGTGGTGGCTGGGCACCACCTTGCCGCTGCTGCGGAACTATAAGCAGATCAACTATGTGGAGGTAGAGCAGCACGCCATCCGGCAGAGCTTTGTGCGCATCGGCCACACCCTCAAGCATCTGCGCGAGGATAAGCAGGTGTTCTGGTTCCTGCTGGCCTTCTTCTGCTACATCGACGGCGTGTATACCATCATCGATATGGCCACCGCCTACGGCACGGCACTGGGGCTGGAGACCACCGGCCTTTTGCTGGCCCTGCTGGTAACGCAGATCGTGGCCTTCCCTTCGGCGCTGATCTTTGGTCGGCTGAGTGCAAAATACCCGTCCAGCCAGCTTATCCCGGTCTGCATCGCGGCCTACACCGGCATTGTGGTGTTCGCCTTCTTCCTGACCAGCCAGTGGCAGTTCTGGGTACTGGCCGTGCTGGTGGGCATGTTCCAGGGCGGCGTGCAGGCACTGAGCCGCAGCCACTTTGCCAAGATCATCCCGGCTGAAAAATCCGGCGAATACTTTGGCCTGTTCGACATCTGCGGCAAGGGCGCGTCCTTCCTTGGTACCATGATCGTGAGCGTGGGCAGCCAGCTGACCGGCAGCGCCAATGTGGGCATTGGGATGCTGGCGCTGCTGTTTGCAGTGGGCTTTGTGCTGTTCCGGGTGTCCTGCCGGACTGAGGGCGCAAAACAGGTGTAAAAAATACGATTTAAAATTGCCGACGCTTTCGCTTTGGCAATATCAGAGGAAATATTATTTTATAATTTTGCAAACAAGCCAGCCCTGCGGGGCCGGCTTGTTTCCTTTTTCACGGGAAGAGCGTAACGGCAAACGACATTTTGCCTGCACTGGCTCCCTGCGGGAACATTCGCGTCAGCAGATAGCGCACAAGCTTACCCGTACAGCTCGTCGCGTAAGCGACTCGAAATCGGCGGAACACAAAAAATCCTTTAGCGCAGCGACTTGGATTTTTTGTATGGAGCCCATCTGCTTTGGGGTCTAAAAGGGGCGAGCAGCCCCTTTTTCATGGATCCAGCGCGTTGAAATCGCTGGTTGTTTTCTGGTTCTCTTTTGCAACCAAAAGAGAACATACCTGGCGGTAATGCTTTTTACAAAAGGCATTAAACTCAATCTACGCGAAAACGCTCTGAACGGGAAGCAAATCATCAAAAACCGTTCTTCTGGTTATTATTAACAAACCGGTAATTGTCTTTTTGAGCGGCGAATGATACAATAGTGTCAAACGATTTCAAAACCACAAAGGAGAAAACGAAATGGAACGATTTCCCGGTTATACCCTCGTGCGTACCGAGGACTGCCCTGAACAGCACGGAACCCTGACCGTGCTTACCCACGATGTGAGCGGTGCCACGGTGCTGCTGGTGGAAAATGAAGATAGTAACAAGGCGTTTGGCATCGGCTTTGGCACCTTCCCGTCCGATGACACCGGCGTGTTCCACATTCTGGAGCACTCGGTGCTGGCAGGCAGCGAAAAATACCCGGTGACCTCGCCGTTCTTGCAGCTGCTCAAAAGCAGCATGGCATCTTTCCTGAATGCGATGACCTTCCCGGATAAGACGGTCTACCCGTTCGCTACGCCCAATGAGACCGACTTCAAAAACCTGATGGATGTCTACCTGAACGCGGTGTTCTGCCCGCTGGCCATGGTGGACAAGAGCGTGTTTGAGCAGGAGGGCTGGCACCGCAGTGCCGACGGCACCGTGAGCGGAGTGGTGTACAACGAGATGCAGGGCGCTCTGGCTGCACCGGATGCTCAGTTGGAAAATGCACTGGAACGGGCCATGTTCCCGGATACGGCCTACGGCTTTGTTTCCGGCGGCGACCCGGCCAGCATCCCGGCGCTGACCTATGAAAAGTATAAGCGGGTATATCACCGCCACTACAGCGCCGACAACTGCTGCATTACCCTCTATGGCAAAATGGATATGGCTGAAAAGCTGGAACTGCTGGACAGGGATTATCTTTCAAAAATGCCCAAGGGCACCAGCCGTCCGCAGCTGACCGTGCAGCACGAGCAGGCGGGTGCCTGTGTGGAACTGCCCTACTATACCGAAAACCCGGAGCCGGACGAGGTGCAGTGTGCTCTGGCATGGTACACCGGTGCCTTTGCAGACCGGGAGCGGCAGCTGGGCGTGCAGATCCTGCTGGATGCCCTGCTTGGCACCAATAACTCCCCGCTGAAGGCGGCGCTGCTGGCCGAAAAGCTGGGCGCAGATATTGACATTGGCTTTGATGACAGCACCCTGCAGCCGGTGCTGGAACTGGTGCTGCGCGGTGCCACCGAGGAGAGCGCCCGCAAGTTCGCTGCCGCTGTGCGCAAGGCGGTGGACGGCATTCTGGCCGAGGGCATCCCGCAGGAACTGCTGTTGGCTTCGCTGAACGCAGCAGAGTTTGCATCGCTGGAGCGCCCGGGCACCCTGCCAGACGGCGTGCTGGATGCCATCAACGCTTCCACCGGTTGGCTGCACACCGGCGACCCTGCCCTGCTGCTGCACACGGACAGGCTGTTTGCTTCCCTGCGGGAAAAGATGGCCGATGGCTGGTTCAATGAGCTGCTGCGTGAGCTGTTTGCACCGGCTCCGGTGCAGGTGGTGCAGGTGCCCACCCTGCCTGAAAAGGAGGAGGGCGAACCCATCCGCACCGACGGCAAGCTTGTGCTGGAGCACCCGCTGACCGTTGCCGACCTTGGCGACGGAGCAAGGACAGCCCCAGGCGAGCGGGAACTTCTGGCCGGTGCGCAGCTGGTGCATCACCCTTCGGCAGGCAGCCTGTACCTGAACTTCTACTATGACCTTGGCAATGTGAAGCCCGAGGACATGCCGTATCTGGACCTGCTGACCGATGTGCTGGACGAGCTGGACAGCACCGAACACACCGCTCAGCAGCTGAACACTCTGCGCAGCACATGGCTGGGCGACAGCCGCACCCAGCTGGACATCTGGACTGGGCGGCAGGAGGGTGCACCCTGCCACGCCAAGCTGAGCCTGTGCCTGAGCCTGCTGGAACGCAGTCTGGAAAAGGCTGTGGAGCTGGGCGGCGAATGGCTGTATGATACCATCCTTACCGGCCCGGCGGCAGAAGCTGCTTTTGCACGGGTGCTGAGCCAGCAGAAGTTGAACATGGAACAGCAGTTCATCCAGCAGGGCAACGTATACGCAGCCACCCGCGCCAGTGCCCACTACACGGTGGACGGTGCGGTGAGTGAACGCTGCAGCGGTGTGAGCTATTACAAGTTCCTGTGCGGCGTGCAGGAGCGCGGCAATTGGGCAGCACTGGGCGAAAAGCTGGATGCTCTGCGCACAGAGGTGCTGCAGCACGCGGAGCTGACGGTCAGCCTGTACGGCAGCGAGGATGCCCTTGCAAAGCTGCGCACTCTGCTGCCGGACAGCCGCTTTGCTGCCGAGGGCCGTGCTGCGGCAAAGCCCTATGTGGAACCGCTGACACCGCCGGTGAACGAAGCATTTATCATTGACGGCAGTGTGAACTACGATGTACAGGTATGGCCCATGGAGCGCCGCAGCGACCGCAAGGCGCTGGCCCGCGTGATGAGCTACGAATACCTGTGGCACAACATCCGCGAGGTGGGCGGCGCTTACGGCACTGGAATGCTCTCCTCGGACGGCGTGGAATACCTGTACACCTACCGCGACCCCCATGTAAAGGAAAGCTACGACGCCTTTGCAAAAGGCCCGGCAGAGCTGGCAGCACGGGAGTACACCGAAAAAGACCTGAACGATTTTATTGTGGGTACTGTGGCCAAGCTGGACACCCCCCGCAAGCCGCGTGCTGAGGCCCGCGAGACGGACCGCCGGTATTTCTGCGGCATCACTGATGAAATGATAGCGGCAGACCGCAAGGCCCTGTGTGCGGTGGATGCCGCACTGCTGAAGGAGCAGGCCGCAGAGCTGGGTGCCGCCATGGCAAACGGCGTGCGGGTGGTGTTTGGCAGCAAGGATGCTGTGGAAGCCGCAAAAGAAATGTTTGATACGGTAGAGACCCTGTAAGCAAAGAGCCTTCCATCCCACCCGGGACATGCTCTGACAGGATAAAAGTGCCTGATGATACGAAAAATGTCATCGGGCACTTTTACTTTTTGTAAAGAAACGGAAAAATTTAAAAAGCAGGGTTGACGCGGCAAAAAAGCAGTGGTAAAGTAATGGGCGGAAAAGGCAAAAAGTGTCTTTTTACAACAGGAAAACGAGGTGGTTGTCATGGAACCTGCTGGCAGTAGCAGCAGTCTTTCTCCCCGATTATTTTATATGATGGCAGCCGCCGTTTCTGCTTTGCGCAGACCCTGCTGTGTGTGAATGCACACGGTGCGTGTTTGTGTTCCCTGAAAAGAAGAAACGAGAGCTGCCACTGAAAAGGAGGCAGCTTTTTTATGTCTGAAATCTCGATCGATACCCTCAAGACCATGCTGGCAAATCTGGACGATGCCAAGAAATACCAGAGCCTGCGGGATGTGATGGAAACTCTGCCCGCGCCCGACCTTGCGGCGGTATTTGAGGATCTGCCTGCAGAAAAGCTCCCGGTGCTGTTCCGTCTGTGCCCGAAGGATCTGGCCGCAGATGTGTTCACCGAACTGGCCCCTGAGACCCAGCAGAAGCTGATCGACGGCCTGACCGATACCGAGCTGAAGGCTGTTGTGGACGAACTGTTCGTGGACGATGCCACCGACCTTGTGGAGGAAATGCCTGCCAACGTGGTCAAGCGCATTCTGGGTCAGGCCGACCCCACCACCCGCCGCATGATCAACGAGCTGCTCAAGTACCCGGAGGACTCGGCCGGCGGCGTGATGACCACCGAGCTGATGGAGCTGCGGCCGGACATGACCGTGGCACAGGCTATGGAGGCCATCCGCAGGAATGGCTTTGACAAGGAGACCATCAACAACTGCTATGTGACCGATGACAGCCGCAGGCTGATCGGCGTGGTGTCCCTGCGGGCGCTGGTGCTGGCAAAGAACACAGAAGAGCCTATTAAGGACCTGATGGATTCCAATGTGGTCAGCGTGAGCACCACCACCGATCAGGAGGATGTTTCCAACCTGTTCGAGAAATACGGCTTTCTGGCTATTCCGGTGGTGGACGCCGAGAACCGGCTGGTGGGCATCGTGACCATTGACGATGCTATCAGCATCCTGCAGGACGAGGCCAGCGAAGATATTGCAAAGATGAACGCCATCGGCCCCTCCGATAAGCCCTACTTCAAGCAGAGTATGTGGGACCTGTACAAGAGCCGCGCACCGTGGCTGCTGTTTTTAATGATCAGCGCCACCTTCTCCAGTCTGGTCATTCGCGGATACGAGGATGCACTGGCCGCTGTGACCGTGCTGACCGCCTACATCCCCATGCTGACCGACGCAGGCGGCAACGCGGGCAGCCAGAGCACCTCCACCATCATCCGCGGCATGGCAGTGGGCGACATCCAGCCCCACGACCTGCCACGCATCCTCTGGCGCGAGAGCCGCGTAGCCCTGATGTGCGGCGGCACGCTGGCCGTATGCAACTTTGTAAAGCTGCTGGTGTTTGACCGCATTGCGGCTCCGGTGGCACTGGTGGTGTGTCTGACCCTGATCTGCACCGTTCTGCTCTCGCAGCTGATCGGCGGCATTCTGCCGGTGGCGGCAGAAAAGCTGCATGTGGATCCGGCCGTGATGGCTTCACCCCTGATCACCACCATTGTGGATACCACCACGCTGCTGATCTACTTCAACATTGCAAAGATGCTGCTGCATCTGTAAAAGATACTCGGATCGGGATGCCCGGAGGCTTAGGAAAGCTTCCGGGCATTTTCTTTGCAAAAGGCGGGCGGCAGGAACCGGGAATGACAGGCGATTTTCAGAAAATTTCAGAAATGAAGCGAAAAAATGCGGAAGAACAGGGATGAACTATTCCTGAAAATATTTTTCAAGATATACAAGAAATAAAAAAGCTGCAAAAACCGGACGATGCAACATTTTGTAATCTTTTTGAGAGAAAAATGACATAATTTTTTTGCTTTTGTAGGGAGGTTGCAAATGTATGAAAAATTGTGATGTTTCGAGAAAAGAAATTGGCGAGCCCAAAAACCATTTGTTGAAATAGCACAAAAGAACTCCTTCAATCTTGTGAACTTGTTCTCTTGAACAGTGGGGTGCTGCAAGGGTATAATACGAACAGGAATTACAGGTGCATGCAAGATTGCTCCTGTGAAAATGCTGAGATACGAATTGAAGGAGAACATTATTATGAAAATGATTTCGCGTCGTGACTTCCTGAAGGCATCTGCTGTTGTTGGCGCAACTGCTGCTATGACCGCCTGCGGCGGCTCTTCCTCCACCAGCACCGCTGCTTCCAGCGTTGCTTCTTCCACCGCTGCTTCTGCCGCTGCTACCAACGGCTCTGCCAACATCGGCGTGTGCATCTATCAGTTTGCTGATAACTTCATGACCCTGTACCGCTCCGATCTGGAAGAGTACCTGAAGGATATGGGCTACTCCGTCACCATCATGGACGGCAAGAACGACCAGAACACCCAGACCGAGCAGATCAACACCTTCCTGCAGCAGGGCGTGGACGTGCTGGTCATCAACCCCGTGCAGACCACTTCCGCACAGACCATCGTTGATACCGTCAAGCCCTCTGAGACTCCTATCGTCTTCATCAACCGTGAGCCCGACAAGAGCGTTCTGGACTCCTACGCAGACAAGTGCTGCTACGTTGGTGCTGACGCACGTCAGTCCGGTACTTATCAGGGTGAGCTGATCCTGGAGACCGAGACTCAGGGCGATATCAACGGCGACGGCAAGATCACCTACATTATGTGCAAGGGCGACCCCGAGAACATCGATGCTCAGTACCGCACCGAGTACTCCATCAAGGCTCTGACCGATGCAGGCAAGGAAGTTGAGTGCCTGTACGAGTACCTGGACAACTGGGATCAGACCACCGCTCAGCAGGACGTTGCAAACGCTCTGTCTCAGTACGGCGACAAGATCGAAGTTGTCTTCTGCAACAACGACGCAATGGCACTGGGCGCTCTGCAGTCCATCCAGCAGGCTAACCGCACCGTCGGCAAGGACATCTATCTGGTTGGTGTCGATGCACTGGCTGAGGCTGTTCAGGACGTTCTGGATGGCAACATGACCGGTACCGTGCTGAACGACGACGTGGGTCAGGCTACTGCAGCTGCTGAGGCTACCAAGCTGTACGTCGAAGGCTCCAAGGTCGAGCAGTACTACTGGGTCGACTATGTGAAGGTGACCAAGGACAACGCTTCCGAGTACGCGAAGTAAGACCAAAGTTTTCCTGAAACAATGCAAGGTGCGCAGTGGACCTTGACGGCTTGAGCAAAGCTATAAAGCGCGTGCGTGCGAGAAATATTCTCCGCGCACGCGCCTTGTTTTGAAAAAAGGTTTTTCTGCGGCCCGATGATAAACGACAAGGAGGCTCTGCGGAATGTCAGAATACCGTCTGGTAATGAAAGGCGTGGTCAAGACCTTCCCCGGCGTCAAAGCGCTGGATCACGCCCAGTTGGAGCTTCGCCCCGGTAAGGTCATGGCGCTGATGGGTGAAAACGGCGCCGGTAAGTCCACACTGATGAAATGCATGTTCGGCATTTACAAGATGGACGAGGGCGAAATTGAATACGAGGGCGAAAAAGTTACCATCACCACCCCTCTGGATGCACTGAACCGCGGCATTGCCATGGTGCATCAGGAACTGCAGCCGATTCCGGCACGTACTGTGGCCGAGAACATCTGGCTGGGCCGCTACCCCACCAAAAAGTACGGTCCTGTTACGGTGGTGGATCACGCCAAAATGTACAAGGATACGGAGGAGCTGCTGAAAAAGCTGAAGCTGGAGATCAATCCCCGTGCAAAGCTTGGCTCTCTGAGCATCGCACAGATGCAGATGGTGGAAATTGCAAAGGCTGTTTCCGCAAACTGCAAGGTGCTGATCCTGGACGAACCCACTTCCTCACTGACCGCAAACGAAGTTGAGTCGCTGTTCCGCATCATGCGCGAGCTGAAGGCTCTGGGCGTGGCACTGGTCTATATCAGCCACAAGATGGACGAGATCAAGGTGATCGCGGACGAAGTCACCATCATGCGCGATGGCCAGTACATCGGTAAGTGGGACGTTGCCAACATGACCAAGGAAGAGATCATTGCAAAGATGGTCGGCCGTGAGCTGTCGAACCTGTATCCCCCGCTGGAGAACCATCCCTCGGACGAGGTGATGATGAAGGTGGAGGACTTCACCTCCATCCATCCGCGCTCCTTCCGCCACTGCAGCTTCGAGGTCAAAAAAGGCGAGATCCTGGGCGTGGCCGGTCTGGTGGGCGCACAGCGCACCGAGCTGATGGAAGGCATCTTCGGCCTGCGTGCCCATACCTCCGGTAAGGTGTGGATCAAGGGCGAAGAGGTGAACATCAAGCAGCCCCGCGACGCCATCCAGAAGAGCGTGGCTCTGCTGACCGAGGACCGCCGTGCCACCGGCATCATGGGTGTGCTGAGTGTTGCGGATAACATCTCCATTGCATCGCTGGATGCCCTGCGCAAGGGCCCCATCATGCTGGACAACAAGAAGATCCTGGATCTGGTGGCTACCAACAAGGAAAAGATGGCCATCAAGGTGCCCAGCCCCAAGACCCAGATCAAGAGCCTTTCCGGCGGCAACCAGCAGAAGGTGCTGATCGCCCGCTGGCTGGCCAACAACCCCGATGTTCTCATTCTGGACGAGCCTACCCGCGGCATCGACGTTGGTGCAAAGTACGAGATCTACTGCATCATTGCCGATCTGGCAAAGCAGGGCAAGAGCATTATCATGATTTCCTCTGAAATGAGCGAAATCATCGGTATGTCCAACCGTGTCATGGTCATGTGCGATGGCCGCATCACCGGCTTTATCGACGGCAAGGACGCTACGCAGGAAAACATCATGGCGCTGGCTACCCAGTTCGAGACCGCACCTGACGCAGCTGCGGCAAATCAGTAATTAAGGAGGCTGTCTATCGTGGAAGCTACCAAAAAATTGAATGGCAAGGCTGTGGGCAAGTGGCTCAGCAACAACGCCATTATCATGATGATGCTGGCCATCACTCTGATCGTTGGCATCATTCACCCCAACTTCTTCTCCGGCACCAACATGATCAACCTGTTCAAGAACGTGTCCATCCGCTACATCATCGCGCTGGGCATTTCCGGCTGCCTGATCACCACCGGCAACGACCTGTCCGCAGGCCGTCTGGCTGGTTTTGCAGCATGTCTGGCCTGCATCTTTGCACAGACCGAAGGCGCTGCCGGTAAATTCTATGCAAACATGCCTACCCTGTCCACCCCGGTGGTGTTCATTCTGGTCATTGCCATCTGCGCCATCGTGGGTCTGTGCAATGGTCTGGTGGTCAGCTACCTGAAGGTGCAGCCCTTTATTGCAACTCTGGGCATGCAGCAGGTGGTCTACGGTATCTGTCTGGTGTACACCGGCGGTACCCCCATCGGCTCCCTGAACAAAAACTTCACCTCTCTGGCCTCCAACACCATCATCGGTGTGCCCGTGCTGATCTGGATCGCTTTGGTGGTGGCCGCATGCTTCTGGTTCCTGTACAACAAGACCCGCCACGGCAAGTACATGTACGCCATCGGCGGCAACGAGGCTGCTGCTGAGGTGGCCGGTGTCAACGTTTACGCCACCAAGATCCGCATCTACATCCTGGCCTCCTGCATGTTCGGTCTGGCAGGCTGCCTGCTGGCTGCAAAGTCCGGCGGCGCATCCGTCAACACTGCAATGGGCTATGAGCTGGACGCCATCGCAGCCTGCACCATCGGCGGTGTTTCCACCACCGGCGGCGTTGGCACTGTTCCCGGCGTTCTGGTCGGCGTTCTGGTTTTTGAGCTGATGAAGGTGGCTCTGCAGTTCATGAATGTCAACTCTTCTTACACCTACATCGTTCAGGGTCTTGTCATTATCGTGGCTGTGGCCATCGATATCCGCAAGTATCTGGCAAAGAAGTAAGAGCTTTTTCTGTGGGTCGTCTGCTTTTGGGCAGGCGGCCCGCTTTTTTTATCTGCATTTGTGTGGTATTATAATAAAAACACCATCAGGAGGTACGTTATGGCACAGGAAAAACAGACACCCGAAGAGCGCGAGGCTGAACTTGCCCGCCGGGAAGCTGCCCTTGCGGCCCGGGAAGCACAGCTGGCGCAGGAACAGGCGGAGCTGGCAGGCCGGAAGGCAGACTTTGAGGAAGGCAAAAAGAGCCTGCTCAACAACGGTGACAAGAATTTTGTGAACGCGAAAGAAAAGATGTACGACCATTTTCCGCTGACAGTACACCAGATGGATATTATCATCGGGGTACTGTTTGCACTGATCGCACTGTTCCTTGTGCTGGGCGTGACCCACACCAGCTTCTTCGGGCTGTTCGGAGGGTAAGAATATAGGTGATTGTATTTCATCCGCAATATGCGTATAATTTAGGATAAAAGCTCTGCCGCACTGCGGCGGCAGGAAGAGGAGTGGTGATCTTGAAAAAGAAGTGGCTCGCGGTGGCGCTGGCCGGAGCTTTGCTGGCAGCAGCACTGCTGAGCGGATGCTCGTCGGTGGAGACCGTTAAACGGCTGCGCTTCGGTGTGGCTGGCGAGGGCGGCATCTACCGGGAGTTCGGTGAGCGGTTTGCAGCATTGGAAAATGAGACGGACAACGGGCAGGTGGAGCTGAAGGCTACCGCCGGTTCCGCAGCGAACCTGCGTCTGCTGGCCGGCGAATACCTGCAGCTGGCCATTGCACAGGCAGACCTTGTGCAGGATGCCTATGACCAGACCGGCATCTTTGCCGACGAGGAGGAGGACCGCGGCTTTGGTGCCGTGGCGGCGCTGTACACCGAGACCTGTCAGGTGGTGGTGCGGGCGGATTCCGACATCCGGTCCATTGAGGACCTGCATGGCAGGACGGTGAGCATTGGCGCGGAAGAATCCGGTTCGGAGCAGAACGCGCGGCAGATCTTATCTGCCTATGGTCTGAACGACAAGATGGTGAGCATGGTAAACCTGAACTATGAGGATGCCGCTGCCCAGCTGAAGGCGGGCAGGGTGGATGCCATCTTTATGACGGTGGGCGCGCCCAGCCCGGTGCTGACCGCTCTGGCAGGCGAGTGCGGCATCCGGCTGCTGAAGGTGGACGGTGCGGCAGCACAGCGCCTGCAGAGCGCTTACAGCGCCTACAGCGGCGTTACGCTGCCGGCAGGCACCTATCCCGGACAGACGGAAAAGGTGCAGACGGTGGGCGTGAAAGCCGTTCTGCTGGCCAGCAACGCGCTGCCTGCAAAGCAGGTGCAGCAGCTGACACAGCTTCTGTTCTCCAGCCGGGAAGGGCTGGAAGAGCAGCTGGGCATCCCGCTGGACCCGGAGGAAAACGCAGTAGAGGGCGTTGGCATCCCGTTTCATGCGGGTGCGGCCGCATATTATAAGGCGGCAGGAATTACGGTCGATGAAGCGGCTGGGAACTGAGGGAAAGTAGAGCAATGAAGATCGAATTGGATATGTATCAGACACTGGCCGTTGCTGTGCTGGTGCTGATGCTGGGCAAATTTTTGCGGGCAAGGGTGCAGGTGCTGGAACGTTTCTGCATTCCGGCTCCGGTCATTGGCGGCGTGCTGTTCGCCATTTTTAACTGTGTGTGCTATGTGACCGGCGTTGCCGAGTTTGCATTTGATGATATTCTAAAGGAAGTCTGCATGGTGATGTTCTTCACCTCAGTGGGCTTTCAGGCAAACCTCAAGGTACTGAAAAGCGGCGGAAGAGCGATGATCGTGTTTCTGGGCGTAGTCATCGTGCTGATCGTCAGCCAGAACTTTGTAGCCGTGGGGCTGGCAAAGCTGCTGGGCGTGGATGCGCTGGTGGGCCTTTGCACCGGCTCCATCCCCATGGTGGGCGGTCACGGCACCGCCGGTGCCTTTGGCCCGGTGCTGGAGGACTTTGGCATTCAGGGGGCCACCACCCTGTGTACGGCAGCGGCCACCTATGGCCTGATTGCAGGCAGCATGATGGGCGGCCCCATCGGCAAGATGCTCATTGAGCGGCACAACCTGCTGGCCACGGTGGTGCCGGAGGATGACAGCCTGCTGGTGGAAGAAGAAATGAAACACGAGCGCCACACCACCATGTACCCGGCGGCAAGCTTCCAGCTGATCGTCGCCATGGGCATCGGCACGGTGCTGTCCAGACTTCTGAGCCTGACGGGCATGACCTTCCCCATCTATATCGGTGCCATGATCGCGGCGGCCATCATCCGCAATGTGGGTGAGTATGGCGGCGGCTACACCGTGTATATGGGCGAGATCAATGACATTGGCGGCATCTGCCTTTCGCTGTTCCTGGGCATGGCCATGATCACCCTGAAGCTGTGGCAGCTGGCAGAGCTGGCCCTGCCGCTGATCGTGCTGCTGGCTGGGCAGACCCTGTTCATGATCCTGTATGTGGTGCTGGTGGTGTTCAACATCATGGGCCGCGATTACGACGCGGCGGTGATCGTATCCGGCACCTGCGGCTTTGGCATGGGTGCAACGCCCAACGCCATGGCCAACATGCAGGCCATCTGCGATAAATATTCGCCCTCGGTCAAGGCGTATCTGCTGATCCCGCTGGTGGGCAGTCTGTTTGCGGACTTTCTGAACAGTCTGGTCATTACGGTGTTCATCAATTTTATCTGAAGCTGATCTTTACAGTTCGGGCGGGCTTCCGCACCGGGAAAGGAGACGTGCAATGTCGCTTTATCACCATCTGAAAACGTGGCTCGGAAAAAAGCGGGAGCATCCCCATGAGGAAGAAACCGTGGCCGTGCCGGAGATCCATACCGGCAAGGTGGCACATCATATGGATGCGGACGGCACTCCGGCGGCTGATAAGCCGATCCACTATGATAACGTGGCTATCCCGGAAGTGCATATCCACCCGCGGCGCAAATAACCCTGATCGCTAAAAAAGAATAGTTCCACGCCGGACAGCCCGGAGCGAATGCACAGGCTGTTCCGGATCACAGGAAGCAGAAAAGCTCCCGTCCATCATCAGGACGGGAGCTTTTTTGCTTGCGGTAAGATCAGCGGCTTAGAGGAACACGTACTTGAGGATGAACAGCACGGTCAGCACATACATCAGGGGGCTGATCTTCTTTTCCTTGGCCTTGCCGGTGACCAGATTGATCAGGGTCCAGGAGATCACGCCGATGGCGATGCCCTCAGAAATGCTGTAGGCAGTGGGCATGGCCAGAATGGTCAGGAAGGCGGGGATGCCCTCGCTGGGGTCATTGAAGTCGATCTTGACAGCGGAACCCATCATGTAGAAGCCCACGATGATCAGGGCCGGAGCCGTTGCAAAGGACGGGATGGTGAGGAACAGAGGGCTGAAGATGGTGGCCAGCAGGAACAGGATGCCGGTGGTCATAGCGGTCAGACCGGTGCGGCCGCCCTCGGTAACGCCGGAAGCACTCTCGACGAAGGTGGTGGTGGTGGAAGTGCCCAGCACAGCGCCTGCGCAGGTGGCGATGGAGTCGGCCATCAGTGCGCCCTTGATGTGGGGCAGCTTGCCGTCCTCGTCCAGCATGTCGGCCTTGGAGGCAACACCGATCAGGGTGCCCAGCGTATCGAACAGGTCAACGAACAGGAAGGAGAACATGACGGCGAAGAAGTTCAGGATGCCAACGCCGGAGAAATCGGTCTTGAATACCTGACCGAAGGTCTTGCCCAGCGCGGAGAAGTCGAAGCTGACAAAAGCGGTGGGGATAACGGAGTACATGCCTGCATCGGCGTTGGGCACATAGATACCGGAGATCTCGCAGAAGATGCCCAGCACCCAGGTGATAAGAATGCCGTACAGGATACCGCCCTTGACCTTTTTAACCAGAAGAACGGCGGTGATGACCACGCCGATCAGGGCCAGAATGGCACCCACGCCTACGCTGGAGAAGGTGTCGCCCTTGAAGTGCTGGTAGGTGACAAGGGTGGAATCGCTGTTGACGATCAGCTTTGCATTCTGCAGGCCAACGAAAGCAACGAACAGGCCGATGCCCACGCTGACGGCGCTCTTCAGGGTCATGGGGATGGCATTGAAGATGCCCTCACGGACATTAGTGAGGGACAGCACGATGAAGATGATGCCCTCTACAAAGACGGCCATCAGGGCCAACTGCCAGCTGTAGCCCATGGTGAGAACGACCGTGTAGGAGAAGTAGGCGTTCAGGCCCATGCCGGGTGCCAGTGCAAACGGATAGTTGGCAAGCAGAGCCATAAGCGCAGTGCCAACAAAGGATGCCAGCGCGGTGGCGATCAGAACGGCTTCCGAGTCCATGCCGGAAGCAGAAAGGATGTTGGGATTGACCGCAAGGATGTAAGCCATGGTCATGAAGGTGGTGATACCTGCCATGATCTCGGTCTTGACATCGGTGTGGTTCTCCTTCAGATGAAAGATGTTTTCTAACATGAGGAACCTCCTGATTCAGATAAAACATCCCGTCCGTGCGTGGGACGGGAAAGAACAGAACCTATTGTAACATTTTACAAAAGCATTTGTCCACGAAATAAACACACTTTTTTCATTTTTTGTCCAAAAATCGCAAATGAGTATGACTTTGAAGGTTTTCTGCAGGTCTGCCACAAATTTTGATGGAGAAAAAACACTGCTTTTGAAAAGATACGAAACAGCGATGAATTACAAGGGGCGAAAGTATACGAATAGGATTCTTGAATTTAAAATATACGCTATGGCCCTGTAAAAGTGCACACTGTTGGGAAAGCAGCACCAGTGGTATCCTTTTGCCATAGCCCAGCACACTAGGGCGGAAAGGAGCTGATACCCAACACCATGGGGCAGACAAAACAGGCCAGAGGGCTGGCCAGCCTGAGCCGAGCCACGGACACCCTGAGCACCCTGCTGGCACAGCAGGTGCGGGAGCTGAATGCCCGGCAGAAGGCGGCAAAAAAGGAAGGCGCATCGGGAGCAGGCACCATGAAAGACCTCAAGGAGGCCACGGCGGTGCTCAAGGATCTGGCCGGTGTAGCCAAGACCCTGAACGATCAGGGGGCACAGGCAGAAGGAGCGGAGTGCGGCGTGGTGCTGCTGCCGACGGTGGAGGAAGAACCATGAGCATTGTACAAGCAAGAGTGCCGGTGGTCTGGCGGCCCCAGCCGCGGCAGGCCGAATTTATGAGCCGCCCGGAACCGGAAGCGCTGTACGGCGGTGCAGCAGGCGGCGGCAAGAGCGACGCGCTGGTGATCGAAGCGCTGCGGCAGGTGCACATTCCGCACTACCGGGCGCTGATCCTGCGCAAGACCTACCCGCAGCTTTCCGATCTGGTGGACAAGAGCCAGGTGTACTACCACAGGGCGTTCCCGCAGGCACAGTACAACGCCACGGCCCATGTGTGGAACTTCCCCAGCGGGGCAAAAATTTACTTTGGCTCCATGCAGTACACCAAGGACCGTACCAATTATCAGGGCAAGGCCTTCGATTTTATCGGCTTTGACGAGCTGACCCACTTTGAATGGGAAGAGTACAGCTACATGATGAGCCGCAACCGTCCCACCGGCCCGGGCACGCGGGTGTACATGCGAGCCACCACCAATCCCGGCGGCATCGGACACGGGTGGGTGAAGGCACGGTTCATCACGCCCGCACCGCCCGGCACGCCTATCACCGAAGAATACACGGTAAAGCTGCCGGACGGCACCGAACAGAAGCTGCAGCGGGCGCGGGTGTTCATCCCTTCCAGCATTTTTGATAACCCCGCCCTGCTGGCAAACGACCCCGGCTACCTTGCAAGCCTTGCCAGTATGCCGGAAGCAGAAAAGCAGGCGCTGCTCTACGGCAGCTGGGACAGCTTTTCCGGGCAGGTGTTTACCGAATGGCGCAACGACCCGGCCCGCTACGAAGACCAGCGCTGGACCCATGTGATCGCACCGTTCACCATCCCGAAGCACTGGCAGCTCTACCGCGGGTTCGACTTTGGCTTTTCCAAGCCGTTCTCGGTGGGGTGGTACGCAGCGGACGAGGAGGGGCGGCTGTACCGCATCAAGGAGCTGTACGGCTGCACCGGCAGGCCGAACGAGGGCCTGCGCATCGACCCGGTGGAACAGGCCCGGCGCATCCGGGAGGCAGAGCAGAACGACCCGCTTTTGCGCGGCAGGGTGATCCACGGCATTGCCGATCCGGCCATCTTCGATGAGAGCCGCGGCGAAAGCATTGCCGCTATGATGGAGCGCAGCCCGAACTTCCTGCGCTGGTCCCCCGGCGACAACACCCGGCTTGCGGGCAAGATGCAGTTCCACTACCGGCTGAATTTTGATGCGGACGGCAGGCCGATGTTTCAGGTGTTCAATACCTGCAAGCACTTTATCCGCACGATCCCGAACCTTGTGTACGACGAAAGCAACGTGGAGGACATCGACACCCGGCAGGAGGATCACATTTACGACGAGTGCCGCTATGTGCTGATGGAGAACCCTATCAGCCCGCCGGTGCGCTGTGCTGCGCCGCCCATGCCCGACGACCCGCTGAACCTGCACAAGCGGGCAAGATTTTACAGAATTTAAAGGAGAAACGCAATGGACGATTACGAGAACGAAGCTTTGCCCGTGGGTGAAGCACAGGTGGCCGAGGCCATGCAGACCTTGCAGCGGTACAAGGCGGGCAAGGCCGCGCTGGACAAGCGTATTGTGGATAACGAGCTGTGGTTCCGCATGGGCCATTGGAAGAACTACCAGAACCCCATGATGCCCGGCAAGGCCCAGCCTTCCAGCGGGTGGCTGTTCAACAGCATTGCCAACAAGCACGCCGATGCCATGGACAACTACCCGGAACCGAACGTGCTGCCCCGAGAGGCAGATGACGAGGACACCGCACGGGCACTTTCCAGCGTGTTGCCGGTGGTGCTGGAACAGGCCGACTACGAGCAGGTGTACAGCGACTGCTGGTGGCGCAAGCTCAAACAGGGCACCGGCGTGACCGGCATCTTCTGGGACCCTGCAATGCGCGGCGGCATTGGCGACATTGCGGTGCGCAGCGTGAACCTGCTGATGCTCTACTGGGAGCCGGGCGTGGCGGATATTCAGGCATCGCCGGACTTTTTCAGCCTGAGCCTTGAGGACACGGCCCGGCTGTGCGCGCAGTACCCGCAGCTGGCAGGACACACCGCCAGCGTGCTGGACGTGCCCCGGTACATCCACGATGAAGGGCAGGACACCAGCTCCAAGAGCGTGGTGGTGGACTGGTACTATAAGCGCCCGGATGAAACGGGGCGCATGGTGCTGCACTACTGCAAGTTCTGCAACGGCGTAGTACTGTACGCCAGCCAGAACGACCCGGCGCTGGCAGAAAGCGGCCTGTACGACCACGGGCAGTACCCCTTTGTATTTGACCCACTGTTCGTGGAGGAGGACAGCCCGGCGGGCTTTGGCTACATCGATGTGATGAAGGACTGCCAGACCGCCATTGACAAGATGAACCATGCCATGGACGAGAACGTGCTGCTGAGTGCAAAGCAGCGGTATGTGCTCAGCGACACGGCGGGTGTGAACGAGGAAGAGCTGGCCGATTTCAGCCGGGACATCGTGCATGTGGTGGGACGGCTCAATGACGACAGTTTCCGTCCGCTGCAGACGGCGGGCCTGCAGGGCAACAGCCTGAGTTACCGCCAGAGCCGCATTGAAGAGCTGAAGGAGATCAGCGGCAACCGGGACATGACGCAGGGCGGCACTGCCGGAGGTGTGACCGCAGCCAGCGCCATTGCGGCCCTGCAGGAGGCAGGCAGCAAACTCAGCCGCGATATGCTCAAGAGCGCCTACCGTGCTTTTGCAAAGCAGTGCTATCTCATCATCGAGCTGATGCGCCAGTTCTACGACGAGCAGCGGGTATTCCGCATCGTGGGCGAAAGCGGCGAGAGCCGGTTCGTGCCCTTCTCGGCGCAGGCGCTGCGGGCGGTGCCCGGCGGCAGCGTGGGCGGCGTGGAACTGGGCAGCCGGGAGCCGATTTTTGACATCGTGGTGAGCGCCGCCAAGAAAAGCACCTTCAGCCGCCTTTCCCAGAACGAGACGGCCAAGGAGTGCTATCAGCTGGGATTTTTCAAGCCGGAAAATGCCGATGCCGCCCTTGCGGCACTGGAAATGATGGATTTTGAAGGCATTGAGAAGGTGCGCCAGAGGGTGCGGCAGAACGGCACCCTTGCCCAGCAGCTGGCCCGGATGCAGCAGCAGATGGCACAGATGGCGGCGGTGATCGCCCAGCAGGGCACCGGGCCTGACGAACCGGCCCGCAGTGCAGGCGGTGCGTCTGCGCAGAAGGACGGGCAGGCGGTAAAGCTGGCGGGCCTTGGCGATGCCCTGCCGGTGGCCGCCGCTGCACGTGCCATGGACATCCATTAAAAAGGAGGTGAATTTTATGATGAAAGTTTGTTACAGCGAGATGGATACCCCCGCCGGGCTGAGCTGCCGGCTGGAAGCTGCCGGTCATGCAGGCTATGCGCCTGCCGGGCAGGACATCGTTTGTGCAGGAGCCAGCACCGTGATGCAGGGCCTTGTGTACCTGCTGGCCGGGGAAGAGAATGCCCACAGCGAAGCCTTTGATGAGCCGGACGGCCCGCGTCTGGCAGTGAGCGTGGATGCGCCCTGCGAAGAATGGGTGCGCGGTGCCTTTGAGCTGGCCAAAGCCTGCTTTGTGCTGCTGGCCGAACGCTACCCGGAGAATGTCCGCTTTGCAGATGTGAGCCGCAGAGGAAAGGAGAGCATGATGGATCTGCAGCTCTTTGCAGAGGGAGAAGCCGCTCCCCCGGCCCTGAGCGAAGCGCAGACCCGGCAGGCGGTGGCCTCCGGCACCATGAAGCCGGACGAAGCAAAAGTACCCGCTGCGCCGCAGGCTTCGGCAGAGAAAACCGTAGAGCTGCAGCCGGAAAAGCCCCGGCAGGAACTGCCTGTGCAGCGCCCAGAACTGCCGCCGCTGTCCAGCTTTGCCCGCAGCACACAGGCTGCTGTGCACAGCCTGCATGCCCGCTGGGCGGCAGAGGAAGCGGCCATGCGCCGCAGCCAGCCGGACTTCGACCTGCAGAACGAGCTGCGCAGCCCGGAGATGCGCCGCCTGATGCAGCTGCCCGGCATGAGGGTGCAGGATGCGTACCGTCTGGCCCACTACGACGAAAACCTGCGCACTGCAGCGCAGGCTGTGGAGCAGGGCGTGGTGGAACGCATTCAGCAGCGGGCCGCACGGCCCACCGAAAACGGCATCCGGCCCGGCGGCGCGGCTACCGTCCGCCCGGATGTAGCCAGCATGACTCGCGCCCAGCGAGAAGCACTGGAACGCCGTGTGCTCCACGGAGCACAGATCGAATTGTGACTATTTTACAAGAGAAAGGAATATGAGCATGA
>ENA-UAYF01000443-UAYF01000443.1-human-gut-metagenome-genome-assembly--contig:-NODE-443-length-23164-cov-4.987061_pt1 | contig 23164 bp, 16 predicted proteins | sample MGYA00244017_ERZ654600 | MGnify/ENA primary metagenome ERZ654600 (study PRJEB26926, sample SAMN06164490) | human gut metagenome | biome: ENVO:00009003; feature: ENVO:2100002; material: ENVO:00002003... | reverse complement strand
AGTCGTCGGCAGCGTCAGATGTGTATAAGAGACAGCAAAAAAAGAACACATGCTTCCAATGAAACACATGTCCTTTTTCATACGTTAAAGTTATAAAACCAAGTGATTAAATTTCTATTTTACAACCGCAGCAAAGCGAAAAGGAGTATAAAATGACTTCTTTTACCGGCAGGCCGAACTGTTTTTCAGCTGCCGTTTTATAAAACGCCATCTGCCGGCTGTAGTGCGCAGAAAGCTGCGACGCTTCTTTTACACGGTCCGTTTTAAAATCAACCACCACGAGTGCGCCGTTTTCCTCAAAGATACAGTCAGCAATGCCCTGTACCAAAATCTTTTGATCAGAGTCCATATTTTCGACCGCCGACACAGGCTGAAACGAAAGCAGCCTGCACTCACGCCGGCAGCAGCTGCTTTGCAAAATGCGTGATGCCAGCGAAGAAGCGAAAAACGCCCTCAGCGCCTCCAGGTCCAAAAGCCGTACCTCTTCCTGCGTCAGCTTATTTTCCCTATGCAGCCGCTGCACTTCCCCATCCAGATTCGCTGCAGCCGCTTTATAATCACAATATTGCATGAATAAGTGCATGGCTGTTCCGCCCAGTGTGCCGGCCCTGCCGGGCGCTTGCGCAAAATTCGGCTTTTCCGTAAAGTAAAAATCCAGATCGCCGCTTACCCGGTCCAGTTCCGAAGCGTTGCGCTTGGCTGCGATCTTCGACAGTGAACGGTCGCACTGAAAAGCAAAACGTTCTGTAAACTGCGCCAGCACGCCGGGATCCGGTTGGGAAACACCGGCTGTCGCTTCCTGCTGCGGCAAAGGCTGTGCAGAGACGATTTTCATATCCATCTGAAAATCAGGAATTTCAGACAGATGCGGCGGCTGTGCGCAAAGCGCAGCGGTCGCCGGATGAAACAATGCCGTCATCAGCAAAAGTGCAGAATCGCTGCCGGCGGATTGGCACAAATACGGATCGATTCGACCATCTGCAAAAGAGATTTTGCCGGCAAACTTTTCCAGCGACCCCTCTGGGTCCTTCAGCGTCATAAACGCCGCAAAACTCTCCTTTGCACGCGTCAGCGCCACATAGAGCACGCGCACATTTTCGCTCATAGCGTCTTTTTCCATCTCTTTTTTCACTGCATCATAAGCCAGCGTATTGTAGCGGCAGCGCAGCGATTCATTCAGGGACTGCATGCCAAGCCCGGCCGACGGGTGGATCAAAACGCGTTTGACCGTGTCCTGCTGATTGTAGCGTGAAGCCGTACCGGCAAGAATGACAAACGGAAACTCAAGCCCTTTTGATTTGTGCACCGTCATTAAACGAACGGCGTTGCTGCCCCCGTCGCCAGAAGCGCTTTTGACAGCGTCTGACGCAAGAATGCGGTCAATGTAATGCAGGAAAGAAGAAAGACCTCGCGTATCTCCATAATCATACCGCGCCGCAAGATCCACGAATTTCATCAGGTTCATACGGCTGTTTTCGTATTCGCCGGCAGAGGCCATCAGCGCGATAAACAGTGTATCCTGCATGATCTGAATGATCAGTTCGCTGCAGCTGACTGCCACGGCAAGATTGCGGTATTTATCGATAAAATCCAGAAAACGCTTCACCTTTTCATGATCGCGCTGCGCCAAAAGCAGCGTGTAAAGATTTTTGCGTACAGCGCCGCCCTGCACTTTCAGCCGTGCAATGTCATCTGCGCTAAAGCCAAAGATGCCCGACATCAGTACGCTGAGCACGGCAATATCGTTTGTGGGATTGTCCACCGTACGCAGCAGCGACAGCAAAAGCATGACCTCGCGCGTTTTGAAAAGCGGCTGGGCATTTTCCGCCGCGACCGGAATGCCGTTTTCGGCAAAGACCTTAGCAAACTTTTCGATCGTTCCCTTGCCCTTTCGGAACAAAACGGCAAAGTCACCGAATTCGATCGGCCGCACGCCTGCAGGGCTGCTCTTATCCGACACAGTCATGCCGCCCGAAATTTTTTCCAAAATAAAATCTGCCACTGCCTGTGCTTCATTTTCCGTCTTATCCTCTGCGGCAGAAGCATCGTCGCGCACAATGCGCAGACTGATGCAGGCGTTTTCGGCAGGCGGATACACGGCGCCGGCATTTAAGTACTCATTACGGTCATAAGCAAGGCCGCCGACTTGCGGCGAAAATATCTTGGAAAAAAGAAAGTTCGTATAGCGGCAGATGTCGTCACGGGAGCGAAAATTCTTATTCAGATAAATTCGGGAGGAGACAGGCTCGTTGGGATCGTAATCAAAATAAGAATTGAGCCGATCCACAAAAATCTCCGGCATGGCCAGACGAAAACCGTAGATGCTCTGCTTGACATCGCCCACGACAAACAGATTGTGTCCGTTGGAAATGCAGGTAAACAGGAAATCCTGCGCACGGTTCGTGTCCTGGTACTCATCCACCAAAATTTCATCGTATTTTTCCGACAATTCCTGAGCAAATGCTGTTTTTCGGGGCGTTTCACCGCTGAAATCTGCCACAAGCGAAAGTGCAAACTGCGCAATATCACTGAATTCATAGGCATTTTGCTCTTTTTTCAGCCGCAAAAGTTCAGCGCTGTAGTCACGCACGATCTCATAGAGTTCACAGACGCAGGGGTACAGATAATCCATATCTTCCCTCGCCTGCTGCAAGTCGATCTGCAGATACGGCGCATTCAAAATATTGTCTTTTACAAATTTCCGCACGGCGCTGAGCGCAGCTTTAACCGGCGAAGTATAGCCTTTAGGGCTGCGCGGCATGCTCTCCATGGAAAAGTTCTGCACCAGATCGCGGCAAGCCGCCAAGCTGCCAAGCTGCGCCTGCAACTTCTTTAAAAACGCTTCTTCGCGTTCGATCAGCGCGCTGTACCCGTCAAACATGCAGTCATCCGGCGTAAGCGAAGCGCGAATGCTTGCATACATGTTGCAGGCATATTGCAGCCCGCCCTCATAATCGCGCTGCAATATTTCACACCAACGCGCGGGGCCGGACTCGTTCTCAGGGTCATAAAGCACACACATCTGCTGCAGCCAGTTCAAAGGATCGGCCTGCACCATAATATAGCTGTAAAGCTCCTGAACCGTTTTCTCGAATGCCTGTGTATTTTTGGCGCCCGACAGCAGTTCGATCAGACGCGTAAAAGCACTGCTTCGCGCATCATAGCGCGGTTCAAGCACATTGGCAAGCGCCTCGTGCTGCAGCACCTGCGCATCCGGCGTATCCAGCACAGAAAAGTCCCGTTCTATACCGAGCGTCTCAAAGTTTTCACGCACAAGCCCGGCGCAAAATGCATCGATCGTGCAGATCTCGGCAGTATTGATGCGCGCCGTCTGTGCACGCAGATGCCGGTCGCCTGGGTTCGACTCGCTTAAATCCGCCAGCTTCGCCGAAATACGCGCACGCATTTCCGCCGCAGCGGCATTCGTGAACGTTACGATCAAAAAGCGCTCTACCGACGCCCCCTGCGCAATTCTCTGCACAACACGCTCTGACAGTACGGCCGTTTTGCCTGAGCCCGCGCCGGCCGAAACAAGAAGGTTCGTACCCGACGCATAGATGGCATTATTTTGTTGCGGTGTCCAGTTCGTCATGGTGCGCCTCCTTTTGCAGCATTTCAAATACTTTGGCGTTGTCCGCGTCCAAAATTTCGCGCGGTTCGATACGGCGGCGGTTGGCGCAGACGCTGAAATAATCGCAGTATTCACACGGCAGGCGGCTGCCCGAAGTGTGCAGTGCCGGCTGCTGTGCAATATTGCCGCTGCAAAGCCCGTTGCCCATCTGCGATACCAAGCTGCCTATTTTGTCTTTAAGCAGCGCAAACTGCTTTGCGCTGGCAAGATTTCCGCCAAGGCCACCGCCGCGCAGCTGTTTTACAGGCAGAAAATGCGCGCCCGGGTCTTTTTCCATGGCATAAAGCACCCCGGCATCGTCGAGCACAAGACCCATCATCTGAAAACGCTTATCTTTTTTTACCTGCAGTTTTTCCATATCCCCGCGCGAAACATACTCCATTCCCCCGCCCGAAGGCATGTAAAGAACACCGGCCGGCTTGGCGCCGCCCGAGTATTCCCGATCCTCACAAAGGGCAAACAGGTAAATAAACATCTGCAAATTCAAACCGCCGAGCAAGTCGCTGAGCATAAATTTTTTGCTGCCGGTCTTGTAGTCGACAACGCGCAGATAAACGCCCTGCTCGCCCACATAACGGTCTACACGGTCAACAGTGCCGTTTAAAAGGACGTGACCGTATTCCGTCGGAAAGACAGGCGCCTGTACAGCGCCGTCCGGCGCCACGCGCACCTCAAAGCCAAACGGTTCAAAATCGGATTGCGCAAACTCCTGCTGCAGGCGCGCCAATACATCAGCCGCCATCCATTTCAGCCGCTCAATGTCGTAATTGAGCTTTTTGGAGTACGCTTCGTCTACGCTGATATTTTCCTGCACATAACGGCAAATCAGCGAATAAGCCTGTTCGGCAAGCTGCCGGTCGTCATAAGCCAAAAACTGTGTCTTTGTATTTTCTTTTAAAATATTTTCCAATATGTAATGCACGATCGTGCCGGTCTGCATTGGGTCCAGCTCCGCCGATCGAAGCGGGTATGCCTGCACGCCGAAGCGGCAGAAATAGCGAAACGGGCAGGTATAAAATTCCTCGATCCTGGACGGCGACAGGCGCATCTCATCCCCAAACAGCGCGCGGGAAAGCGACGTGTCCTGAATCGAAATCGGCTGCGTGCCGTTTTGCAGAGCCACGCCGGCGTAAGCGCCTTTATAAGCAGCATCCTTTTTAAAATAGGCTTTCAGCGTTGCCTCCAGCGTTGTATCACGATCCCACCCGGCACACATCAGCTCAAAGGCCGCTGACTTTGTTTCAGCAAGCGACAGCTGTTCAGACTCCTGCCCGGTACGGCGCACGGCCTTTAGCGCAGGAAAGATTTTTTGCAGACGATGCACAAAAATCCCGGGTTCGCTTTTACTGCCCTGCAGCTGCGCAGAATAAGAAAAAAATGCCTGCTCGCTTGCACATGTAAAAGCCATGTAGGCATGGATGCGCTCATAAGCCAGCAAAAACGCATCAGACCCCGGCATCTCCTTGCCGAGCTGGCGAAACGGTTTTTCCATAAGCCTGCGTTCCGCCGGTGTGATCAGACTGTCGGCGCCGCCGTTTTTCGGGAATTCGCCCTCATTCAAGCCGACAACAAACACCGTTTTTACACGATCCGGCCGGATGCGGTCCGCCTGGCCGAACTGCACATTGCCGATGCCCTCCGGCAGCGCGCCAAGGTCTGTGTTCTGCACCATGACGGAATAATACTCGTAAAATGTACGCAGTGACATCGGCGTGTCGCCAAGCACGGTGTGCAGTTCAGAGAGTATCTGCATCATCAGCTTCCAGACGGCGTCCTGCTCCTGCGCCAGCGCACTCATGCCGTTTTTTGCAAAATAAGCCGCGCGCTTTTTCAGCGAAGTTCTGGCATCGGAATCCAAAAGAAACGCATAGAGCCTTTCACAGATTTGCGCCCCGGTTGCCTCTTTGCAGTCCTTGCGGAACTTGAGCACCGGCAGGATCAGCCGGCGCCGTATCTCGTTGATCTTCTCCAGCTTTTTGGCCTGGCGTTCGTCCAGCTTGGCGTTCAGCCCGTCGGGCGGGTTTGTAAAATCATCAAACCACTGACGGCCGCGCACGCGCCAGACGATCGCATAGTTTTCCAGCAGCGCGATCTCGTTCGTGCTCAGATCCGGTATGCCGGATTTCGCAAAAGACAGCACATCATCCATTCGAAAAGAGCAGCGGATCATGCGGAAAAGATAGTCGACAAACACGATGAGCGGCTGTACAAAAATGCTGTGCCGCTCGTCGCGAAAATACGGCACGTCAAATTTGTCAAATGCACTGCGCATCGGCGCACCGTACATGTCCATATTTCTTGTAATAACGGCAATGTCCTTTGCCGCGCACACGCCGGTGCGCAACAGCTTATGGATCTGCATGGCAACATGGTCGCACTCTTCATAAATGCTTGCAGCCGCGAACAGGTGCATATGCTGCACATCGCCCGCAAACGGCTGCGGTGAAAAGCGCACAAACTCCCGTTCCAGCGCCGCCATTTCCTCGTTTTGGCTGCGCTTGTTATGCGGCAAAACGATCTCGCTGTGCTTTTGCCCGCTGTCTTTTAAAAAGGTGCGGACACGGCGGAGCGTATCGAGCGGAAGCGCCAGATACTCTGCATTTTGCGTATCTGTGTCACAGGCGAAAGTGACCTGCACATTCTGTGCCTGCATAAGAATGGAGAACAAAATCTTATATTCCAGATCGCCGAACGTCAAGAACCCATCCACAAAAACCGACTTGCCAGCAAAATAGTCATATTTGCACAAAAGGCGGTGCAGCTGATCGAGCTCATAGGCGTAATCAAAATAGGTGCTTTCCACCATTTCATCATACGCCTGCATAACAGCAGACAAATCAAAAAGCTTTGCTTTTAAAGAATTTTTACTGACCTGCTCACGCACATCCAAAAGCGCCTGCGCGCCGATGCCGGCATTTTTAAACTCATCATAAGCCGCGATCATCGAAGACACAAAAGCATTGCCGGATGTATTTTTGCGATAAAGCTGCAGCTGCGGCGCAGACGCGTCTATGGCTTTTTTCATGCACACGGCCTTGGCGCCGCGTGACAGCGCATGCGGCGTACGGCCGCCGTAGCAGCGCTGCACCTCATACAAAAGGCTGCGAAAGCTTTGGCACGAAACGCGTCCCATCAGCCCCTCGCCCAGTTTTTCGAGCAGACGGCACTCCGACACAAACGAGCACTGCTCTGGCACGATCAGAACCACTTCCCGGCCGGCAGCCGCCGCCTGTGCGATCTGGTCAAATACATATTCTGTTTTTGCACTGCCGGAGCGGCCGAGAACCAGTTGAATCATATTTTTGTCCTTTATTGTCTATTATTCGCTCGCCACGATCTCCTCGTAAGCATCGATCAAAAAGCGGTACATCGGAGAAGCGAGGTCGATAAACGCTTTCAGCTCATCGATCAGAGCCGGGCTGTTGATTTTTGAGAGATCGGTATCAGTATGTAAAAACTCAATATATTTGGAATTGATATACGGTTTGACTGAATCCGGTGCAGAAGGGTCGCGATCTTTTTTATAGAACTCAGAGTCGTACACAAATCCGTTTTCCAGCAGCTGCCCGGCGGCTTTTAAAAACCTGCGCGGATGCGCCTTGATGTGCGCACGCACCACATCCATCTGCACAGGCCGGTCGCACCACATGCCAATGCCGTAACTGTAAGCACCGGGAGTAAATTCAAACCACATAAACGGCGCGTTCGGGTATTCAAATTTATTGCGCCGAAACATGACCCACAGATTTTCACGGTAAAGCAATTTAGACTTGGTGCGGCGCGTGTCGCGGCGTACCCGGGAAACCGTATAGAGCGGATTCGTATACATTTTATCGTCCAGTTCACAAAGCTGGCCGGAAAGATCCAGCATGATCTGGCGCATTGGCACAACAGCGCCCTGCTTAATCTCCTCTTTGTGTGCCTCGTAAAACGGCTTGGAGTCCTGAAAACGGTTTTCGCAAAGCAGCTGTATCGTCTGCGGTGAAATACCTTTAAAATTATACATTCTTCAATAAACCTCTTTCCAACAGCTTCTGGGCGGCGATCATGGCGCAGATTTTGGAGCCGTGATAGGTCAGGCCGCCCTGCGCCCAGGCATAGTACGGCGGGCGGATCGGCGCATCGGCCGAAAGTTCGATCGACGAGCCCAGTGTAAACGCACCGGCCGCCATAACGACCTGGCTGTCATAGCCGGGCATATCCCACGGAACGGGCGCCACAAAAGAATCAATGTAGCTGCCGCTTTGAATGCCTTGGCAAAATGCGACAAGGCTCTCTTCATTCTCAAGACCGATGCTCTGCACGATATCGCAGCGCGCCTCGTCATAGCGCGGCGTCACATCGTAACCGAACTGCGTATAAAACGCGGCCGTGAACACCGCAGCGCGCAGCGCTTCGCCGACCACGTGCGGCGCGAAATAAAGGCCCATGTACAGTTCGCGGTTAAAGCCGAGCGTTGCGCCGACCTCGCGCCCAAGCCCCGGTGTGGTCAGCCGGTAGGCACACTGTTCCACAAGGTCGCTGCGCCCGGCAATGTAGCCCCCGGTGCGCGCAATGCCGCCGCCCGGATTTTTAATCAGTGAACCGGCGACCAGGTCAGCGCCGACTTCGGTCGGTTCTCTCTTTTCCACGAATTCGCCGTAACAGTTGTCGACCATTACGATCACATTCGGGTTCTGGGCCTTAGCGGCGTCTGCAATACGGCCGATCTCTTCGACCGAAAGCGACGGACGCAGCGAGTAGCCGCGCGAACGCTGGATATAGACCATTTTGACCGAATCATCTACGGCCGTTTTGAGCGCATCCATATCGACACGCCCGTCTTTCAGCGGCAATTCCTCATAGAGCACACCGAAATCCTTGAGCGAACCCATATTTTCACCGCTCAGGCCAATAACGCTGTGGATCGTATCATACGGCGTACCGGTTACCGACAGCATTTTGTCGCCCGGACGCAGCACGCCGAAAAGCGCCGTGGCCAAGGTGTGCGTGCCGCAGGTGAAATTGTGCCGCACCAAAGCTGATTCGCACCCGAAGACCTGCGCCCAGACGCGGTCCAGCGTTTCACGGCCGCGGTCGTCATAGCCGTAGCCGGTGGAAGCGACAAAGTGGCTTTCGCTGACGCCGGCGTCAATGAAAGCCTTTTGCACCTTGAGCTGATTATACTCTGTGATCTCATCTATTTTGTCAAACTGCGGCCTGGCCAGTTCAGATGCACGCGCAGCCGCTGCCTCAATTTTGGGATCCATATGAAAAAAAGGGGTCATAAACACATTCTCCAGTTCTCCGTTTTGTGAAAACCAAGCCGTTCATAAAACGTCACGATCGAGCTGTTTTCACACATTAAATAGACCTGCCCGCCAAATGCACGGCAGATGCCGGCGACCAGCCGGCTGCCAAAGCCCCGGCCGCGCGCCGAAGGGTGCGTGCGCACCGAAGTTAAAACGGCCGTATTCCCATCTATAAATGCCAGCACCGCCGCCGAAACGATTTGCCCGTTTTCCTCGATCGAAAACACCTGTGCGCAGCCGTGGCGGATGCGGTGGTTCAAATCGGCATACCAGGCTTCAAAGCTTTGGCCGTCGTATTCCATAAAAGCAAACAATTCTGTAAGGCCGGGCGTTTGCAACGGAACATCTTTTCCAAAACCGGACGGCGCGCAATCGGCGGCTGCCGCGCGCAGCATGACCGAACCGTTTTGCACCCGGCCGGGCAGCGAAAACGTGCAGTCCGTCAAAACAGAACGGTGTGCACGCACCGCCACGAATGCAGCCAGTTCTTCCCGGTCAGCATCTTCCAGTGCACTGATCGTCAGATCGCCCTCCAGATCAGACAGAAGCGCCGTGACGCGGTCGCCGGACAGCTGCACATAAAATGAAACAAATGAATATGTAAAGCCGTACGCGCGTGCCAGTGCGCAGATGCGTACGGAAAACAGATCCTGCTTAACATACCGGCGCAGCATTTCCAGGCTTTCTGCCTGCCGGATCATAGCACCTGATCCATGATCTGAAACAGCAGCTGCCTGGCCGCTGCCAGATCTTTAGAGGACACCACGCCGGCACAGCCGTGAATGTACCGCCCCGGCAGTGAAACAGCGGCCACCTTTGCGCCGGACGCACCGGTCTGCAGTGCACCTGCATCGTTGCCGCCGGCAATTTTCGTTTTGGTCTGCACCGGAATGCCGGCTTCTTTTGCAGCAGACATGATCTTGCTGTAAAGCGCATGGTCGTAGACTGTGCGCCCATCCATAAAGCTAACGACCGGCCCTTCGTCGAGCACGCAAACGCGCTCTGCACCGGTCACGCCGCAAAGGTCGCCCGCGGTCGTCGTTTCCACAACAACAGCCACATCCGGCTCTACCTGGCGTGCCACGCAGCCGGCGCCGCGCAGACCAACTTCCTCCTGCACACAGAAAGTAAATGTGCAGTCATATTTTAAATCTGACCGGATCATTTCGATCAAAAGCATGCAGCCCGCACGGTCATCGAGCGCCTTAGAGACGATTTTACCGTCATACTCAGCATAATTCGGTAAGAAATAAGCATAATCCCCGGGCTGCACAAAAGAAAGCGCCTCTTCCCGGTCGGCAGCACCAATGTCGATCAAAAGGTCATCGAAACTTAAAGGCGTTTCGCGCTCTGCCTTCGTGAGCAAATGCACCGGTTTTGTACCGACAACACCCTGCACGTCGCCGACCTGCAGCACACGGCAGACGACCGCTTCCGGCTCTATGCCGCCGACCGGTTCAAAACGCAGGTAGCCATCGTCCGTAACGGACGTAATAATGAACGCCACTTCGTCCATATGCGCGTTGAAAAGGATTTTCTGCGGCGCACGATTCCTGCCCTTCTTCTCAGCAATAATGTTGCCGAGCGCATCCACACGGCAGGTGCAGTACGGGGTGATCTGCTCCAAAATATATTCGCGTACCTTTTCCTCGCGGCCGGAGCCGCCGGGAAGGTTACAAAGCTGCTCAAGCATCTGCCTCACCTGCTTTCTTCTGGACATAAGCAAAAATCAAATCAGCAACCGCCTGAATGTCGCTGCGCTGCACGACCTCGACCGGGGTGTGCATATAGCGCTGCGGAATCGAAAGCAATGCGCACGGCACGCCGCTGCCGCTGACCGTAAAGGCGTCCGCATCCGTACTGGTGCGGCCGTTCATGACCTCCACCTGGTGCGGTATTTGGTTTTCTTTGGCCAGCACCACCATAGTTTCAAACGCAGCGCGGTCCAGCACCGGCGAAATGCCGATCATAGCACCCTGCCCCAGCTTGCCGCAGCTTTCTGCCTTGCAGCCGGGCGAATAGGCAAAACTGACGTCCACACAAATCGCTTCATCGGCATTTTCCCGGTAGAGCGCTGTTGCCGCGCCGCGGTTTCCTACCTCTTCCTGTGCAGCTAAAACAACCGTGATCTTCACCGGCAAATCGGCATCGTGAATCATTTGCGCTGCCAAAAGCACGGCCACCGCACCGCTGCGGTCATCCAGGCAGTTTGCACTGACCCGGTCCCCGAGCAGTTTGGTGAAATGGCGCTTGAACACAACGCGGTCGCCGCGCTGTACCAGAGCCGGCAAATGTGCTGCGTCGCAGCAAACGTCTACAGCCAGCTCGTCTATTTGGGGTATTTTTTCCTGCTTTTTCAAATGCGGCGGCAGCGTCGTGACCACACCGGCCAGCTGTTCACATCCGAGAACGAGTACTTCGCTGCCGGGCAGCATCCGCTCGTCCAGACCACCGCAGGGCGCAACTTTTAAAAAGCCGCCGTCGCACACATCGGTCACGACCATGCTGATCTCGTCCAGATGTGCTTCCAAAACGATGTGGTGCGGTCCCTGACCAAACGTGCAAAGCAGATTGTGCAGCGCGTCGGTGCGCACATCACCGTGCAGCGCCGTCATATAGCCGCGGCAAAGCGCATGGATCTGTTCCTCACAGCCGGACGGCGCCGGGCAGGCCGTCAGCGCCTGCAGCATTTGCATTAAATCCAAATTCATACCTATACCTCAGTCCAGCGCCTGCACCAGGGATTTATAGTGCCGGCCGCGATACTCAAAATTCTTATAAAGGTCAAACGACGCGCAGGCCGGCGAAAGCGAAACAATATCCCCTGTCTTGGCCGCCTGATCGGCCTTTGCAACGGCGTCTTCCATAGAATCCGCAAAAAGGATCTCGGGACAGCCTGGCTTATAATCCGGGTCCGCCGTCACAGCCTCGTAGATCTTCGGCGCAGTGGTGTGCCCCATCAAAATCAGGACTTTGACCTTGTCCAGAATATACGGCACCATCGGCGCAAACGAAATGCCCTTGTCCGACCCACCGCAGATAATGATGATTTTCTGGTCAAAAGACTTTAAACCGGAAATCACGCGCGTGGGCGATGTAGCGATAGAATCGTTGTACCACTTTACGCCGTTTCGCTCGCGCACGAACTCGATTCGGTGTTCCACACCGCCGAACGTTTCGGCAACATGCTGCATCGTTTTCGGTTCCACCATACCCCAGACAGCCGTGATCGCCGTAAGGTAATTTTCCACATTATGCTCACCGACCAGACGGATGGCGCTGCGCGGCATGACCCGCACCGGCTGGGCCGCACCGTAATCTTTAAACATGATCTCTCCGTCCAGCAGATAAGCGCCCACCGGCACCTCCTGCATTCTGGAGAAGAAATACGGCGTGCCGTTTACATCACCGCGCATTTTCAGCGTATAATCGTTGCTGAAATTCAAAACAGATTTTGAAAAAGCGTTTTGGTGCAGCAAAATATTGCGCTTGGCATCTACATACTCCTGCATGTCCTTGTGGTGATCCAGATGGTTCGGCGCAAGGTTGGTGACCACCGCAATATCCGGCGAAGCGTGCATGGAAATCAGCTGGAATGACGAAAGCTCCACCACGGCAACGTCATCTTTGCCGATGGTGTTCAGCTCCGGCAAAAGCGCCTTGCCGATATTTCCGCCAAGGTGCACCGTGTAACCCTGTGCCTTTAAAAATTCGGAAATGATGGTTGTAGTCGTTGTTTTTCCGTCACTGCCGGTCACCGCGATCGTTTTGCACGGGCAAAGGTCAAAGAACACTTCCATTTCCGAGGTGACGACCTGGCCGCGCTTTTTGGCCGCAGTGAGAAAATCCGCCGAAGGCATGATACCGGGCGTTCTGAAAATCACATCCATCTCCGGCAAAAGCTCCAGATAATCTTCGCCAAGGCAAAGCGTTACGCCGGCTTTCTCCAGCGAACAGCAGATATCTTCACCGATATAATCGCGCCCTTTACGGTCACAGCAGTAGACCTTGGCGCCCATTTCGGCAAAAAATTTGGCCGTCGGCGCATTGGTGACGCCGACCCCGATAAACGCTGTCTTTTTGCCGCGCATATTTTCAAAAAAGCGGGCACTTTTGATATTTGAGAGTTCCACAAACAACTTCCTTTCCGGTTTAATGAGCGTAAAATTCGCCGTTTAAGTATTTTTTCAAATCAAAATCTTTCATACGCTCTTCCAGCGCATCCTGAAACGGCAGGCGCTCCTGCCCGATAAATTTTTTCTTGAGCGGCAATTCACAGTTCATGACATAATTGGCAATATTGGCCTGGTTGCGCGTTTCCCGGTTTCCCAGGAAATAGCAGCGGCCTGTAGACAGCTCCACAATGGCGTTGTTAAACCGGATCTGCTGCTTTTTGCCGTAAGCCGTGGTCATTTTAGAGAGCGCAAGCGCATCTTCACGGGCTTTATCGGTAATATAAAAAATCACAATGTTGCCGTTTCGGCGCAGGTTCAGCACCGTTATGTCGTGCAAAACACAGTCGGCAAAAGCGAGCATGTCGCTGCGCTCCAAATCTTCTGCACAGACACAGTAAATGAAATCTTTGCCGTGGCGCGCCTTAAAATCAAAGGTAAAACCGTCCACTTCGACCTGGTTTTCAAGCGTAAAACGGTTTTCTGCCAAATCGCGGCTGACCGCGCGGCAGTATTCCTCAGCCGTTTTTTCCGGGCGCGCGGTCAGATAATACGAAGCGTCGCACAGTTCATCCTCAATGGACTGCAAAAAATAGTCGCTTTTGGAATATTTGGAATAATAAAGGAACAGCACTACCATGGCCGCCAGCGCAAACACATTGCACAAAATGCTGCAGACCGTTGTGGCCGCCGCGCCGATGTACTGGCGCAGATAAGGCTCAATGCCGATGTAAACAAAAATCAGCACAGCCGCCGTTACGATCAAACCGGTCATCCATTTTTTTAAAGTGCGCTGCTTTTTTCTGAATTCTCTCATACCGCCGTCATTTCTTTCAGTTCATCTTCACCGATCACCGGCACGCCAAGCTGGTTTGCCTTGTCGAGCTTACTGCCGGCTGCTTCACCGGCCACAACATAATCCGTTTTTTTGGATACGGACGACGCACATTTGCCCCCGAACGATTCGATCAGCTTCTGTGCCTCACTGCGCTTCATGGTAGGCAGCGTGCCGGTGAGCACAAACGTTTTGCCGGCAAAACGCCGATCCACCGTCTGCAAACGGCAGGCCATATTCACACCGCAGGCTTTCAGTCCAGCCACCAGCGTCTGTGCCTTTTCTGTTTTGAAATACGCCGCAACACTTTCGGCCATGATCTGACCAAAGCCGTCGATCGCACCGATCTCTTCCACGGAAGCGGCTTCCACGGCATCCATCGTGCCGAAGTGCTGCGCCAGCAGTTTTGCCGCCTTGGCGCCGATGTGGCGGATACCGAGGGCAAACAGCAGACGTGACAAATCGTTTTCCTTCGACTTTTCCACTGCACCTAAAATATTATCGGCGCTTTTTTCCTGAAAGCCCTCCAGCTGCAAGATCGCATCGCGCTGCAGCGTATAAAGATCGGCGGCCGAGCGGACCATATCGTTTTGCACAAACTGCTCCAGAATGGACGGGCCGAGCCCCTCGATATCCATTGCATCGCGCGAGCAGAAATGGATCAGGTTGCGCAGCAGCTGCGCCGGACAGGCCGGATTGATGCAGCGGATCGCCGCCTCTTCCTCATCCTGCACTACGGCACTGCCGCAGGACGGGCAGACATCCGGAAACGTATAGACGGGGTTGCCGCCGTGCGCGCTGACGCACAAAACCTCCGGAATGATATCGCCGGCTTTGCGCACAGTGACTGTGTCGCCGATCGCAATGCCTTTTTCCTGAATAAAATTCAAATTGTGCAGCGTTGCACGCGAGACGGTCGTGCCGGCCAGATGCACCGGTTCCAGCACTGCCGTGGGGGTCAAAACGCCGGTGCGTCCGACGTTGATCTCAATATCTATCAGTTTCGTCTGCTTTTCCTCAGGCGGATATTTAAACGCAACTGCCCACTTGGGAAATTTGGCCGTGCTGCCGAGAGATTCACGCAGCGCAAAATCATCTACTTTGATCACGGCGCCGTCAATGTCATATTCGAGCGAACCGCGCGACTCACCGATGCGCGCCACCTCGGCCAGTGCATCGGAAAAATCATGTACCTGTTTATAGCTAGGGATCACATGAAAGCCAAGAGACTTTAAATAGTCAAGGGATTCTTTATGCGTACGCAGAGTATGCCCTTCGATCTGCTGCACATTAAACACAAATATGTCAAGCCCGCGTGACTTGGTAACGGCGCTGTCTTTTTGGCGCAAAGAGCCGGCCGCCGCATTGCGCGGGTTTTTGAACGGTTTTTCGTCGTTCAAAAGCTGACGGTCCACCAGCCTGGCAAAGCTTTTTTTGGGCATATACACCTCACCGCGCACCTCCAAATAAGGCAGCGGTTCGGCAAGCTGCAGCGGAATAGAGCGGATCACACGCAGATTGGCCGTTACATCTTCACCGACGTCGCCGTCGCCGCGGGTAGAGCCGCGAAAAAAGACGCCGTCGCGGTATTCCAGGCTGACAGAAAGGCCGTCGATCTTCGGTTCAACGGTATAAGCGCAAGCGCCGGCCGCCTCCTGCACGCGCCGGTCAAAATCGCACAACTCCTCCTGCGAAAAAGCATCCTGCAAACTCTCCATACGCACCGTGTGCACAACGCTTTCAAAGGTATTGTCCGCTTTGCCGCCGACACGCTGCGTTGGCGAATCCGGCGTGGCGTACATGGGATACTCCGCTTCAAGCTGCTGAAGCCGGCGCATCAGCATATCATATTCATAATCCTCTATTTCAGGCGCATCGTCATTATAATAACGGTCACTGTGGTAGCGGATCGTTTTTTTCAGTTCTTCGATTTTCTGCTGGATCTCCTGCATACTTTCACCATATTCCAGTTTCTGAAGTTATTGAAGTTATTATACCACAAGGCAAGATTTATTCAACATAAAATCTTGGCAAAATGTGCTTATGTCCCAATTTATGTGCACGACTTTTGCATAAAACTGATTCAAAAAGAAAAGAGGCACGGTGTGCCTCTTAACCTTAAAGATAGAATTTGTGAAAGACCTTTTTGCCTTTTTTCACAACCAGGCCGTCTGCGAGCGCCGCACGGTCAAAGGTAAGGTTCATGTCCGTCACCTTTTCCCCGTCCGCCGTCACGCCGCCCTGTTGGATCAGCCGGCGGCCCTCGCCTTTGGACTTGATCATGCCGCCCTTCAGCATCATGTCAAGAAGCAGCACGCTACCGTCGGCGAAATCGGCGTCCTCCAGCTGCGTAGACGGCATGTCTGCACCGTCTGCCGCACCGGAGAATAGCGCAGCGGCCGAAGCCTCGGCCTTCTTGGCCTCTTCCTCGCCGTGCACCAGCTTGGTCAGCTCAAAAGCAAGCACCTTTTTGGCCTCGTTCAGTGCACTGCCGGTAAGCTTTTCATACTCGGCGATCTGTTCGAGGGGAACAAAGGTCAGCATCTTCATACATTTGATCACGTCGCTGTCGTCCACATTGCGCCAATACTGATAGAATTCATAAGGCGACGTTTTGTCAGGATCGAGCCAAACAGCGCCCTTTTGCGTTTTGCCCATCTTCTTGCCCTCGGAATTGAGCAGAAGGTTGATCGTCATGGCGTTGACCGTTTTGCCGAGCTTACGGCGGATCAGTTCACGCCCGCCGAGCATGTTCGACCACTGGTCGTCACCGCCAAACTGCAGGTTACAGCCGTATTTCTGGTAAAGGGCGTAGAAGTCGTAGCTTTGCATGATCATGTAGTTGAATTCCAAAAAGCTGAGGCCGCGCTCCATGCGCTGCTTATAGCACTCGGCCGCCAGCATGCGGTTGACCGAGAAGCAGGCGCCCACATCGCGCAGCAGCTCAATGTAATTCAGATCCAGCAGCCAGTCCGCATTGTTGACCATCAGCGCACGGTCATTGGAAAAATCAATAAAGCGGCTCATCTGCTTTTTGAAGCAGTCACAGTTGTGCTGAATGGTTTCCGGCGTCATCATCTGGCGCATGTCGGTGCGCCCGGACGGGTCGCCCACCATGCCGGTGCCGCCGCCGATCAGCGCGATCGGTTTATTGCCGGCCATTTGCAAACGCTTCATCAGGCAAAGCGCCATAAAATGGCCGACGTGCAGACTGTCGGCAGTCGGGTCAAAGCCGATATAAAAAACAGCGCCGCCGCTGTTGACCAGCTTTTTGACCTCTTCTTCGTCTGTGACCTGCGCGATCAGACCGCGCTGTTGCAATTCTTCATATACGCCCATCGGTATCCTCCTGTTTTGTAAGCATTTCACGCGCACTTTGCAGCAGCGCCTGCGTTACCCGGTTGCCGCCCATGATACGCGCCAGTTCCCGCTGACGGGCTTCCAAGTCAAGCGGAGTAACTTTTGTAAAAGTCTGGCCGTTTTCGACCGCTTTTGAAATAAATAAGTGCCGGTCTGCAAATGCTGCGATCTGTGCAGAATGTGTTACACAGATGACCTGCGCACTGGCAGAGACCTCTTTCAGTTTCAGGCCGATCTTGCGCGAAGCATCGCCGGACACGCCCGTGTCGATCTCATCAAAGATCAAAGTGGCAATGTCGTCATTTTTCGCAAGCACCGTTTTGACGGCCAGCATAATACGCGACAGTTCGCCGCCGCTTGCGATTTTGGCAAGCGGTTTCGGCGGCATGCCCGGATTGGTGGAAATCAAAAATTCCACGTCGTCAAAGCCGGCTGCCGAGAGCTTGCCGCGTGAAAACTGCACGCAAAAGCGCACGTTCGGCATATCCAAAAACACGAGCTGCGCTTTGACCTGCTGCTCAAACTGCGCAGCCGTTTTCTTGCGCGCCGCGCTAAGCGCCTCGGCTTTTTGCATGACTGCACTATAAAGGCGGTCATACTCTTTGCTGAGACGTTCGATCTCCTCATCGCTGAATGCGATCGCATCCCGTTTTTGACGCGCGTCCTCCAGAAAGGCCAGCATGCTTTCTTCGCTGCCGCCGTATTTCAAACCCAGCTTATAAAGCATGTCCAGCCGTTCCTCGACCGCCTCCAGCTCGCGGGGATCTGCGTCCAGATCATCGGCCTTGGCACGGACGCGGTCACACAATGTGACCATTTGCTCCGTCAATATGTCAGACTGCTTGTAAAACTGGTCAAACTGCGCATCGGTCTCACTGTAGCGCAGGGTATTTTCACGGAAGTTCTGCAAAAACGGCACAGCGCCCTGCACATCGTCGCTGCCGTCCGCAAAATTCAAGAACGACGCCAAAAGCTTGCGCATGCCGTCGGCCGCTAAAATCTGCTCTTTGCGGCGGTTCAGCGCCTCGCGTTCACCGGCCTTGATGTCAGCCTGCTCCAGCTCACTGATCTGGAAATTCAGTATTTCCAGCCGGCTGTCGTTGTCGTCGTCATTTCGAGTCAGCACCTTCAGCTGCTTGCGCACCGCCATAAAGTCGCGAAACGTCTGGTGATAATCGTCATAAAGCGGCTGTTCGGCAGAGAGACGGTCAATGAAATGGATGTGCATGGCCGGGTCGAGCAGCTGCTGTGAGTCATGCTGGCCGTGGATGTTGACCAGACGCTTTCCAAGTTCACGCAGTACCGCCGCCGTGACCGGCATGGAGTTGATACGGCAGCCCGATTTGCCGGATGCTGTGACCCGGCGCACAACGTAAAGCTCGCCGTCGCAGGCAATGCCGTTCTCATGCAAAAAAGTCAAAACGGAATCAGACACGTCCGTAAAAAGCGCCGTGACCTGCGCAGACTCCGCGCCGGTACGCACCAGATCGCGCGAAGTGCGCTCGCCAAGCACCATGTTCAGGCTGTCGATCACGATTGATTTACCCGCGCCGGTCTCACCGGTCAGGATATTCAGACCGCCGTCAAAAGAAATGACCGCTTTTTCAATTACAGCCACATTTTCAATGGATAGAGACTTAAGCATTTAACATCTTCTCCAAACTGTTGACAAAAAGAACAGCCTGCTCCTCGCTTTTGCACAGCACAAAGATCGTATCGTCGCCGGCCAGCGTACCGACTACGCCGGACCACTCCATGGAATCGATAGCGGCACAGGCAGCGCCGGCCATGCCGGCAAAGCACTTAATGACGACCGTGTTCATGGCATAATCGATTTTTTTAATGGATTCAATAAAGATGCCGCCGGCGCGCTTTTCCTGCTCGGGGGTGTGGCTTTTGCCGGTGGAATACACATAGCGCCCTTCGGCAGAAAGCACCTTGACCAGGCGCAGTTCCTTAATATCGCGCGAAATGGTGGCCTGCGTTACCTCGAACCCAGCCGCACGCAGCCGTGCCTGCAGCTCCTCCTGCGTTTCCACTTCACAGGAAGAAATAATATCTAATATTTTAGCGTGGCGTCTCTTTTTCATGGATCAGACTTCTCTCCAAAATCTTTTTATTTAAGGTATCGTAAAAATCATGCGCTTTTACGCGGATCAGTTTGGCCATATGCTCCGCGCGCATCAGGCGCACCTGCGCACCGTTTTTGATTGGGATCGCGCTTTCGCCGTCAATGCTCAGGTAAGCCGTATTGTCCTTGTCTATATGCACGCCGGCATATAATTTCGTTTCCGCACTGATGACATAGGAACGGTTCAGCAGCGAATGCGGACAAATAGGCGTTATGACAAAACAGGCTGTGTCCGGGCTGATGATCGGTCCGCCGGCCGCCATGGAATACGCCGTAGAGCCGGTCGGCGTGGAAAAGATCATGCCGTCCGCACGCACACGCAAAATCGACGACTGTTCGCGGCGCACCTCAATGTCGATCAGTCGTGCAAAGTCAGCACGGTTGATCACAGCGTCGTTCACGGCGTAGTTTTCATAGATCACCTTGCCGTCCAGCAGGATCTGCGCCTTGAGCATCAGCCTGTGCTCCACGGCAAAGTTGCCGGTCATCAGCTGCTCGAGCGTGTCGAGCTCGTGCCCTTCTGCGGCCGTCAAAAAGCCTAGGTGCCCGGCATTAATGCCCATTGTGCACTTGCCAAGAAGAGACGCTTTTTTCAGCACAGAAAGCATCGTGCCGTCGCCGCCGACTGCAATAACGTAATCGCAGGAAGCCAGGATGTTGTTTTCATCGTCATAAAACACAGCACCCGAAAACATGCCCTGAAACTGCAGCGGACAGTATATGGAACACTCCATTTGCTGCAGTTTTTCGATCACCCGCGCCGCGACCGGTATGGAATTGATGTTGTAATGGTTTGGAAAAACAGAAATAATCATGGTTGCAACGCCTCGTGAGAACTCTGAACGGTTTTTTCCGGGTCTATTTCAGTGCCTGCCGTATCCGGCTGCGCACTTTTTTGCAAAAACAACAAATATTCAATATTGCCCTCCGGCCCCTTGACCGGCGAGTAATCCAGGCCGCATACGGCAAAGCCTGCCGCCTGCGCCTCGTCTACCACACGGCGGATCACTTCCAAGTGCACGGCACTGTCGCGCACCACGCCTTTTTTACCGACCTTGTCACGCCCCGCCTCAAACTGCGGTTTGATCAAACACACGGCATGGGCACCGTCAGCCAGGAAATGGTGCAGATTCGGAAAGATCAGTTTAAGTGAAATAAAGGAAACGTCTACCGAGGCAAAGCCGACCGGCTCTGCCACCTGCTCATCGGTAAGATAGCGGAAATTTGTTCTTTCCAGATTTACAACGCGCGTATCCGTGCGCAGCTTCCAGGCAAGCTGGCCATAGCCGACATCTATCGAATACACTTTAGAAGCACCGTTTTGCAGCATGCAATCTGTAAAACCACCGGTCGAAGCGCCGACGTCCATACACACCTTTTCCTTCAGGTCGATCGGAAAAACCTGCATTGCCTTTTCAAGCTTCAGCCCACCGCGGCTGACGTACGCAAGCGACTTACCGCGCACCTCCAGCACATCACTGTCTTTCAGCTGAAAGCCGGCCTTATCCACCTTTTGCTGGTTGACATAGACTTGCCCGGCCATGATGATCGCCCTGGCCTTTTCGCGGCTGGGCGCATAACCGCGCTCGTAAACCGCAACATCCAGCCTTGTTTTATTCTGCATGACTTACCTCACGAACAATGGAATCGACATCCAGGCCAAACCGCATCATCTGGTGCGCGACCGGAGCCTGTTTCACAAAGGACTCATTTGCACAGTGGTGCACGAACGCACAGTTTATGCCGTTTTGCTGCAAAAGCGCGGCAAAACGGTCGCCAACGCCGCCGCTTTCCACAGCCTCTTCATAAAAATACACACGCTTCACGCCGGCAAGCGCCTGTACGCATGCCGGATTCAGCGGTTTGATTTTATTGAGTTTCAACACAAAAACATCCTCAAGCTTTTGCGCAGCGTGGGCGCAGTGCTCAAACAAGCGGCCATATGTGACAAGGCAGACCGATGCAGACGGATCGCCATAATACTGGAAATCGGCCTCTTCATAAGCATAATCCTCCGGCAGGTCAAGTTTACCGGCACGCGGATAGCGGATCGCGCACGCCTTGGATTCCTTATAGATCGCCTGGTAAAGATCATGGCTGAGTTCGTCAAAATCACTGGGGCAGTAAATGGTCAGATCCGGCACGCTGTACAGAAAGGACGTGTCGAAAATGCCCTGGTGACTTTCGCCGTCCTCGCCGACAAAGCCGCTGCGGTCAATAGCAAAAATGACCTTAAGCCCCTGCATGGCCACATCGTGGATCAGCTGGTCGTAGGAACGCTGCAAGAACGTGGAATAAACGGCAAACACCGGGATCATGCCGTTGCGTGCCAGACCGCCGCAGAACGTTACGGCGTGCTCCTCGGCAATGCCGACGTCGAAAAAGCGTTCGGGAAAGCGCTGGGAAAAAGCGCGCAGGCCGGTTCCCTCTGTCATAGCCGCCGTAACACAGCAAATGCGCTGGTCCTTGGCAGCAAACTGCTCCATGACCGTGCCGAAGCGGGCCGAAAAAGTCTCGCCCGAAACGCGGGGTTCACCCGTTTCAATATTGAACTGACCGACACCATGAAACAGCGTGGGGTCCATCTCAGCAGGCACATACCCTTTTCCCTTGACGGTGCTGACGTGCAGCAAAACCGGGTGGCTGCTTTTTTTCACCGCTTCCAGCACATCGGTCAGCGCACGCAGGTCGTGCCCGTCGATCGGGCCGTAATAGCGCAGCCCCATATCCTCAAAAAATGTATTTTTATAAATTCGTTTGCGCAAATCTGCACTGAGCCGCGAGAAGTACCGAAGCAGTTTACGGCCCTTATGCGTTTTGGAAAGCAGCTTGCGCACGATGTTTTTGGAGTTATTGTAGCCGACAGACAAACGCACCTTTGTAAGCCCCTTGGCAAGCGAGCCGACATTTTCCGAGATGCTCATATTGTTGTCGTTATAAATCACGATCAGATTTTTCATGCCGGTCGTGTTGTTGAGACCCTCGTAAGCCAGGCCGCCGGTCATAGCGCCGTCGCCGATCACGGCAATGACCTTGCCCTTATCACCGCGGATGCGTTTGGCTGCTGCAAGACCAACAGCAAAAGAGATAGAAGTCGAAGCGTGCCCGCTCGACATAATATCGTGCTCACTTTCATCCGGGCGCGTAAAACCGCTGATGCCGTCTTCGCAGCGCACCGTTGAAAACCGATCGCGCCGGCCGGTTATGATCTTATGCGTATAGCACTGGTGGCCGACGTCAAAAACGATCTCGTCGTTCGGCGAGTTGAACACCTTGTGCAAAGCGACCGTCAGCTCCACCATGCCGAGGTTGGAAGCCAGGTGGCCGCCGGTGTGGGAAATTGTCTGAATCAGGAAAGCTCGTATTTCGCCGCAAAGCTGTTTTAGCTGCGGCAGGGACATTTCCTTTATATCTTTGGGAGAATTCAAACTGTCAAGCAGTTGCATGCGCATCCTCTTTTCAAGATATGATAGTAACATATTCTGCATAAAAATGCAATATGTGTATACATTTTCGCTGCAAAGCGCAGCAAGTAACGATCAAGCCTGCCGGTCGGCAAGCAGAGATGCAATATGGGTCAGCACACCGTTTTTGTCGACCGGACGCACAGCATCTACAGCGCGCTGTGTAAAAAGCTGCACATCCTTTTCTGCCTGTTCCAGCCCGACAAGACTGACATAAGTCGTTTTGTCGTTTTCGGCATCGCTGCCGACAGGCTTGCCAAGCTTTTGCGCATCGCCGACC
>ENA-UAYF01000436-UAYF01000436.1-human-gut-metagenome-genome-assembly--contig:-NODE-436-length-23371-cov-4.780880_pt1 | contig 23371 bp, 15 predicted proteins | sample MGYA00244017_ERZ654600 | MGnify/ENA primary metagenome ERZ654600 (study PRJEB26926, sample SAMN06164490) | human gut metagenome | biome: ENVO:00009003; feature: ENVO:2100002; material: ENVO:00002003... | reverse complement strand
TTCGCCTCCGCAGGACACTGCCCGAAAGCTTGTCCTGGCCGGAGAAGAAACGGTCAAACAGCTTGCCGATACCATACGCGCCGGAAAACCTCTGCCGGCTGTGCGCGGCTCTTCCTTTTTAACGTATGTTGTGAACCCGGTGTTTTACAAGCTCTTTGTTCATGACAAAAAGTTTTATGCAACAGACGCCTGCACCGGCTGCAGACTGTGCACAAAGGTCTGCCCACTCAAAAACATCACTTTGGAAAACGGGCGGCCAAGCTGGCACGGCAACTGTACGCAGTGCCAAGCATGCATCAGCATCTGCCCGCACACAGCGATCGAATACGGCAAGATAACGCTGGGCAAACGGCGCCATTACCTGAAATAAATACACAAAACGCAAAACACCGCAAAAGCTGCTGCCTTTGCGGTGTTTGCATTTTATTCTTGCTTCAAAAAGCACATCATTTAATAAGTGCCCTGGTACATCGGGTAACGGTACTTGTCTTCCTGCGTGATCTCACGCACGACACGGCACGGTACGCCGACTGCTACAACACCAGCCGGAATAGACCGTGTCACAACACTGCCGGCGCCGATGACCGTATTGTCGCCGATCGTAACGCCGGCCAAAACCGTAGACCCGGCGCCGATCCACACATTGTTGCCCACAACGACCGGCTTGGCAATTTCAAGTCCGTCCTTGCGCTGCTGCGGATCGGTGGGATGCTCGGCTGTTGTAAAACAGCAGTTCGGCCCGATGAACACATGGTCGCCGCAAGTAATGCCTGCGCCGTCCTGCACAATGAAATTGTGATTGGCATAAAAGTAGTCGCCGACCGAAATATTGTAGCCATAGTCACACCAAAACGGCGGCACAAAAGTAACTTCCTGCCCCATATGGCCAAGCAGCGTTTTCAGTATCTTCTGCTGCGCCTCGCGGTCATTTGGGTTCAGCTGGTTGTAAGCGTAGCACTTGTCCTTACATTTTTGGATCTCTGCTTCAAAAGCCGGGTTATAACAGCCCTGAAACAAGCAGTTGACCGGCACTTTTGGTTTATTGTCCATAAAATCCCCCTCCGGCCATAATACTGGCCGCATTCAGTATAACAAGCCGGTAAATGAATGTCAACCGCGGCAACCGCGAAAACATCTTGACAATTTTTTCACACATGTTATACTAAAAATGAATATACATACATATTCCTTTGTTTTTACGAAGAAAGAGGGATGAAAAAGTGAAAATCAAAAAAACACACCCTGCTATTATGTTTGGCGATGCCGCGCTGGCTGTTCTGGTCGTGATCGCACTGGTCGTTTGTACGGCTCTGTTTGCCCCAATGCGCTATGCACCCGACGACCGCTTTTTTGAAAAAGGCTGGGCAACCGACAACAACGGCTACGCCAAAGAAGGCGCCGATGTAGAGCGCCTGATCTCCGTTCGCCCCACCCCGCTGCAGATAGAATACAGCGACATGGGGTACTACTCGTTCATCCACTACGGCATGAATACCTTTACCGACCGGGAATGGGGCACCGGCGAAGAAGACCCTGCCCAGTTCAACCCGACAAAAGTAGACACCGACCAGTGGGTGCGTGTACTGAAAGAATCCGGCAGCCAAGGCGTTATTTTCACCGTAAAGCACCACGACGGTTTCTGCCTGTGGCCGAGCGCTTACACCGAACACAGCATTAAAAACAGCCCCTACATGGACGGCAAAGGCGACATTGTAAAACAGGTCTCTGACAGCTGCAAAAAATACGGCATGAAATTCGGCATTTACCTTTCGCCATGGGACATGCACGAAGAAACATACGGCACCGATGCCTACAACGATTTCTTCGTGAACCAGCTGACCGAGCTGTGCACCAACTACGGCGAACTGTTTGCCATTTGGTTTGACGGCGCCAAGGGTGAGGACGCGCCCGACTTTGAATATGACCTGGACCGGTATTTTGCCGTGATCCGAGAACTGCAGCCAAACTGTGTGATCGCGAATCAGGGTCCGGACGTGCGCTGGATCGGAAATGAAGCAGCTGACACGCGTGAAAGTGAATGGAGCGTGATCTCGCGCGGCAGTGAAAGTGCGGAGGCGATCGAGGCACGTTCACAGCAAAATGCTGACGACACCAGCAAATTGCAGGCCGTAGCTTCCGACGCCGAAGATGTCGGCAGCCGAGAGGTCGTTTTGCAATACAAAACACTGGCTTTCAAGCCGGCGGAAGCCGATGTTTCCATCCGCAAAGGCTGGTTTTACCATGAAAGCGAGGACAACACCGTAAAAAGCGCCGAAACACTGACCGACATGTATTACCGCACCGTCGGCGGCAACGCCTTTTTCCTGCTGAACGTGCCGCCCAACAAGGAAGGCGTCATTGCTGAACCGGATGTGCAGGCGCTGCAGGCTTTTGGCAAGCAGATCGCCGATGATTTTTCAAAGCCTATTGAAAATGCCGCCGTAATGGTCGGCAATGCAAACGATATGCGCCAAAATGAGCAGGCCGGCGCCCTGCTCAACGGCGATACCAGCTATATGTTTGAAGACAATGCGTATATTTTAGATATAGACTTGGAAAAACCATGTACCATATCGCGCGTGGTGCTGCAGGAAGATCTTGCATACAGCCAACGCATCGAAGCTTTTGACGTATATGTAAAAACCGACGGTTACTATAAAAAAGCTGATGCCTGCACTGTCGTTGGCTCGAAAAAAATCTGCAAGCTCGACGAAAACCGGCGTAACCCGGAAAAGGCCGAAGGTATCCGCATTGTGATCCGCCAATCCCGCAGCAACCCTGTGCTGCGCAGCATACAGCTTTACGAAAAGCCTTAAAAGGTATATACATAAAAACGATTCCCCGAAAGACATATCGTCCCGGGGAATCGTTTTTATATAATGCATTCCAAACGCTTCCAAAGGATCAGCTCAGCATCCGTGCCATTGCAGCCGTACCGGTAGACAGCGATCATGTGTGCATTAGCAGCCACGCCGCAGCATTTTTCACAGCCCGGGATCTCGACCTGACACGCATAGTACTTTTGTGCATCGTCTAAGATCCGGCCGGTTTTACCATTCGGCCACTCGCACTTCAAATTCAAATAACTGCCGTCAAGCAAATTTAAAGACTGAACCGCTTTCAGTTCAGCAATTCCCAAATTGTGGATTTCCTGCAGCAAACGGTTTTGCTGCCCGGTACTTAAAAACATCAGCTTTCTCCTTTCCCTTTTGAATACACTTTACAGCTTTTTGCGCAGGACCAAACGCCATTTGGTTTGTGAGTAGAATACAAAAGCTTTTTATAAAGACCAACACAGTTGCAATGCACAGTGGATCTCTATATTCATAACCCTTTCCTCCCGGCAGCGTATACAGTGAAAAACTCTTCTGTATTTCGAACGCCCTGATTCAGCACGGCGTCATAAACATCCATACTGGTGTACGGCGCAGATGGATACAGATGCCTGCCGATCAAATCCTGTTTTATATTGAGAATCGCCGTACGAAGAGTTTGGTCTTTTTGCACTTTTTCTGATATCGCGGCACAGTATTTTTCTGCCTTTTGAATTGTCGGATTATCAAAAAACCAAATATCTACATTCCAGAGTGCATCTTCTAAATAAAATTCAAAACCATGAAACCAGGCCAAAGCCCCAAGCTCATTTTTTTCCTCTTTTGCCTCGTACCAGACAGGCATAAACCGCCCAAGTATATAACTTGTGAGCTGATACAGTTTTTTCCGGCACATCGCGTCATTTTCCACATATATATCTAAATCGTTCCAAGCCATTTCGTATTTCCTTTCATATGAAACCCCGGCAAGCCTTTCACTAAAATGCACACTTATGTTAAAACGTTTGCCATGCTCTGCGGCTGGAGCTGCCGGAAATTACATAGCGTTTAAAATTTCCGCCCGTTTCTTTTTGCTGAAACTGCTTAGCACCAGGTCATAAGACTTGTCCAGCATTTCTTTTAACAGCTCGTCGGGCGCGGCGCCGTCCGGGTCTACTGAATTCCAGTGCACCTTATTCATATAGTAGCCGGGAATGATGTCGTCATATTTCTGTCTTAAGAAAGCACCATCATCCGGCGTCAGCTTAAGCGTAATATATTTCGCCCTGTCCTGGCTGTTCAAACAGACTGCGGCAAACAGCTTGCCGCCGATTTGATAGCGTATCCAGTTCCACTCCGGTTTAAAATCTTTCGTTACGCCCGGTCGGGCCATCAAATAATCGTCAAGCCATTTATACCGCATACCACAGCCTCCATTTTTATTATTCAGATGCTTCTCCAGATTCATAATAGCATACAAAAAGCGAAATGTCTACAAATAAGCGACTTTGCTCCATAAACAAAAAGCACCCATCGTAAAAGACGAGTGCTTTGACGCCGGTCCTCCGTACAAAACCGGTATTAATTTATATCTGTGCAAGCGTTTTGTAATCTTCTTGCAAAGATGAATACAGTTTTTTATACAAATTGTGATAGGTATGATAAATTTCTGTATGTTCACGAACAGGCTGCAAAATGGCACCGCCTTTTTTTACCATAACGGCACACGCGGCTTCCACACTTTCATAGAGCCCTGCGCCGACGGCCGCCAAAATCGCTGCGCCCAGCGCCGGACTTTCGGAAGATGCGGCCGAACAGACCGGAACAGAAAACATGTCGCACAGCATTTGCCGCCAAAGCGCGCTTTTACCGCCTCCGCCTGTGACCAGCATCTGTTGCGGCGCAATACCCATATCTTTCAAAACGCGCATGCAGTCCATAAGGGAATACCCAACGCCTTCCATAACAGAACGGATCAGATGCGCACGCGTATGCATGGCAGAGAGCCCGAAAAACACACCGCGGCAGTTTGCATCCAGATGGGGCGTACGCTCGCCCATCAGGTACGGAAGATACAAAAGCTTATCTGCGCCGATCGGGATCTGCGACGCCTCGTCATCCATAATTTTATACACATCTGTGCCGGTCTGCTCGGCCTGCGCCATTTCCGGCGCACAGAAATTGTTTTTAAGCCATTGCAATGAAAGACCGGCAGCTTGTGTTACACCCATCACATGCCACGCACCGGGAACGGCACAGCAAAATGTGTGCACGCGGCCTTTCGGGTCAATGACCGGTGCGCTGGTGTGCGCAAAAACAACGCCCGAAGTACCGATGGTGGTAAACGCACGGCCGTCGCAAACAACACCGGTTCCAACGGCAGCAGCCGCATTATCCCCTGCGCCGCCGACCACTTTTGTGCCGGCGGCAAGCCCGGTCAGCCGCGCCGCCTCAGCATGGACCGTGCCCGTAACTTCCGGTGACTCATACAGCTTACCGAGCATAGACGGTTCAATACCCAGGGCGTCCAGTACTTCCTGTGACCAGCACCGGTTGGGCACATCTAAAAGCTGCATACCGGAAGCGTCGGACATTTCTGTTGCAAAATCGCCGGTCAGCTTGTAGCGCAAATAGTCTTTCGGCAGCAAAATGTGCCGGCACCGGCTGTAAAGCTGCGGTTCATGCTTTTTGACCCACATGATTTTAGAAGCCGTAAAACCGGTCAGCGCGGGGTTGGCCGTAATGTCGATCAGCCGTTTTGCCCCCACACGTTCGGTGATTTCAGCACATTCCCTGTCCGTGCGCTGATCGCACCACAAAATGGCAGGGCGAAGCACCGCACCGGCTTCATCCAGCATCACCAAACCATGCATTTGCCCGGAGATTCCGATGGCCGCAACATCCTGTGCCGAGACACGGCTCTTTTCCAGAACAGCCCGCAAGGTCTCTGCCGCCGCCGTGACCCAGTCCTGCGGGTCCTGCTCGGCCCAGCCGTTTTGCGGCTGCGAAAGCGGGTATTCCTTTGCCGCAGATGCGATGCGGCTGCCGGTTTCGTCAAACAAAACGGTTTTGGTGGCGGAAGTGCCCAGGTCGATACCAATTACAAATTTCATTTTTTTACCCTTTACCGAAATAACATGGAATTGACAACGGCTTGCAGGTATTCCTGCTTACCCGAAGCAGGTGACTCCGCCTGCTTTTTTGCACAGGCGTAGTCGCTCAGTTCCTGAAGCGTTGTGCTGCCGCTGACGATTTTGGCGCCGATGCCGCTTTGGAAACTGGCATACCGCTCGTGCACAAATGCATCGATCCGGCCGTCTTCCATAAGCTCGGCCGCCTTGATAAGACCAAGCGCAAACGTATCCATGCCCAAAATGTAGCTTTGCACCAGATCCTCAACCGTATTGCTGGGGCGTCTGGACTTGGCGTCAAAATTCAGGCCGCCGTGCACAAGGCCGCCCGCCCGGAGCACCTCATACATGCACATCGTAGCGTCATATACATTGCACGGAAATTCGTCTGTATCCCAGCCGAGGAGCAGGTCGCCCTGGTTGGCGTCGATACTGCCCAGCATATCGTTAATGGCGGCCATGCGAAGCTCGTGCTGGAACGTGTGCCCGGCCAGGGTCGCGTGGTTTGCCTCGATATTCATTTTGAAATCTTTGTCCAGAGCATACTGACGCAAAAAGCCAATGGCCGTGGCCACATCAAAATCGTACTGGTGCTTCATTGGCTCTTTCGGCTTAGGCTCAATATAAAAGTCGCCGGTAAAGCCGATGCTGCGGCCGTAGTCTACAGCCATATGCATTAAGCGTGCAATATTTTCCAACTCAAATTTCACATCGGTATTAAGAAGCGTTTCATAGCCCTCACGGCCGCCCCAAAACACATAACCCTTGCCGCCGAATTTCACGGTCAGATCGAGCGCCTTTTTGATTTGCGCGGCGGCAAAAGCATAAACCTCGGCCGAATTCGTACTGCCCGCACCGTTCATATAGCGCGGATTGGAAAACATGTTCGCCGTGCCCCACAGGCAGCGGATGCCGGTTTGCTGCATTTTTTCCAAAATATAGTCTGCAATTTCATCAAGCCGGGCGTTCGTGACGTTGATGTCATCCGCCTCAGGCACCAGATCCACATCATGAAAACAAAAATACGGAATGCCCAGGTTTTCCATAAACGCAAATCCAAAGTCCACCTTTGCCTTCGCGTGTTCCATTGTACCCGGCGCAGCGCCAAAGGATTTGTCAAAAGTATCGCGGCCAAACATGTCTGTACCGCCGGCGCAAAGCGTGTGCCACCAGGACATGGCGAACTTTAAATGGTCTTTCATGGGTTTGCCTAAAATCACCCGATTGGCATCATAATAATGAAAGGCAAGCGCATTTTTACTTTCTGCGCCTTCAAATCGAATTTTTGGAATCACAATTTTTTCGTCCATGTCTTCCTCCCAATTTTGTGTTCAAAGCAGCAGATACCGGCTGCCCTTTCAATCAGCTGTTGGTATATGTTCGGCCCATTTGCGAAAACGGGAGCTGTTCAAACCCGTCCGGCGCCTGTGCGAGCGTGTAGTCGCCATCCGCAGCAAACGGGGAATCGCTCAATTTGTACAATGTATTTTCAGAAATGTCGCTGTACTTTTCTGCCCCTTTTGAAATGTCGCCGATCTCCTTTTTCTCGTTGACGACAACGTTGTGTTTCACACTGCTGTTTGCAGGATTTGCGGCAAACAGCGGGTCGTCCGTATTTTCAAAATCATCAGATAGTTCCGCAAGCTGCGGGAATGCATCCTGCCACGCTTTCGAATGAATATCTACCTCACTCAGCGTTGCCCAAAGCCCCTCGCCGGGCGTTTGGCTGTGCCGGAACCAGCTGCTTGACGAGCTGTCGATCATAGCCCGGTCATCGTAAGCGATCGGTGTGGCGGCATTCACGATCAAATTGTTTTCAATCTTCAGGTCACGGCCGCCGCCGAGCAGAAACGCGCTGCCGGGGATATTGACAAGCAGATTGCCGTAAGCCTGCTGGCCGGAGAGCGCATCGTCAAAATAAATGCCGCTGGGCGCAAACGTGCCGGAGCCAATATTATAAATGCAGTTATACCGTATCACGTTACCGTAATAGCTCCAGCTGCGCCCTGCGTAAATGGCACCGGCGTCGGAAGATTCCTGCACCACGTCGTGGATCACGTTATACTCAATAACGTGGTTGTTGCCGCTGTATGTTACCGCTTCGTGCGGAGAGTTGTAGATCTCATTATGACTGCACACCGCGCCCACACCGTTGAGGCTTACCGCAGCCTGATACGTTCTGTAGACCTGCGACCAGTCGTGAATAAGGTTGTTGGTCACAACATTTTCACTGGAGGTAAGCGTTTCACGGTCGCCGCCGGTAAGGAGGACGCCTGCTTTGCCGGTGGCTGTGACCTCGTTGTTTTCCACAAGAATACGCTCGCCGGTAAGCTCTATGGCGTTTTCGCCCACATTTTTGACCGTGCAGTTTTGAATGGTGATATCGCTGCCCGTACCGCAAATCGCACTTGCGCGCGTGCCGGTAAAGGTGATGCCGTCAAACGTGATGTTCTGCGCGTTCTGCAGGGTGATCAGGTCACTGACGGCCAAAGAGATTTCCAGGGATTTGTTTTGAAAATCTGCCGGCGGAATGAAATAGAGTTTCAGCTCGTTTTTATCAATATACCATTCGTTTTGTGCATCCAGTTCTTCAAACACGTTAAAAAAGTAATAAGGCATGCCCTCTTTAAAGCCGTAAACGCTGGCATATTCGGTGGTCACCGTGCCGTCGCCGACTTCCTTTAAGGGCGTTGTAGAATCTGCCCAGTCATACTGAAAATAGCCGAACATCCAAATATCGTCGCTGTTCGTCCAGGATTTAACGCGGTCAGTTACGGCTTTGTCCGCCTCAAACGTGCCGCCGCGCGGATTTTTCATCGTTTCCCAGTCGGGATTGGTCTCGGTCCCCTTGTCTGTATAGACCTCTTTGGAGTCGCCGTTATCCAGGATCTTGCCGGTATACAGGTACTCGCCGGTATTCGGATAACGTGCCAGCGTCATGCGCACATTGTCGCAGAAGAGTTCACAGTAAAGGCTGCCCGCGGCATCGTATTTTTCGGCCTGGTTATACTGACCAAAAGCACGCACCTGCCCGATCTGATCAGCCGTTACACCGTATTTGGAAAGATCGAGCACCTTGATATCGCCCTGATAATCCTCAAAATCCGCCGGGTCTAGCGTTAAGCCACCGTTAAAGACCGCGCTGTTTTCAGCAAAAAACGTAATACCGCTGTCTTCAGCCGTCAAAGTCAGGGACGTAATGGAATATTCTCCGTCCGCCAGATAAATCACCTTTTCGGCCTGATCGAGCGCACGCGCCAGTTCCACGGCGCGCTGCGGCGTTTGCACCGGTTGCTCCTTTGTGCCGGGGTTGCTGTCACTGCCGGACGGCGAAACGTAAATATCACCGTTTTTTTGCTTTCTTTCGCGCTGTTCTGCCACAGCGAGATTGACCGGCGCAGGCTGCTTGTCTGCCATCGTCTTTTGCGAAGCGCACGATACAAAAGCGCCTCCCAGCAGGGCGGACAACAGCAAACAGATGATTTTTTTCATAGCACGCATAGCAAATGCCTCCTATTTTTACACGAAAGTCAAACTACAGAAGCTGTACGGTAAGTACTTCTTCTTTTTGCGTCTGTACAAGCAAGTCGCCGAATTCGTTGTAACTGTGCGGCGCTTTACAGGTCAGCCGGCCTTGCGGACTGCACAGCGCACACAAACCGCCGCTGTGCGATGTGACCGTTGCCTTTTCAAGCCGGCCGTTTTCCCATAAAATATCTACCGTAAAATTGCCTTTTGCCTTAAGCCCGCGAACAAAGCCATTTTTCCAGGCGTCCGGCAGCGCAGGCAGGATCTCCAAAACGTCCAGGCCGCTTTGCAGCAGCATTTCGTTTACACAGGCGGTGTACCCGAAGTTGCCGTCTATCTGAAACGGCGGATGCGTGTCAAACAAGTTGATATAGATGCAGTTGGAAATTAGGTTTTGGATCAGCCGATGCGCACGGTTGCCGTCGCCGGTGTGCGCCCATTCAGCAATACGCATACAGGTGCCCCAACCGGTGCTTTTGTCGCCCCGGTCGTTCAGAGAAACGACCGCAGCCCGTAAGTACTCGGGGTTTTTGCGCTTGTCGATGACACTGCACGGATAAAGTCCCAGCAGATGGGACAAATGCCGGTGTCCCTTTTCTCCGATCTCGCCTAGCGCCTTTTCGTGGTACCACTCTTTGATCTGGCCGCTTTCGCCGATTTCGATCGGCCGCAGACGCGACAAGGTCTTTTCCCACATTTTTACACAGTCGGCATCTACTTGCAGCGCCTTCGCCGCTTTGATGGCATCCAAATAGAGCTGCGCCAAAAGGGACTGCTCATAGGTGTTGCCCATGGTGCGCGGACCGTGTTCCGGCGAAAAGCACGGCGCTGTGACCAGACGGCCATTATGTTCGATCAGCATACGCGAGAAATAGGATGCCGTCTCTTTCAGCATCGGATAAATCGTTTGCGCCAAAAGAGAGAGGTCGTTCGTATATTCATAAGCGCCGAACACATCGTGCAGAATCCATGGGACCGCTGCCGGGGACCAGCCCCAGCTAAACGCCCAGCCCGGACAGGTCCAGCCAAAAGGTGTATTCTGAGTATGGAACAAAAAGCCCTCTTTGCCGTTTTTGGTGCAGTCTTTTCCCGTATAGGCCAGCGCCGTCACACGGCCGGGTTCGCGCAGCTTGTTGATATACCGAACAAGGGGCGCGGCGCACTCTGCCAAATTGGATGTATACACCGGCCAGTAGTTCATTTGCAGGTTTACGTTTAGATGAAAGTCACTGCTCCACGGCGGAGTGTTGGAAACGTTCCAGATGCCCTGCAGATTGGACGGCAGCAAATCGTTTTCGCGCGAGGAGGCGATGGTCAGATAGCGGCCAAACTGATACAAAAGCGTTTCACAGCCGCGCTTGTCGCTTTCCGGCGTATCTGCACTTGAATAGGTGCGCACCAGCCGGTCTGTGGGCGGTAAATCTGCACTGCTTTCAAGGTCAAGGTCAACGCGGCTGTACAGATTGCGGTAATCTGCCAGATGGCGTGCATAAAGCCGCTCGATGCCAAGCTGCACAGCCCTGTCCACTTGATCTGTAACGCGCGCACGCAGATCTTGCAGACTCTCGCCGGTACGGTAAACCGGGTAGTTATCCGAATAATCCGTATCCATACCCAAATACAGCGTGCAATACGTTGCGCCGCTCACCGAAAAGTGCGCACCGGCCGCATGCGTTTTACCGTCTGTTTGCACGGCAAGATATGCACAGTACTTCAGGCCGTTATCCAAAAGCCGGCCGCAATGAAGCAGTCCTGACTTCGCTGCACGCACCCGACCAAGATGGCTTGGCTTTAAACGAATGGTGCAGCAAAGATCGCCCTCCTGCCGTTTGGTATGTAAAACAGCCACACCGTCGGCATGGGAAACAAAATACTGCCGCACATCATGGCACAAATTTTGATTTTTATCTTTTGCGGCATACGAAACGCGGCAGGTCGCCGTGTCCAGATCCAGCTCGCGCAGATATTGCCCCGGTGCGTTTTCCAGACCGGGGTATGCGATCTCCAGCTCGCCCCAGCACTGGTATGCGCCGTAGCCGGCCTTTTTGCCGACCAGCCTATTGCAAAGCTTTTCGGCTTTTTGCTCTTCGCCCTGCTGAAAAAGCGCCTGTACTTCTTTCAAATAATCACTGGGCATTTTACCGCTTATGTCGGGTTTTGTGATATTGCCGCCGCGATAATGCGGACGCAGCACAGACGGGCCGCCGGTCCACAAAGTTTTGTGGTTTAAAACGATTTTTTCACAGTCCGCTTCTCCGTATACGCTGAGCCCGATGCTGCCGTTGCCCAAAGGAAGCGCAGACTGTTCCCAGACGATATCCGGGCCTGTGTAGCCTGCCGTTTTGGACATTTTGATCTGACTGACGGGTTTGTCATAATAGAGTTTCATAAGCGCACCTCATGTGTCTGTACAGATTTTTATTAAAAATCCAGCGCATATTTCCCGGTAGACTTTTCTGTCCTGTTCTTATATTTACCGTTTGTAAAGTCGGGGATCTCCACCGGCATGTTCCCGCTTGCAATGGACTGTTCAGACAAAGCTGTGATGCACATCCACGAAGCGGCGTCATACACGTCGATCGCCGGGTAGCTTTCGCCCCTTGCCGCGCTGAGCATAGCGCGCAGCACCAAATAATCCATACCGCCGTGACCGCTTGCGATCATGCCGGCAGATTTATGCTTCCAAAGGTCGTTGTCATAGACCTTGGCATATTCGTCGGCATTTTTCCAGATTTTCTGCGGATCGGTATCGATTTCGGCAATATCGACTTTAAGGTCTTTTTCCAGAAATACATAGTCGCCGTCCTCCTGGTACATGCCCTTTGTGCCGTGCACCGTAAAATTACGGCTGTAAATACGCGGCAGCGTGGTGTCGAGCGTTAACGTGATCGTCTCGCCGTTTTCACAGGTGATCACAGTCGTCACAATATCGCCCTGACGAAACTCTGTGTTCAAAAGCTCGGCATCGTCCGGCTTGTGGTCGCGTATATACTGCGCCAGGCCGCGCGCCTTGCTTGCAACGCTTACCAGCCGCAGCATGCGGTTGCCGCGGTTGATGCCGAGGATCTTGGCGATCGGCCCCAGGTCGTGCGTGGGATAATTTTCGCAGTTATGGTGTATGTAATGCGGCAGACGGTAATGCCGGTTTTCTTTGCCGTAGGAGACTTCCTTGCGCAGATCGTGCTTATAAGCGCCGTCGCAGTGCACGAGCTCACCAAACGCACCGGCGCGTGCCATATTGAGACACATAAGTTCGCGGTGACCGTAGCAGCAGTTTTCCAAAAAGAAAAACGGTGTTTTCGTCTCTTCATACGCCTGTACCAGATCATAACATTCCTGCAGGTCATATGTGCCGCCGACCTCCATGGCTGCAAAAACGCCCTGTTTCATGGCTTCGATGGCGATCGCAATGTGATACTGCCAAGAAGTGGAGATCACCGCCACGTCCACGTCACCGTGCGAAAGCACTTCTTTATAGTCCTGTGACATAAACGGTGCGCTGCCGCATTCTTTTTTGACCGTCTCTGCGGCCGCTGCGGTGCGGTCTTCGTAAGCATCGCAGACTGCCACCACCTGTACATCCTTCATTTTCAGCAAGGGATCCATGAGCTGTTTGCCGCGTTCGCCCATGCCGATCATAGCTACACGAACTGTTTTATGCATGATTTTCATTCTCCTTTTCCGGCGCATGCAGAACGTACCACTTGTAGGACATGGCCGGAATGGTCAGCTGCATATGTACGTTTGCGTTAGAATCGATGGTATAAGTTGCAGGTTTTTGGTCGTTTTCCGAAATAACGACCGTCTTTTGCGTCGGCACGCCCTGCGCCAGCGGCGGGATCGGTTTGTCGCTCACTTTTTCGTCGGTGATATAGGTGCGTGCCGAACCGTCGCGCGCACGAATGACGAGCGGCGCGATCTCTTCGCCGTAGAGCGGATACTGCACATCGCTGTTTTTGGTGTTTTCAAACGGCGTCGGCGGCATATCCAAATCAGAAAGACCGGTGTAGTAGACCGGGAGCGTGACCTCTTGCGTAAGCGCGCGATCTGTCTGGTTGAAGAACATGACAAAGCCGCGTACATCGCCGTAAGGCAGCTGGTTCATGATGGCGTCCATACAAGTGGTTCTGGACGGATTTGAAGTGTCGATGCGCGGCGGCATAAAATGCACCGTGATGCCGTTGAGCACTTTTCGGTACTTTTTATAAAGCGACGTCCACTTGGCAAAAATCTGCTTGCCTTTTTCTGAATCATACGCTTTTTTGCCGCGGATCGTGGGCCAGACGCCGCTGGCAACGATCTGCGCCATAGCCCAGTCGAATTCAAACGCATTCTGCGCAGTCGGGAAAAACTGTGCGTCCTTGCCGCCGCCGTGGTAAACGTTGAGCGGCAAAAAGCCCCAGCCCTGGGACGGGTTTTTAGAGAATGTGCCTTTATAGTAGTAAATACGCGAAGTCACAAGCTGCTCACAGCGGTGCTCGGAAAAAGCGATCTCCTCATACCCTACACCGCTGCGGTTGGTGCCGTTTAAATAGTGCCAGTCCGGCGCATTAATGTACACCCCGCGCTTTTTGATTTCGCGGTACCAGTCCACGACCGACGCTTTCCACTGCTTATACTGTGAATCGGTAAAATCGTCGTGGTTATGCGTTTTGCCGCCGGAGCACATCAGCATGCCGTAAGGCCCGTCGATCTCCACCGCGTCCGCGCCGGTACGGTCAATAAAACGCAGCACATTTTTCATATACTGCTTTGACCAGTCTGTAGCCAGACAGCGGCAGATGTGGCTGCCGTCGTGGTTCAGCGCCTCATCGCCCCGAACCGGGCGGTAGTTCTTTACATAGGCCAGCGTATACGCGCCCATACGGATGCCCTTGCTGTGGCCGTAATCATACGCCTTTTTGATGCGCGCCAAATAACGTTCGTTGCCGCTTTCCATGTTTACGCCCGAGCCGAAAGACTGAATGATCATTTCAATACCGAGCTCGTGGCACTGGTCGACCACCTTGCGGATCGTGCGCGGCGAATTGGAAATGAGATGGAAGAACGATACGTTATCGGTGCACCACGGCGCAATGCGGCGGTACATTTCCTTGACCTCGATCAGGCGCTGCTCGTAATATTCCGCACCAAACAGAAGTTCAAAGGAGACGATCGAATCCAGCGTTTCTGCCGGCGCAAGCTTTACGTTCATACGCTGCAGGGGCGCGACTTCCAGCGTGTCATAGTGATAGCGCGCATAATGCTTGGCATATTTTTCCAGATCCAGTCCAAGAAAATCCGTTGTGGAGTCATAGTCGCTGTCCACAAACAGGGTGTCACGGTTATTGGTGATCTTCATAACATCCACAGCGATGTTATCGACCGTTATGGTTTCTTTGCCGCTGTTTTGCACAGTCAGGCATTTCATCATAACGGGCATGCCGTCATAAATCTCATAGCGTACAACGACCGCCGGCAAACCATCTGCCGCATAATGCAAAAGCAGGGCTTTGCCGGGCGGCGGGTAGACACCGTCTGCTGTCATCGTATCTGTTTTATGAAAGGCCACGCGCTCGGCACAGGGCGCTTCCTCGGCATGGACCAGTTTGTAAACACAGGCGCTGTGCTTTTTGCCGTTTACAGAGATCTCAAAATCGGCAAATGGCGTGTCGATCAGCTGCACACCATTTTGCAAGTTTTCAAAAGAAATGGTTTTGCTTGTTGTTTTTTCAATTTCACGGCGCACAAGGCCGTTGGAAAAGACAAAACTGTTTTGCGTTTCCTTGATCTCGGCCAGATACGCACTGCCGTCTAAGACCCAATACATCATCATTACCCCTTTAAATAATTTCTATATCAAAAGCATAAGTATAGCTTTCTTTGTAATGCAGTACTTTTTTATATTGCGACGCAGTATCCGGACCGCAGCTGGCACTGCCGATGCCGCGCATAAACCCGTTTATATGCAGGATCGCGGCATCCACACGGCGGACATCTTCCCGGTGCTTTGCCGTCTGAAGGTTTTTTTCTTCCACATCGACCGCTTTGAAATGCAGCGGCTGCCCGATGGCCGTAATACGGACACCGGCGCCCGTGTCATCCGTTACCTCTGCCCAGCGGACGCCGCATCGGTTGCCGGACTCCTGCGGTTTTATATATTCCACATACATATCTTCAGCACGGGTCGTGTAAACGCCCATGACGGACTGTTTGGAAAAATCCGAATAACATTCCGCATCCCCCATGCCGTAATACCGCACGTTTCTATAAGCGCCGGCCAACTGCAGTGTAAGTCCGATTTGCGGCAGATCTAAAGGCTTTTTATACAAACTGGTAAGCGTAAAAGTCACTCGCACCTTGTTTGCCATAACAGCTTTGGATTCAATAACTACAGAAAACCGCTTTTTCACCCCAGCAAACAGAGGAAATATTGTGGACACCGTATTCAAATAATCGTCATAACGACGTTTGCCAGATCCGGAGCGCAAATGGAAAACGCCGGCCTTTTTGAGCGGCCATTTCATGTAGGCTTGATTATCGATCAGCGCCTGGGCAAGCTGCACCACAAAGCCACGCGAACCGTTTTGCAGCATATCCCTGCCGTTGCGATCAGTAAGACAGCACAGGTTACCGTCTCTGTCCCACGCAATTTTCCGTTTGGCGTCTTCTAAACACAGGCATGACCCGATTTGTTTCCAGTTGACTGCCTGCCGCCGCACGGCAGCCTGCGGCAGCGCCTCTTGCAGCATGATCTGGTCAAGGCCGACGACATTGCCGGTCTTTTTCTGCGTATAAGTCAGGATCAAAAAGACATCGTCCGTATCGCCATACTGAAAGTCAGCCCGCAATTCGGCCGTCTGCTCCGGCTGCAGTACCGCATCATAATACGATATTTCCGACTTTTGCCCGTTTTTTAGCAGATAGTAAGCAATCTGTATACCCTCGCTCGAGGCAAAGCGGTTGGTATTGGTCACCAGCAGTTTACCGTTTTGATACGCAGCCTGCAGCGGACTGTACACATTTTTCATGCAAAAAGCGCTTGGAGACGGCGTGCGGTCAGGAAAAAATAGGCCGTCGCAGCAGAAATTGCCGTCATTTTTCCGGTCGCCGTTGTCACCACCGTATGTATATTTATATTTTGCTGCAGCGCTGTAATGGGCATGGTCTGCCCACTCCCAAATGCAGCCGCCCAAAAAGCGGTCATCGCTGTAAATAACGTTCCAGTATTCATCTAAACCGCCGGGGCCTACGCCCATACTGTGGGCGTATTCACAAAGGAAAAACGGCGCGTCATAATTCTTATTGCCTTTCCACTCGCCGCGTGCCAGCGCACGCATATCATCCGGCGATGTATAAAAGTGTGCTAAAATGTCATAGCGCACACGTTCTGTGCGGCAAGCCGGTTCATAGTGCACCGGAATGGTAGTTTTAGATTTCAGGTAAGCATAGCTAACGTCAAAATTGCGGATGCCGGTACATTCGTTACCCATAGACCACATGATAATGCAGGTGTGGTTTTTGTCGCGTTCATAAAGAGCTGACATACGGTCAAGAAAGCGCGGCTCCCACTTTGGGTTATCACCGATCCACTTTGGTTTGTAACAGCCGTGCGACTCCATATCCGCCTCATCCACCAGGTAAATGCCGTAAACGTCGCACATGGTGACAAAAAGCGGATCCGGCGGATAGTGAGAAGTGCGTACGCAGTTGACATTGTACGCTTTCATCAGTTCTACGTCTTTTTTTAGGTCGGCGGCCGTCATGGCATAGCCGCGAACCGGGTGCGTGTCGTGATGATTGACGCCTTTCAGCTTGATCAGCTTGTTGTTGAAGAAGAATCGGCAGCCGTCGATCTGAATAGTACGAAAACCGACTTTCTGCCGGGTGCATTCCAGCACATGCTCCCCAGAAAGCAGGGTGAGCACAAGGTCATAACAGGTGGGTATCTCGGCGTTCCATTCCACGACCTGCAGGTTTTCAAACCGAATATCTTTGCCCGCATCTGCAGTTTCAGACGCAATGCGCCCGTTTGATGAAAACAGTTCTGCTTTCCACCGCGCGCCTTTTGCGCCGCGGATGTCCGCCGTTACCCGTGCATTGTAACCGCGCCCGGCTTTTTCAGTTTGAAAAGAAAAATCGAAAAGATATGTTTTTTTCTGTGCCGTGATATAAACATCGCGGAAAATACCGTTTTCACGGAACATATCCTGACATTCCAGATAAGTACCGGTAGACCATTTATATACGACCGCCACGATTTCATTTTCACCGGATCGCAGAAATTTTGTAACATCAAATTCCGCACTGTTGTGGCTGCCCTCGCTGTAACCTATGTAAACGCCGTTCAAATATAAGTCAAGTGAAGCACATACCCCAAGAAATGTCAGAATGTAATGACCATCTTCACTTGGGCACAACGAAAACTGTTTGCGGTACACGCCGACCGGACAGTTTTTCGGCGTCTTCGGCGGCCGGCACGCAAAAGGATAACGGGAATTTAAATAATTAACGGTATCGTAACCCGTCTTCTGCCATGTAGAAGGAACGTGGATCCGTTGAAATTCAGCTTTGTCCGTATCAAAATTTTTGGGAAGCTGAGAAGCGTGCCGGTAATAAATAAAATCCCACTCTCCGCTGAGCATGGTAACTGCATCACTTTCAAACCGCTCTGAAAACCAATCGGTTTTTTGCATGGCCTGCTCGGCGTGAAACGAAATAAAATAACTGCGGTGTTCCAAACGATTTTCGGCAAATTTGCCGAAAGTGCGATAATTGCTCTTATTTATCGTATATTGCATGACAAACTACCTTTATTTCAAAACGCACCGTAAAAATCACGGCGTAAGTTTCAGCATTATAATTTCATTATCGTGCAGTTCTGTATCCACGCACTTTTTCACATTGATTTGCTGTGCATTTTGTATTTGCGTTTGCGGTTCAGACTTTGCACAGATTTCTGCAAGTTCTGCCCGGGAAAGCGCGGCGGGTTTTCCCATTTCTTCCCAGAGCGCTACGGGATTTCCGTTTTGCGCATCGATCCGCTTTACCGTCAGCGTGCGAAAAGGCGGTGCGTTTTTCAGATGAAACCGTACGGGATAAGTTTCCCCTTTCGGCTCAAAATTCTGCGCATAGACCAAAAGATACAGGCTGCCGTCCTCTGCGCGAAAGGCTGCATATTCGACATCCTCATCGGTAACAGGCAGTCGGTAGCGCACGTCTGGCAGTTCAGCCAGCATTTTAAACGCCCAGAACGCCGGTTTTTTTATGCCATCCACCGTTAAAAGGCCAAAGCCGCCGCAAAACGGATCTGTAAAGAAAAACAGTTCTTCAAAAATGTCGGAAAACGTCCAGTAACTGGAACCGTCTACGATTCCCTGGTTATCAAGCACTGTTTTTACAAAAAAGGCCGCGGCAGCCGTTGTGTCATGAATAGCAGCCGTGCAGTTGGAACTGATGCTCCATTCGGTATAAAACAAAGGCAGCTCGCCGGCTTCGCGGCGTGCACGCGCGGCTTCGCGTGTCATATAGCCTTTTAATGTATTGCTGAAATCGTTAACGTTATCAAAAACCGGCTGCAAAAGCGCGCGAAGCGAGGTTTTTTGCCCGGTAGCGTCCAGCTTTTTGATCTGGCGCAGGCGCGCACGGTTGATGGTGTGCCCCAGCGCGTCGGTCGGGTACTGGTGGGTGGAAACGAAATCGACCGGCACATTTTCCTTTCTGCAATATTCCAGAAATTCAGGGATATACCGGCTTTTGGTCGTTGCCGGACCGCCGACCAAAAGCTTTTTGTCTACACTTTTAAGCGCACGCACAGTTGCCGCATACAAACGGAAATAATCGTTCATATCGCCTTTGAAAAAGCAGGCAAGATCCGGTTCGTTCCAGACTTCAAAATACCAAGTGCGCACCTCTTCCAGGCCGTAGCGCTTAATCAGGAACCCGGCAAACGCACGGATAAAATCCTGCCACTGCTGCATTTTTTTCGGCATGGTGACATTGCCCTTATAATAAAACACGGTTTTCCGGCCGGAGGCGAGCGCCTTAGGCATAAACCCGATTTCCACAAACGGTTTCATACCGGCGGCCAAAAGGTTATCATACACGCGCGCGACCTGATAAAAGTCGTATATTTTGGTCTTGTTTCTGGAAATGATAGGCAAATGGTCGCTCAGGCGCACGCAGACATTCATGTCATCATTAAAAATACCGTGGAAACGAACGCGCTTGATGCCCAGCTCATCGTGGACCGTTTTGAGCTGCGCCAAGTAATCGGCGCGCTGCGCCAGCGCGGCGTGCCCGCTGCCCACACAAAACTGCCAGTGCTTTTGCACCTGAACAGTCTCGCCGCTGTAATCAAAATCGAATGAAAACGGTTTCATAAGCTGCCTGCTCCATAACGGTTTTTTTGTTTCTCAGTTCTCGCCGACATATTCGACGGGAACGGCCTGGTTGATGGAATTGACCTGGTTCGGCAGCCAGTCTGTGCCGAGCTTTAAATCTGCCTCGCTGTTTTTATGCACGATGACTTTCTGCACGGAGGAAGCGGTCGAGAAAAACGCATAATCACCGATCACTTCCACTGACGCGGGAATCTCGATGGTGGTCAGTTTGGCATTGTCCAGGTACGAAAAAGCATCCGTACCGATCTCCTTAAGCGTTGACGGAAGCGTCAGCGATTCCAAACCGGTACATTTTAAGAACGCTTTGTCGCCTACCTTTTCCAGGCCCTCGTTCAACGTGATCAAGCGCAGATTGCCGCAAAGGTAAAACGCGTTGGCGCGAATAGAAAGGACCGTGTCGGGCACGGTGAATTCACCGCCGGAAATTTCGCCGTTCTCCCCAGTGACGATGGGAGACTTTGCATTCGGGTAAACAAGCAGTTCCGTCATATCCTTATTGTAAAGAACGCCGTCTACCGACTTGAAATAAGGGTTTTCTTCACTTACATAAATGGCTTCCAGCTTCTGGCAGTTCGTCATGGCCCAGACGCCGATGGTTTTGACATTTTTACCTATATAGATCTCTTTCAGATACTCTGCATTTGAGAAAGAAAAATCCATAAGCTCCGTAACGTTCTTGCCCTCGTAGGTGTCCGGTACGGTAAAGGATTCTTCCGTAGACGTGCTGGTATAACGGTACAGCCCGTAGCCGTCTGCATTTGCCTTATACTCCGGCGCACTGTTCCCGGTTGCGGAACAGGAAGAGAAAACACCGGTCAAAAGCGCACATAAAAGGATGCCTGCCAATATGGATTGGATCTTTTTCTTCATTTTCCATGCCCCCTTAAACCGATTCCGTTATATTGTCTGCTGTCTCCGGCTGTGCATGCTCGTGATTTTTGACCTCAGCACGCGCGCGAAGCTCATCCATCATTTCCTCATGACGCTGCTCGGTCATATCGTAGAAGTGATACGGTATGGCGGAAAGCAGGCCGGTAACGGCTGTCAAAACAATGGTGACAATGAAAATGCGGTTGCGGATATCGCCGTCAAATAAAATGTTCCAGTCTGAGGTGAAGCCGAACATGCCGTAAATCGTCGGCACGACCATGGCGGCGACGGTGGTGACGGGAGACGCCAAGTAGCCGAAAATACCCATACAGCCGTCCAGACGTTCCCCGGAAATGTACTGCTGATAATCCCAGATGTCAGCGGTCATGGAGGGCGTAACGATCGACATGACCGAGGCCAGCATCGTTACCAGGTACTGCGAAATGACAATGATCACAAGGCTGTTCATATACACGCCTGCGACGGACAGTAAGGAACACGCAACCGTCATATACTTGCAAAACAGCATCAGGCGTTTTTTGCCGAATTTTTTGATGAGCCACGGCGACAAAAGCATGCCGGGCGTATAGGCTGTGCCGAGGATGGTGGACATAATGCCCATGAACCAGTCCTGGCGCATGGCATAGATGATCAGCATGTTGACAATATTGATAGCCCCGGTGGAAAACGTAGTGATCCAGCTAGAGACGTTGGTGATCCACAGGTATTTGTTGCGCAGCACTTCCTTGAAGCCCTTGCGCATATTGATCTCCGGTTTATGATCCTCTTCCTGGATCACACGGTCTTTGCAGCCGAATGCCAAAAACAAGGTAAACGGCACCATGGCAAACAGCATGATCGGCAGAACGATGCGGTATGTACGAATGCTGGTAAGGCCGCCGGCTGCAGCGGCCGCCACCGGCCAGATGATGTTATAAATGGACGGAAGAAGACTGCTGATAAACGAACCGATCGAAATGATACGCGTTCTTTCATTGGTGTTCGGGGTGATCACGTTTTGCACGTTTGCAGACTGCGCAAAGCAGGTGGCAAATGTGGTCCAGACAGCGAACATCAGATTCATGACCCAGAACTTGTCGTTATAGGACAGTTCATTATACGGGAACAGAACCAGCAGCATCAGCACCACCATGTACGGCAAAATACCGGCCACGACCCAGCAGCGGTATTTGCCGAACTTCGGCGAGAGTTTGCGGTAGACCAGAATATTATAATAAGTAGTCAGCACCTGCACCAAAAACTTGGTGCCGATCACCTGCGGCAGTGCCGGCATAAAGCCCTCAAACGGCGTTTGCGGCACAAAAAAGCACGCAATACCGACCAAAACAAAAGCCAGAGAGGCCCAGTTGATCAGCCGCATCGTCTTTTTGGGCGGACGGCCGAGGTTGTCGGTTATGATCATTGTAATGGGCTGAAACAGATAATTGAGCACCATATTCACAATGCCCAGCATGGCAAAATCCATCATCCTGAGGCCGTAGATCGCGCCGACAAACAGACAGCTTGCGGTAAAGGTAAGATTTGCGCCTGTATTCATGGCGTTGTTGGAACCGCCGGAGCCAAGAATAAAATATAAAAACTCTTTGTTAGAGACGTATTCACCCGGTCTCGGCTTATCCCAATACGTTTTCAGATCTGTGACAAAGGTCTTCACCGTGCCTACGATTTCCGCTTTTGATTTCATCTTTCCACCCTCCGAGAACGAACTATGTTTTATTTGAATAACGGCCGGTCTGTGATCTCGATCTTGGGCTTATTAAACCCTTCCTGCTCAAAGATGACGATCTCATTTTCTTCTTTCAGCCACACGCCGGGCAAATACAGCCTGCGCTGCGGGCCGACCTCCCAGTAGCGGCCCAGATTTTTACCGTTTACAAAAACATAGCCCTTTTTGAAATTGCGAATATCCACAAAGCAGTCTGCCCGGCTGTCGGCACGAAACGTTCCCCTTAAATACACCGGGCATTTTGCGTTCAAAGCTTTGGTAAACTGCAGATTTTTATATGTATCAAGCGGGATCGTGTAAATGTCAAAACCAAACGTGTACTGCTCGCCGATACGCACATGCGAAAGGCCTTTGCGGTCATGTATGCGCTTGGCAAAATTTATGCGCCCCATTGCTTCCACTAAAATGTCTACCGTGATCTTGCCTTTGAATGCCGGGATCGGGAAGGAAAAGCTTTCCGGTGCTTCCATGCCGGCTTTTGCCTGCTTTTTCGTAAGCGGCTGCGAGCGGTCGTAACGCCCGATCAGCTTTCCATTTACATAAACGTAGGCAATATCGTGCACACCGTCTGCAGCGATCTGTGTGTCCGGATAGTCGCCCTCAATTTCCGTGTGGTACAGGATCATGCCGTAATTCTGGCCGTAATACTCCATATAATGCGGAATATGGTCATGGTGCTTCTGCGCATTTTTCCGGATATTTTCAAGAAAGGACGCCGATTCCGTCAAGAAAACCTTGCCGATCTTCTGCGTCTGCGGACGCGGCGGAAGTTCAGGCGGCATAATGCCCCGACCCGCGCATATCGCGTCGCGAAGCACAAAATATTTTTGGGTGTAATCGCCGTATTCGTTCCTGTCTCTTATACACATCTCCGAGCCCACGAGACACTGAGCGATCTCG
>ENA-UAYF01000420-UAYF01000420.1-human-gut-metagenome-genome-assembly--contig:-NODE-420-length-23902-cov-5.921290_pt1 | contig 23902 bp, 19 predicted proteins | sample MGYA00244017_ERZ654600 | MGnify/ENA primary metagenome ERZ654600 (study PRJEB26926, sample SAMN06164490) | human gut metagenome | biome: ENVO:00009003; feature: ENVO:2100002; material: ENVO:00002003... | reverse complement strand
CACCGTCTCAGTGACAGTGACCGTCCAGCCGCGGTCCCAGACGATGTCGCCGATAAACTCGGCATAGTCGTCATAGGTGATCCAAATCTCGCCATTCTCGTCCGTCTGCTTGGTGAGGTTGAAGCTGGCGCCGGCGTCGATCTTGATATCAAAGGTGGCGCCGGGGAGCATTTCCTCAGTCTCGCGGTCCGACTTGCGGATGACGATTTCGGGGTACTTGGTGTCGGTAAAGACGAAGGGGGCCAGCTTGGTACCACGGCTGATCTCCGCGGTCTGCCAGTTGGTATCATCGATCAGATAGCCCTCCGGGGCCTCCACCTCACGCACCTGGACAGTCCAGGAGTCCTGTTTGTCGTTCTTGAGGAACTCGCCGTAGACATCGTGGTTGATGATGATGGTGCCGTCGGGGCCAGTGGGGCCAAAGCGGCCAAGATTGGTGCCGTCCACCATGACCTCGAACACAGCACCGGCCAAAGGCTGGTCGTTGCCGGCAGCAACCTTCTGGATCACAATTTCCGGGTAGGTGTAGTTGACGAAGGTCAGGGTGTGGACACGGACATCATCATAGAGAGTATTGACAGTGACCGACTGATAGTTCATATAGGGGATCAGGTACCCACTAGGGGCTTTCGTTTCAACGAATTCCCATGTTCCAGTAGACACTCCGTTCCCGTCTGTACCAGTGTAATTGAAAGTACCGTCAGGACCAGTGGTCACACTATCAACCTTTGCCCCATTGAAGTAGACATCAAACACGGCGCCAGGAAGGCCATTGCCCGTCTCATCTACCTTTTGAATGATAACTGTGTGTTTAGGCTGGTTTTGGAAAACGATAGGACCGCTGGAATAGGGCTCCTGAATACCATCGCCATCTTTATCTTCCAACCACAGACGAAGGTTCTGCGACTCCTCAGACATCTCATAGCCCGGAGGCGGGATGACTTCGGTCACAGTGTACTCACCTGGCTCGATATAGTCCTCGCCAGTAGGGTCTTCCCACTGGAGTTTCAGTGTCCCAGTCTCATCACAGGGGATGTCCATATCGACGGCATTAGGGGTCAGCTTCTTGAAGTGGAAGGTGGCAGGGCCAATGCCGTTGCCGTCCGGATCAACCTTCTGAACTACTCCAGAAGGAGGCTGAGACTTTCCGTTCTTGATTGCCACGCCGCCATTGACCGCCGCGGCCGTCTCCTTGGTAGAATTATTGGTAGAGCTAACAGTAACTGTGTAGCCAGCACCATTGGGAACATAGTCAGGTGGAGCGGAGATTTCCTTGAGATAGAAGGTCTTGGTGGCTGAGTCCATGAATCTACTGACATCCACATAAGTCCACTCATCAGCCGTAGTGATAAACTGATAAATCTGATTCTGGTGTCCTGCATCAGTATAAACGGCGAAAGTTGCACCGCTCAGAGCGTTACCACTGAGATCGGTTTTTTTCAACTTAAACCAGCCATCCTTCGGAATCGTATCCGGCGGCAGAGAAGTGATGATGGGCTGTTTACCGCCTGGCGGGGTATAGATAAACATCTGATACTCGCCGTAGTCGCCGTTTTCATACTTACCGATGGACTCAGCAACCCAGCCAGCAACTTCCTCGTCAGACTCTGAAACTGATCCGTAAATCGTTTTAGTTGTGAGGTTGCGCTCATGGGCAATCATCAGCTGTTGATCGTGGTTGCTCAGGTCTGTCAGTAAACCTTGTCCAGCCAGCCAAGCACCAGCCTGGGACATAGAAGATGCAGAGATCCGATCAGTTTCGTCCCAGTAGTAATGCACACTACCGCGTTCCTGTTCAGCAATTTTCTTTTTGAATATTGTGGTCTGATTTGGATAGCGGTCGTCCAGCTCACGGGAGTAAAACCAGGTATAGTTGTACGCAGCAATGAGAGGCTTGATGACCTCATACTTGGTTCCTTCAATTGGCACTGGATTACTCCAGGTTGCACCTGTGCTGACATCTTTGGTATGATCTGCACAGAAACCAGGGGCGACTCCATCATTAAGACTAAAGATGAAGGTTCGGGGAATGACCCTGGACGGTTTCAAAACCGGGGAGTCGTACTTGCTGTAAAATTTCCACGAAACCATCTCTGTCGTGGGAGGCGGCCCCTCTTTTGCTTCTGCCGCAATTGCGGGAGACACGAATTCGGAGATTGGCAGAATCCCCAGTACCATGACAAATACCAGGAACAGTGTCATGATACGCTTAAACATAGTTGTTTTCTGCATTTTATTGGTTCCTCCTTAGGGTTGCGGCTCTGCAGTTGCCGCAATGCGATGTTAGTAGGTTCGAGGAAAAAGCGCTATTTATCTTCTACAATCATGTGTATCACCACCTCCTTTCGGTTGGCTCAAGATGACTGTTAGCCATCCTTACGCGATTCACAGATATTATATGCAGTTTCACCGAAACTTATTTTACAAACAAGTAGTCTCTCAGGAGGTCTCGGCTATATAGCAATTATATGCAAATTATATTTGAACCATTGGCGCAAAAAACCTCCACCGAAAACGATTTTCGGTGGAGAATACTAGCCTTTTTGCGAGAAGAATGGCCATGAGCGTTTTTGTTTTGCACTACATTCCCCCTTCTTCTCATTTGGTGCAGTATCACGGATCATACATAGGCTCCAGGACGGAGCCAGCACAACACAGCTCCAGGCCAACGAGAAAAAATCCTGCTTATTTCTTCGTTAGAAAAGGCCATCGAATCTCAAGCTGCCTCCAAAGAGATGGTTGGCCTCGCTGGGACGATTTCGAAGTTTTGGGATCTTTTTTAGTAAAGAAATTTGGCAGGGCGGTCTTTCTTTTCCTTTAGTCCGAAGCTGCACCTTATATGGTCCGTGAGCCCGCCAATTTGCCAAGCAAATATTGCCAAGCGGTATAATGTGGTGTATTATATTGAGGACAACAGGTGTTCATCCAAGAGGTCTTAGATTGCCGGAGCCAGGGCTGAGCGACCTCACGGACCACAAATAGGCTCCCGAAGGAGCCGGCTTCGTTGATGGCCTCTGGCAAAAGACGAATCCCCTGCCACATTTCTCCGTTAGGAAAGACTCGTCCTAAAATATTTTTTTCTACAAGTGCATATAATATAAACGAAAGGACAACCAGCGGGCGTTCTCCAATACAGGGGAGACGCAACGCAAATTCGAAAAAGGAGGAAACCCAATATGAAAACAATAAACAACAAGAAGCGCATTTCCCTGCTGCTCATCGCAGCGATGCTCATCAGCATTGTTGCCGGCATCTTTGCCAGCAACGGTAAGCCCGCTTTCACCGATGTACCCAGTAACCACTGGTCTTACTCCTATGTGGAGAAAGCCGCCGAGAACGGATGGGTGTCTGGTATTGGGAATGGAAAGTTTGGAGTGGACAACCAGGTGACATATGCTGAGTTTTCCACTATGCTGGTCCGAGCTTTCCTTTCAGAGGAATTGGAGCACTATGGCGGTCCTACATCTCCTTGGTATGAGCCTTATTGTGCAACGGTAGCGGCTATGGGCATCGACAAGGGGACCCGGATGTATGATGGGTACTCGTATGTCTGGTCTCAGCCGATCAACCGCTATGAAATGGCTCAGCTGCTCAATAATATTTTGGCGTATAAGGAAGTTGAGCTCAGCTACAACGCAGCTACGGTCCAGGCTGGTATTGGCGACTGGAACAATGTTCCCAGCAACTACAGGGAGGCCCTGACTGCCGTTGTAGGCGCCGGCATGATTACCGGCGTGGACAGTAAGGGTACCTTTAATGGAAATGGTCTGATGACCCGTGGTCAGGCAGCTGTGGTCATGTGCCGGATGTTCGAAGTGATTAAAACAGGCGGATCCGTTACACCCGTCGAGCCTACTGAGCCCGCTGAGCCCGGTGCCTCCGAAGGAAATCTGGGGCAGAAACTCTCCAGCGGCGCAACTGCGGCGGCTGGTGTTCTGTCCAGTATCGGCAAGGATGATGCCTACCCTACCTATGGCAACTCTGATGTTGTTTCTCCTAACGGCTATTTTACTGGGGCCACTGAAGTTGAAATTGGTGAGGCGCAGTTAGTGTATGAGCTGCTGGATATGGTGAATGAGATTCGTGTATCTGAAGGCCTGGCCCCTGTTAAGTGGGCCGATTCTGATGCAGCTGAAGAAATGGTATTATTACGGGCATATGAGTTAACAATTAAGTACAGCCATGACCGTCCGAATGGAGGCTATGCCCCTGGAGAAGTGATCATGCGGGGATCCCCTTCTGCTGCATCTGCATTCAGCGCATGGATGAAGTCTCCTGATCACAAAACTGCATTGATGGACACTGGCAATGTCTATATGACAGCTGCAAAATGCGGGAATTGCTGGATCATCAGTCTGTTTCAGAATATGGACTCTATAGAGCGATACCCTGCCAGCAACTACCATCACCCAGTTTGGTAAAATGAATACCTTTAATCTGGAGTCAGTAGTTATACTGACTCCAGATTTTTGTCTGCCACACCCCTCCATGCTTTTCGCAAAAGGATGCTCTCTCCCCTATCACAAAGCGCAAAAAGCTGGACACGGCCGACAAGCAAGCTGCCAAAACGGTGAAAACGCTGTCCCCTACCATTTGCAAGATGGCAAAGAACAGCGTTCCCATTGAATGCTCGACAGATTTGTATCGCTCTGCACTGGGAGTCCAAACCGGACAGGGCGAACAACTGTCGAATTTTACTTCGGAGGCGCTGAAGGCGCTCTCCTCGACCCTTAAACCTAAGGGATAGCAGCCTGAAAACAATCCTGTGAACTATAAGATGAGAATCCGAGCCATTCCAAGCTAGAATGCCTCGGATTCTCCTGCTGGATCTGTTTAGCCAATGTAGGCTGAATAGTCGTAGTTGTTAGAAGACCACTTTTCGGCCAATTTGAGTCCGCTATCAGACCAAAGACAAATGATCCAGTAATTCCCTGAACTTGCGGCCGTCATGTAGCTGTAGGTATCACTCATCAAAGAATGTTTATGCCCAGAAGAGTTCATCCATCCATTAAAAGCTGCGTGTACTGTTGAATATCCCTTAGCACAAACCTCGCCAGAAAAACTACCCTTCGGCCGGTCATGGCTGAAGTTACTGACTATCTCATTGCATCTAATCAGAGTGTATTCTTCCATACTGTCCGTGGTACCCCAAGTCAGAGGCTCATGCCCCTCGGATACACGGGCCTCATTGACCAGCTCAAGAAACCCATACTGCAACTTGGCATTTCCGATATCCACATTGGTAGCGCCAGTGAAGTACCCATTGGGAGAAACAGCATCAGAATTGCCATAGGTAGGGTATGCATCATCCTTACCGATACTGGACAGGACACCAGCCGCTGCGGTGGCGCCACTGGGCAGCTTCTGTCCCAACTCGCCGGTAGAAGTACCAGGGGTGGTAGGATCGGTGGGAGTAGTTTCGCCATTCCCAGAGAACACATCATACATCCGGCACAGGACAACTGCTGCCTGTCCGCGGGTCATCAGTCCATTCCCATTAAAGGTACCGTTGCTGTCCACACCTGTAATAATACTGGCACTCACAACAGCCATCAGGGCATCCTGATAGTTACTGGGAACACTGGACCAATCACCGATACTGGCCTGCACAGCTGCAGCATTGTAGCTGGGGACCTTGCCGCCGTCCTTCAGGAAATTGTAGAGGATCTGCGCCATATTATACCGGTTGATTGGCTGGAGGGCGACCTCCTCAAACCCATTATCAAGAGGGGTTCCGTTATCCAGGCCCATGCCCGCCATTACCGCAAGACAGGGGACATACCACGCAACCTCTGCCGGATCGCCGCCATACCAATCAATCAGCTCAGGATAAACTGACCGCCCAAGCATAAGTGCGAGCTCACCGTAGGTTACCTGCCTGTCTACGCCGTACAGACCATTGCCTACACCGGATACCCAGCCATTTTCGGCAGCTCGCTCCACATAGGAATAAGACCAGTGGCTGCTGGGCACATCGGAAAAAGTGGACTTACCATTGCTGGCAAAGATGCCGGCAACGATACTGATGAGCATCGCTGCGATGAGCAGCATAGAAATGCGCTTCTTGTTGTTCAGTGTTTTCATGTTGGGGTTGCCTCCTTTTTCGAATTTGCGTTGCGGCTCTTCTGTATTAGAGAACGCCCGCTGGTTGTCCTTTCATTTATATTATATGCACCTGCAGAAAATAATATTTTGGCCGCATGATAAGGCTGGCCTGCATGTCATATATAGGTTTCCGAAGGAAACCTATGCAGCGAAGATGTCAGGCAAAAAGAATATCCACCGGCTGTTTTCTCCTTTAGAAAAGATTGACAGGCGTCTCCGTTTGTAGCAATGATATCCATGCTCAGGAGTCTTTTCTAACGAAGAAATCAGGAAAGGGTGTCTGTCGTTGCCCTTGACCCCGTTGCGTGTCGGCTCCCGCCGGGAGCCGATGTATGGTCCGTGAGCCAGCCCGCCTCATATCCCTATAAAAAGGAAAGCAGTCCAGCCGTTCAGAGACGCACCTCTGGGCAGCTGGACTTTGGAATATCTTAGATTTTGGTCAGCCGCTCAATCTCGCTTTGTGGGATACCCATGATTTGAGAGACCTCCAGGATAGAAAACTTCTGCAGGAGTCGTCTCAGCATGTCAGCCTGCGCCTCCATACGGCCTTCCACACGGCCTTCCACACGGCCCGCCTCCCGGTTTTCCCGAGCGTTGGCCGCCAACTCCATCTCCCAGGCTTTCTCCTGACTGAATAACCTTGTCATGATGTCAACAACCTCCTTTTTCCGACTGTCCAGGAATGGTACCAAGATACCTTGTTCCAGGCAGAGTTGGATGGTACTCATAAGAGCCTCGTCTGTGCGTCCATACAGGGATACCTGCTCGTTTGCCACCTGGCAGAAATCCACATACTGAGAGAGAATATCTCCAGGCTGGCCATCCCTCAGTACCCGCACTGTCAGGTCAGCAGATCCCGAACCCTCGTACATATCGCTTAGACGCAGGATATCGGGGGCTTCTTTTTCCCCGGTGTATATGACATAGAGTTCTGGCCGGGGGATGGATACCTTCTTTTCCCGGTACAGGGAAAGCTGGTGCTCTTCGATATACTCGTTGTAGGTTTTTGCCAGATACATCAGCATACGCAGAGGGATGTTCGGGGAGAAAGTGCTTTGAGCCTCCACCAGCAAAATGAGTTTGTCCCGAACCTGAAAGCCCAGGTCATTGTACTGGCCGATGGCCAGGATATTCTCCAGTGTCACCAGCCTGAAGTCCTCATCCCGGATATCGGTATCCTCCGGGTGCAGAGACAGGTATAGCTGTTTTGTATATTCGATATCGCTGAACAAAAAAGTAAATACGCTATCCTTGATGTCGCGCTTTGGCTCCGGCATTTTGATCATCCCCCTTTGTTGGTTATATTATACCACAGGCGTTCGCAGGAGTGCAATAGGAGTACTTGTTGTATCCTGTGCCCATTGGTTGAGGGGCCATATGCGAAGCGGCAGACCAGAAGAAAAAAGCCCTCTTGGCAGTTCATTTGTAGAAAAGATAGCTTGCTTGTACCCCTCCTCTCCCCTCTTCTATCCATGTTCCTCTGAATAAATTCCGGCAGTTTCGCATACAACAGTATTATACAACAATTTAGGAGCAAGCACAGGAAGGGGATGACACATGTATGGCAAATATAATAAAACTGGGTAGTCTTTTCCTAGATGGCCGTCCAGTAGAAACAGGGATGCAATATGTTCCAAGTCAGACTATTGAGGTTGGAGAAATGACTCCCAGCAAGGAGATCGGATGGGTAGCTGTTAATGGGTTGCTCATTGCGGACCAGTGCCTGCTGACCAATGTCAGCTGGGATGACTTGGATGTCCAAGGCTTGGTATTTGGCAAAGAGGTCACAGTACAAGGTCTTAGATTTAAGATCCGCCTACTCAAAGTCGGCAGTAAGGAGGATGTTCCCAACGAGTGGGATGCTGCCTTAGACGCTGTTGGCGAGGATGATACTCTCTGGCACTGGGATCATAAATTTTTCTGGGGCCAGGAACCTGTGAGTGGGTCTGTGTCGCGCCGTGCGTTCCGTGGGTACTTCTCGGCCCGCCGCTGGGATTGGGGCCTCTCGTCCGGTCGGAGCGCGCTCCTCGGTTTCCGCCCCGCCTTGGAGCCTCTGCCCACTGACCCCTCTGCCATCAGGCATAGCCAGGAAGCCTTGGTTATTGGCAGGGCCGGCGCAGTTGCTGGAAGCCTCATAGATGCGACTGCCTACGACCTTGTTATTCAGCCAAACGCTGATGGACTGATTGGAGAAGTCAGCTTCGCAGCAAAGATGCAGGATGGTACATTGGCTGTTGATCGGAGCGGGATAATCAGCATCGCCACCTAGACCGTCGCCCACATAGGTTCCCTGCTGGGAACCTACCACATAGGCTCCCTACAGGGAGCTCCCGAACTTTAGTTCGATGAGAGAATCAGTGCATGGTGTATCGAAATCGCGGTGCAGAACCGATTTGCTCCGCGTGTATGGCCGCTGACGATGGACAAGGCTGTGCCTATTCCTTACATTGAAAGTACAGAGCCCCGCAGCACAAGCTGCGGGGCTTCTTTGTTTGTGCCAACTGCCAACCACCATACAAAGTCCTGTATAGTTCGGCGAGAGAATCAGCTACTCACAGAGCGTCAGAAAGTCCTCTGCAACCATAGCCTGTACAATCTCGTGGAAATGTTTATCTCCCCATTCGCTGGAGACAACCGGCCGTCCGAGCTTTTCCTGGACATATGTCTCTATCAAATCCATGTCACACATCCGAAAGCCGGTATATGCAGAAACAACTATGCGTTCTTTTGTTGTCATAAACGGCTCTCACACCCCGCTCACATACAAATTTCCAATCATTTTTGGGAGTCTAAAGCCACTGGATGCTCGCTTTGATATTCCAGCACCTGATTCGCGTAGTCGGCCAGTACCAGCTTCAGATAGTCCTCGTCTGTTTCCCAGGAGTCATTATTCAAAATGACTTCCATGGCGCACTCTTCTGCCACCTCCCGTTCCTCTGCAGTACAGGATTCTAAAGCCTGGCCTGCCAGCCGATCTGTCAGTTCCTGTTCATAGGTTTTTCGGCAACCAATCAAAACATCGTTTACGAAGTGCAGATCGAGTTGGACGCCCTCATGCACAAAACTGAGCTGCCGGTCCGTGATCCCAGCGCTGGTCACAGTGATCCCGTCCGCATATCCGGTTTCTGCATTGTATTTTGCTACATAGAGTTCTGAACTATCGAGATCGGAACTGCTCTGATCTTCTTCCGATCTCGCATCAATCCTGGCCTGCTCAATCAGGTCGATATATACGCCACCGTAAGCCAAATCTGAATCCACTGCCACAACTGGTTCGGTCGAAGCTGGAGGCAGGGACGCCGAGGCCAGCCAATACACAAATGCCCCGCCGATCAGTATGCCGGCCAGTATGCCGACCACAAAAAGCGTGGCCAGCAAGGCTACTTTTTTTTGCTGTTTCTTTTGTCATAAGGGTCTCCTTATCCATTTGAAAATCTAATGGGAAAATTATAGCATCATTGTGCAAAATCTGTCTAATAAGTTTCCTGCATGAAATCTTTAATTTGCAACATAGGTTCTCCCTGTTTCTTTGCGAGGCTATGGCGTGTATCCGGCAGAGGCAGATGTGAAAAAATCCAAAAAATTGCGAAGAACACTTTGGACAGAATAAAATCTTGATTTTCTTCCAGCCTTTCTATATAATCGCATCGGTGATTGTCATGTACAGGATGAGCTTGAAACACTGTCAGAGGTGCAAAAAAGTCTTTATTGCCGAACCTTATCAGAGAATTTGTGGAGAGTGCAAAGAGCAAAGACGAATAGAGGAATATCTCAGGACACATAAGCAGCTGGCTCCATTTGTGGACTATACAAAACCTCTGCCCAAAATACAATGTGTCGTCTGCGAAGCAGAAACACCTCTTAGGCAGTCCCGTCGTAGACTATACTGCTGGGAATGTGGGGCACTCATCTATGACCCCGCCATCGACAAGGTTCCAGGTTAGATGCTGCCTGGGCGCTGGGTTAAAAATTGACAGGAGGTACGCTAGTTTCTGATGAACGGATTTTTTCCAGAGCAGCCATGCTACTGTATTGAAATATTGGAATGGATCAATGTAGAAGATATCACCGATGAATGGCGCTATATCTGGAAGCACGACCCACCGGAGCCGGTCTACGCAGTTATGATGGGCGGCTTTGTTGAGTCCCTAAATCTCGCCTTTGTGTACGAGTCAATCTATACCAAATCCGAGTATGAACAGATCAGGCAAAACGGCTTTGACTACCAAACGCTGTCGTGGATGACCCATATTCTCACGGACTGCCCGGACGATTCCGACTACGAAATGGACAAGAGACTGGAAACTGAAGCTGCGTCCAGGCAACCGCCTAAATTCCCGTTTTTTCAACGATTGTGGAGACGAATCTCCCCGCGATTAAAACATACAGGATACAGCGGAAAAAGATAGCCGCTGAACTTGGAAGTTGCTTTTCTAACGAAGAAAAGGTGTGAGAGATTTCGTTCTTTCTCGTTGTGCTTTGGATACATCACATGTGGTCCGTGAGGAAATTCGCTAGAACGGCGAAGATAACACAAGCTGCCTCCAACTAAATGCCTTATGGCGATTTCTAAGTGGGTGAATGGACAGCCGTATCGAACACTATGTGCGAGGCGGCTTGCCAGCATATGGGTTTTAGGGAACCTGCAGGGCAGCAAAAGAAAGAAAATCTTCTTCAGCACCACTGCGGTAGTGGTCCCGTGATATAGGAGCTGCGGGGGCGGCAGAGGCTCCAGCTCTGGCTGCACCCAGGGAATCGTGTGTCCCTGGTAGGCCTTGATGCGCTGTCCATCCTCGCTGAAAAGAAACCGCCCCTTGCACGCTGGATTAGCTGCGTTACGGACACCCAGCCATGGGGGGGCATGTCCAAGCCGGCTACTTGGGGAGCATGGCGGAGCAGATAGCTGAGGAAGATGGGGAGCCGACTGGCACTTGCATAATCCATAGGCCCGCCCTCCCCTATTCAATGTACTTTCGGTAGTCGCCCATGATGAAATCATGGATTTGTATCGAGGCACTGGGGTTGGGCTGAAAATGGTTTTTCTGACACCAGTTGGACATTTCTTTTGTCTCTACGCTTTGTATCACGATTTCCGGTATATTATGCTCTTTGCAGAAATTTTCAAGGAAACCTAGCACCTTTGTCATTGTCCCCTGGCGGCGATGCGCAAAGAGAACGCGGGAAACGGTTAGCCTGAAATTCATCAGCAGCAAAAGCCGAAGTTCCATATCACTTCCGTCGGAGGAGAGCCAAATACCACTCATCTCTCGGCGGCAGCGGACTCTCACCCCCTCGCATCCCTCCAAAAGCTGCGTTAACCTGGAAATGTCCCCATCAGAAAACCGTAGTTGCTTTTTCTCCATGAACCAGCCCTCCTTAGTTCCCATTATACCAGCATCCGTGCTCGGGGGCAACCCGGCTCATGATATAGTTAACGAAGCATTCCTCTTTTATGATATAATTAAGATTAAAGCTGGATATGGGAGGAGATTGGAAAATGAAAAGAGAGCACACAGCATGCGAGTTTAAGATGGATCCCAGCCTGCCAGTCCTACTGGTGGCGGAGCGTGCGGATTCGTACGGATTCTATCTTTGCAAAGCCCAGCACCTTAGTGAACAGGACAAGCAACGATTTTCTGATGACTGGAAAGAGCGAATTTTGCATCCAGTGTCTGAAGAAGTAGAACTCAAACATATGCATTGTGAGGATTTTTACAGCGTTGTTCAAACCAGTCAATATGAGGGAGCTTTTCTCGGCTGCAGCAACCAGGTATATTCAATCAGCCAGGAACAGTGGGACCAGCTGCTGGCTACTGACGCCCGGCGAAGCATGGAGCGCGCCGAAAAGGAGAAGCAGGAAGAGGTTGAATCTCTTCGTATTCAAAAGCAACAGGCGGAACACCAGATGCAGGATGGCAGATTACCCGACCGAGACGGAGCTAGAAGATTGCGGAAGCAATACAACGACACCTACAACGAAGGCGGAGAAGGGTTTGTCCCCCATTTCTTCTTCCAGGAAGAGTACCTGTCCATTTGTAGCCGGCTGACTGAGCTGGAGCAGAACTGAAATATGCCTAAAAGGTGGATTTATAATGCTTAACTATACTATCTGCAAGGTAGATATTCCCTTCTACAGCTGCCAATTCTCAATAGATGGCCCCTCTCTGAACGGGCATAATGTTACGATCCATGCTGAATGTTCCAAGAATGTCCGTGCTGAAGGGCGTGACGATTATTACTTTTTGGAACTCTATATGAATGCCGATGGATATGAAGATAGAGATTTCTTGATCGGACTTTTCTTTGGATCTAAGTCCATGTCCAAGAAGGATATTGATAAAAGGATAACAGAGTATATAGCCGGGCAATTGGACGAAGGCTTTCCTGATTTATTACATCAATACTTTCAAAAAGAGCATTTGATGGAAAAGTGGCTCGATGATACCTTCTCTTGAAAAACATACACTGGCTTGGTTAGGGAGGAAAAGGCTGAAATGCTGGTGCGGGATGAGGATGCTCGCCAACTTCAGACTGCAGCAGAGAAGACAGGCATTGCCAAGAAGCTCAAAAAAAGCCGGCCTCAGCTGGTATGCGCTGAAGCCCGCTTGGAGAGACTTTTTTGAAGACCCCGTATATCAGTCAGAATATAAGGTCATCTTTTTCCTAAACCCGGAGGGGCAAAACAAATATAATTCCGGGTGGTTCACGGTGGAAGAACTGCTCCAATGGATCAAGGGAAAGGGCCCCGTAATTCGAAACTGCTAATCAAAAGAGAAAGAGCCGTAGATGTCAAATCTGCGGCTCTTTTTTTCGGAGAAAAGCGTCCTATCTCGTACAAAGCAAATCGTTTCCGGCCTATTGCACGGTGACAGTTTGCATATCATGCAGCAAATTCCAAACACGGGAGGTTTGCCGCATGAAATTTAATTGCCATTTGATTATCCATCGTCTCTCAGCGATTCTGTTGGCTACAACGATCTTTGCTAATCTATCCATTACTTCCGCGCTGGCCACAACCAGTAAAAATCCATTCCAAGATGTTTCCGAAAATGCCCCCTATGCTGAGGCCGTCCAGTATGTCTATGACCGAGGTATTTCCCACGGTACCGGTGCAACTACTTTTTCACCCAACAACCATATTACTTATGGTGAGCTTTCATTGATGCTGTGCCGCATGCACTACCCTGATGAATCATGGACTATTGAATCTGCGACAAATTATGTTCGTGATCGTATGGGCTATGTTGTAGATCCTATGGAAGTACAACATTCCAGAGTTATGAATACAACCGCGTATCAGGCAATTTTATCCTGTAGCAGCTGTCCTGTTTACAGCCAGGTCTTGTATGAGCCGGAGATTGACGAAGCTGACCAGCTTGATGATGGCATATATACTGCAATCAGACTGGGGCTTTGTGATGAAGCTGATACTGAGCAGAGATTGATTACTCGGGGTGAGGCTGTCCAAATTCTATACAAAACCAGCCAGACAAACTTGGCATTGCCGGCGCCGCCTATTGTGGACAAACTCAATGTAAAAATTGATGAAGACTTTAAAGGAAAATGCGCTCCGTATTTGGAGGCTGCGTCCAAGCTGCCCGAGGTCATCCTGAATCGTTTCGACGACGAAGGCTGGTCATTAGTCATCGGCAACGATTTCATAGACCAATGGAGTACTGAAAATAAAACCTCGGCGGCGGGCCTTACCCATTATGCGAATAAATCCATTTATGTACGCAGTTCAACCAGTGTTACCCACGAATTTGGCCATTTTCTGCATTCTGAACTTGGGCGGCCTCTAATTGTTGGAGACCTGTTTGAAAAAGAGGTAGACCAGGCAAAACCTGTCATTGGTAACTATGCCGCAACCAACAAAAATGAATATTTTGCCGAATTCTTCGAAAAATGGTTCGATGACACCGATGTCTGGCTCCAGAGGCTGCAGGAGGCGGCGCCAGAGACCTATGCCTACTTTGCCAAGCTGGAGAAGCAAGGCTGGCTGCCTGAGAGAACCTAAGCTGGCGAAGGCTTTGAGGGAACCCCATCTTTTCTAATAGAAAAATCCTCTGGAGGAATATCTCCTTCCCTGAGATTTTTCAACTCATAGCATATGGTCCGTGAGACGGCTCTTTCAGACTACCATCCCTGAACTAAAGTTGGGGAACTACCTTGAGGCACTTTAGCTGCGCCAATGATTCGCACTCCCCTCTCCCCTACCAGTCTGAAGACGGCTGCAGTATGTTCCTAATGGGCACATCTCCTTCCATTTCAGCTTTCGAATGAGCTCCGGAAGTTTTGCATACAATAGTATCAAATTTCAATTTAGGAGGGAGTACAGAAAGGGGATAATACACATATGGCAAATATCATAAAACTTGGCAGTCTCTACTTAGATGGCCAACCAGTAGAAATAGGAGCTGATTACGCTCCTGGACAATCAATCGAGGTTGGAAAAACGATTCCTGGCAAAGAGATCAGCTGGGTGGTAGTCAATGAAATGTTGATTGCCGACCGGTGTATTTTAACGAATGTCAGCTGGAATGACCTCAATGCATGCAATTTGATTTTTGGTAAATGTATCATCATTGAAGGGTACCACTATCAAATCAGGCTGCTCCAGATCGGGACAGACAAAGCTAAACCCAATGAATGGGATGCGGCCTTAGATATCGTAGGTGAGGATAACCGACTTTGGAATTGGAAATGGACATATTTTTGGGGGCAAGAAACACCTGCTTGTGGACCTATAGCTAACGAATATACCCGCGCATACCGTGGGTACTCTTTCGCCCGCACCTGGTCTTGGGCTGGATCAGGGCTTCGCCGCTCAGATGTCGGTTTCCGCCCCGTTTTGGTTCCACTCAACACTAAACAGTTTACCCCAGCTCTGCTTGGACAAAGGGTGATGATCTGGGGTGGGCAAAATATCGTGAACGGTTACTTGGAACAGGTAACTGACTATGATGTGCTCCTTTCTAACTGGCATGGTTCAGTGTTGGAGAGCCAAAGTTGTGGCTGGATCATCACAGGGGGAAAACTTCTTGTAGACAGAAATTCAATTGTAGGAGCGCAAAACCAAAAGGAAGCATGAAACAATCAGCCGTGAGCTTCAGGCGTATCCTGGCATATGTCAGGGTACGCCTTCTCTTTTCTCGTTCGACGGTCATGTTAGGCGCGGTTCCCGTCTGTGCGGCCTAGAGTAGCGGGCATAGGCCAGTGCTCCTACCGGCAAAAGATAATATTTTGGACTATGGTTCTGCCACATCGTTCTATATCCCTCACAGATAAATCCGGGGGGGATTTACTGCGCAATTGTTAACGAAGAAAGCTGGAAGGGGCGTTCTTAGTTGCCATTGGCGCCACCGCATGCCGGCTCCCGATGGGAGCCTATGTATGGCCCGTGAGCTTACAAAATGGACCGCAGGAAAGTCCCCACCTTTGTAGCCATCCGCGAGGGGAAAATCAGTACAAAAAAAAACAGCCTGGCGAACCGCCAGGCTGGTGAGAAAGCAAATATTCTGTCATTGCTGATCCAGGCGGCTCCGAAAAACTGCCTGTCCATTATGATGTGAGCGAGATAAAACTCTCTCCTGCCGCGCTATCCTCCGAGGAGGCAATCATAGGGCCCTTTGGCCAGCCGGTCAGGCTTGTCGTGTCGCACCCTCTCTCCCCGCCGCCCACTGCGGCAGGATAGGAGGTTACGGCGGCACACCGAAAACGAAGAGGCCTACGCATCCGGCGTCCGTGACCTGACCCGCTTTTGGGCGGGTGGCCGCAGACCAGGCGAACCTTGAAGCGGATTACTCCGCCCCCGAGCGGGGTCTGCCAGCGCGTGAACCCTGCCTTCACCAATCTGTTCAGGAGCGAACTCCTTAGCCGGTTTCCCGGCCCAAGACGATGCACCGGTCGAGCGGCCCGAAGGCCGGGACTTCCAGTGGGACAAGGTCTTTTGCTTTCCTGGACTTAGTTTATGTCAGCCATGCGGATTTGTCAAGTATTTTTCGAGAAAAATTGAATATTTTTTGATATTTTTCATGCTAATTTGCGAGAATAGGCCGGATTTTACACATAATTTGTTCGGATTTATGCTGTGTTGTTTTTGCGTGGCTCATGGCCGGATTTCGATTTTGCGCACAGGCAGGAACTCCTTGTTTTAGACAACAAAAAAGCACCCGCCTGGAACAAACATCCGGGCGGGTGAGAAAGCCATATTCGCAAGCCTGAAAGAAAGGGACGGTTCACGGCCGCGGGAACTGGACGCAGGACCCAGCCCTCATGACGAGGGATGGTTCGAGGCCTACTTCACCGGGGTTGGGAGGTCCGCCCCCAAGGCTGGGCGCGTGTGCGCCGATGCGAGGGGAGACTTTGCTGATATTATTTTATGCGCGGCCGCGGCCAAAGTCAAGGGGTTTTCCCCAAATAGGGGATTTTGTTTTGCCGGAGTCCGGCATATTCGGGGAAGCGAATGCGGAGGGCCTCGAAAAATGCCTCCATCAGTTCGCAGCAAAACAGGTTGTCCGGGAGATATTCCTCCGTGGCGCCACTCCCGCCATCTGAGCCGCAGCTGTTCCAAAGGTTGAAGGCAAGCCGGGTGACCCGGAGCGATGTGCCGGTCTGCCAGCCCGCCTCGGCGGCCTCCGGGCGGATGGACCAATCGCTGAGATCGAAGATGTCGGAGAAATGGTTCCGGGTCTCAGCCGTGAGCCCGCAAAGGTACGCCAGCGACTTAAAATAGCTGTCTTGGCGTTTCTTCCGCCTTTTGGCTTCGGCCAACTGGTCCAGAAAGAAGTCCTTGTGCTCGACAGAAGAAAAGAAAAACTCAGCCTCCATGCATATCCGCTCCCCTGCTCTAATTTTTGCAGTTCCCAGTATAACACAACACCAGAGACTTGCGCAAGCGGCACTGTTTTGGCAGCCCTCACGGACCCGACATAGGTTCCCCACGAGGGAACCGGCCCGCGGCAAGAGTCTCCGGCAAAAGAGAAAATCCCCGCCCATTTTCTTCGTTAAAAAAGACGGATACCTTCCAAAGAAGAAAGACCAGCCCCGCAAAGGACCGGCCTCTTCCCTACTACTTCCATTGAACGCCACAAAGGGACTCGGTTATTTATGGCCGAGAAGGTGACTCTTTTGCCGCCGCAGCTCACCCAACCAGGCGTCCCGCGCCATGCTCACCATCTTTGGTCCTTCGAATCCATACAGGCCGCAGGCAATGAATGGATGGCATTCGATAGCCACCGTCCGGCCGCCCTCCAGCAGGACCGCCACATCCAGGGCCAGGGCCGGGTGTTCCCGGAGAGTGTCCGCCATGTCATGTACAACTGCTGCGTCTGGGGCCAGCCAGTGCTCCATGAAGTAGGGCCGGATGTCCATAACGCGCCCCCTGGAGACGAAGACGCGCCATTCGGATGCGAACTGAGACTGGATCATCTGTGAGACGAACAGCAGTTCATTGTCAGGGATCTCACCCAGCAGCCGCTCCTCATGGGGTATCGCCTCGAACCGTTTAGGATGGCGACCTGGCTTCAGCAGTAGCGGCCCAAACTCAGCTCTCAGCCTGGACAGTTCAGTCTTGGACACATCCCGGAATATCCGGCGCCCCAGGAACTGTTCCTGTTCCAGCTCAGGCGGAATATTCATGGCTTCCATCGGTCCCAGCCCCATCTGGGACAAATACTGGTTCACGAACTCGATGCTGCCCACCGGCACGATTGTTTTGGCCGTCTGCCCGGACAGAGCCAGGGTGCAGCCAAACTTCTCCTCATTTGCCAGCCAGTTTGCCTCATCGCAAGATTCCGGGAAGGGGGCAGCCAGCGAAACTGGCCACCCGTTTCGATCCTTCTGCAGCAAAAACAAAATATCAGGCACTTTCTTTCGCCTCCTCCTTGGGCGGGTGGATGCTGAACAGGGCGCAGATGGTCTCCATCTTGATGGCATCCACCGTCGCTTCAAACATCTCGTAGCCTTCCTTCTTGTAGGCAACCACTGGATCCGTCTGGGCATAAGCTCGGAGCGTGATTCCCTTCTTCAGCTCCTCCATGGCATCCAGGTGGTCCATCCAGTTCTTGTCGATGGACCGGAGCAGGAACAGCCGCTCCAGTTGGCGGAACTGCTCCGTACCAAATTCATTTTCCTTGCGCTGGTATCCGGCCACGGCCGACTCATAGAGGGCCTCCGTCAGCTTGTCCAGCCCCATCGCCTTGAGCTCCTCGGTGGTCAGGTGGAACTCATCCGGCAGCATCCACATGGCTCGGTATGGCTTCAGCATCCCCTGGAACCGCAGCGCATCCAGCTCCATATTCTCATTCAGATTGGCAAGAATATTGTTGCTGATGACCTTGTGCAGCATCTTGAGGATCTGCTCGTGGACATCCAGGCCATCCAGGACTTGCTGGCGCTGATCATAGATGACCTTGCGCTGGGTATTCATCACATCATCGTACTCCAGCACCCGCTTGCGGGCCTGGAAGTGCTGGGACTCGACCTGCCGCTGCGCGCTCTCGATGGCCCCTGAGAGGATCTTGGCGTCAATGGGCGTATCATCATCCACACCCAGTTTATCCAGAATGCCCTCCACCCGGCTGGCTCCAAACAGGCGCATGATGTCGTCCTCCAGGGACAGGTAAAAGCGGCTCTCGCCAGGGTCACCCTGGCGGCCGGCGCGGCCGCGCAGCTGATTGTCGATACGCCTGGCCTCATGCCGCTCGGTGCCCAGAATGAACAGACCGCCCAGCAGATGAACGGCCTTGGCCGCCGTGCAGGTCTGGATCCGGTATTTAGCCTCTGTCTCCACATATTCTCGCCGCAGCTTCAGAATCTCCTCATCGTCCGTATCGGCATAGCTGGTAGCTTCAGCCAACAGCTCCTCAGAGACGCCATTCTTGAGCATTTCCTCCCTAGCCAGGAACTCAGGGTTGCCGCCCAGCATAATATCGGTACCGCGGCCAGCCATATTGGTAGCAACGGTCACGGCGCCCAGCTTGCCGGCCTGGGCCACGATGCGGGCCTCATGCTCGTGGTTCTTAGCATTGAGGACATTATGGGGGATACCCTTCTGCCGCAGCAGCTTGGACAGCTCCTCCGATTTCTCAATAGAAACAGTACCCACCAGCACTGGTTGCCCCCGGTCGTGGCAGTCCTCAATCTTTTCCACGATGGCACGGAGCTTGCCGGCGGCTGTGCGGTAGACGGCATCCGGGTGATCCTTGCGGATGACAGGCTTGTTGGTGGGGATCTCCACCACATCCAAACAGTAGGTGTTCCCAAATTCTTCCCTCTCGGTCATGGCTGTACCAGTCATGCCGGACAGCTTATCGTACAGCCGGAAGAAATTCTGGAAAGTGATGGTGGCGTAGGTCTTGGACTCATTAGCGATCTGGACGCCCTCCTTGGCTTCGATGGCCTGGTGTAGCCCTTCATTGTAGCGCCGACCCGGCATCACGCGCCCAGTGAACTCATCCACAATGACCACTTCGCCGTTGCGCACAACATAGTCAATATCTCGGCGCATCACGCCTCTGGCCCGGAGCGCCTGGTTGATGTGGTGGACCAGGGTCGTATTCTCGATGTCACCCAGGTTTTTGACCTGGAACGCAGCCTCAGCCTTGCGGATGCCGCGGGCCGTGAGAGTCGCTGTACGGGACTTCTCATCTACAATGTAGTCCACATCAATGTCGGGAGACTCTTCCTCCTTGGCGTCCACGCTGGCGATACGGCAGCACTTGAGGGACTGCACAAACTGGTCGGCCATCATGTACAGGGGACTAGCCGCCTCAGCCTGCCCGGAGATGATGAGGGGTGTCCGGGCCTCGTCGATGAGGATAGAGTCGACCTCATCCACAATGGCGAACCGGTGGCTGCGCTGGACCTGCCCCTCCCTGGAAACAGACATATTGTCCCGCAGGTAATCGAACCCAAACTCATTATTGGTCCCATAGGTGATATCGGCCTTGTAGGCAGCCATCTTCTCAAAGGGCGGCTGGTTCTGATAGACGAGGCCGACCGTCAGCCCCAGGAACCGGTAGATCTTGCCCATCTGCTCAGAGTCGCGCTTGGCCAGGTAGTCGTTGACGGTGACCACATGGACGCCCTCCCCGGATAGGCCGTTCAGAAAGGCGGGCAGGGCCGCCACCAGCGTCTTGCCCTCGCCTGTCCGCATCTCGGCAATCCGCCCCTGATTGAGAATTATTCCGCCAATCAGCTGCACCCGGTATGGATACATGCCCAGCACCCGCCGGGCCGCCTCGCGGCAGACAGCAAAGGCGTCAGGAAGGATATCGTCCAGGGTCTCCCCTGCCGACAGCCGGGCCCGGAGGGCATCTGTCTGCCCCTGGAGCTCGCCGTCCTCCATATCCTCATACTTACTGGACAGCGATTCGATTTTATCCACGATCGGCATGATCGCCTTGACTTCACGCTGGGAAGAAGTCCCAAATAGTTTCTCAAAGATATTCATATTTTTGCGGACCTGGATGAGCCCGCCCTCCTTCTCGTTAAAAAATCTGTTCTGCCAACGACCGACAGATACTGCTGGGACCGTTGAAGTTAACCAACAGCATAGGGATGCCGGTGCCCTTAACGACCGACTTGGCCTGTTCGTAACTCTTGTGGGAGACATACTTAGACAGGATGACCACCGCGTCGGCGGAGGATAGAGTGTCGGGCAACCACTCGTTGACGGCAAAGAACCGCCATTCGGGGAACAGCTCCCGGAGCACCCGCTGGGTATTGCTGTGGCCGCCGACGATGACCAGCTTCTTGTCGGAGAGCTTCTGGTAGGCATCTTCACCAATGCGGTCCCGCACGCCCGTGGGGGCCGGCGGGGCGTCCTGCTCCAACAAGTCCTCATCATCCAGGAACAGGTCTTGCTCCTCGATCATGCTGATGAGCTGGGAGTTGATCTCATTGAAGGCAGCCCGGCCCTCGCTGACGGTTGCGGACAACCGCTTGTTCTCCTCCTGGACCTTGGAGAGAGCAGCCTTTGTCCGTTCCAGGTCTATGGCGGCCGAGTCGGCTTTCTTTCTGGCCTTGGCGACCTCCTCTTTCATGGCGGAAACTTCTTCATTATATGCAGAAGCCCGCTTGGTCTCGCGCCGCTCTTCCCCGATGGCCTGTTCCATACTGTCCATGTCCTTGGCATGCGCATCCTTCTCGGCCATCAGCGCCTTGCTCAACCGGGCAGTGGCGTTGGTCAGCTTGGCGTTTTCGGCCCTGGCCTCGTTGAAGGCCCTGACGGCAGGCAGGACTGTCTCCCTGGCTGCCTCAAAATATCGCTCCTTGCGCCGATCCACCCGCCTGGTCATCGGCTCGATCTCCAGGCCGCTACTGCGGACATAGAATATGGTGGACATTAGCTCCTGGAACCGAGGCTGGCAGGAGGCCACGGCCATGAACGAGGGGTTCAGGCAACTGGCCTGCCGGGCCGGCGAGGACGAGGGGTCGGCAGTGACCGTTGAATCATTGGAGAGGATAGTCGTCCACACAGTTGCCATCTCCCCCGCAAAGGAGAAGTTGGGGGTGCCAACCATCAGCATGAAGACATAGTTCATCATTTCCTTGTACAGGTCCATGAGTTCTTTGCCGGAGCGGGTTTCAGAAGGATGAGTGGGCACATTCTCTTGGTCTCTGACATCGAACTTCCTGCCCAGCTTCGGCTGCGGGATCACGGCTTTCAATTCCTTGTCGACCATATCAAAGAATTTGGCGTGGTTCTTCTTGGCATTGGGAAATACCCGCCGTACATATTGCTGGAAGACATTCTTGCAATACCGCATTTCTTTTGCGGTGGCGGCCATGATCAGCCCCAGATGCGCTGAGTCCATGATATTCTGCCAGGGGTGGAATGCAGGACCGTCTCCGCGGAGGCAGGAAGCATACTCCTCCCGCTTCCCGAACTTCTTGAAGTACTGGTCCAGCTGTTCCTCCAGATCGACAAAGGCGTCGTTGATTCTCTTATTGGAGAACCAGCAGGGCCGGAAATGGACCAGTATCGCATTCATGAGGTAGAGCGTGCAGCAGCTTTCGCTCTCATTTTCGATTGATTCGATTTCTTTTTGGACGATGACATCCATGAGAAATTGTTTATCCATGATGAATCCCCCTTAAAGCATTTTCGCAAGGGCCTGGCAGATGCTGGTAGGCCCGTTGTAGCTGACAGTGAGCATGGGAACATCGGCGCTTTTGACGGCGGCCCTGGCCTGTTCGACATTCTTGTGGGAGGTGTACCGAGCCAGGACAGCAACTGCGTCCACGGCGGACATAGAGTCGGTGAGCTTTTCGTCGACGGCAAAGAACCGCCATTCAGGGAACAACTCTCGTAGCACCCGTTGGGTATTGGCATGGCCGCCTACGACCACCAGCCGTTTGCCGGCCAGCTTTTCATAGACCTCCTCGCCAATGCGCTCCCGCACGCCGGAGGGTGCCGGCGGCGCATCCTGCTCCTGCAGGTCGTCTTCATCCAGGAACATGCCGTCCTCCCACAGCAGGTTGATGTACTGCTCGTTGATCTCATTGTAGGATGCCTGGCTCGCTTTGAGGTTTTCAGTCAGCCGCTTATTCTCCCCCTGCAACCGGGACAGGTTAGCATTGACCCGCTCCAGGTCTGTCTCAGACTTCCTCCTAACGGCTGTCAGCTCTTCTTTGAGTTTGGATAGTTCTTGCTCCAGTTCGGGAGCAGCCGTCCGCTTGGACATCTCGTCCAGCTGTGCCCGCAGGTCTTTGACTTCCTGCTCAGCCTCATCCAGCTGGATCTTCATTTTCTCCTGCCCCATGAGCGCGTCGCCGGCCATATCGACCTGGTACCGGATCGCCTCATCCATTCCTTCCATAATGGGGGCAAGGACGGAATCATGCAATGCAAAATACCGAGCCCGCTCCTCACTGCCCTTACTGTACAGAGGCGCGACCGGCAACTGGCTGCTGCGCACATAGAAGATAGCAGATAACAGTCGCCGAAACTCAGGCCGGCAGAGATAGCAGACCAGTGGTTCAGGGTTCAGACAGGCCGCTTCCCGGGCAAACCGGCTATTGATGTCTACCTCCTTGGTTTTTTCCCCATCCACATAGGACCAGCGCATATTCTTCGGCAAGATCGCATCCGAGTAAGGAGTCTCAGGCATAAGCATGGTGATATACCGCCACATCTCATGCATGAAGTCCCGCTTTTCCCCGGTATTGAGCTGCTGGAAAGGCAGTTCGCTCATGGGCAGGATACCTGTTGTGGGAAGCTCCGGGTATTGGACGGCAGGACTCAAAACAGAGTTGATGCGATCTGTGAGCAGCACCATGGCAGGTTTTGGTTTGGGTGTTGACAGCACCATGAGCGCCTCTTTGGGCTTAGGAAATGCACGGCGCAGGAACTTGGCCATAGTACGCATGGCAAACTTCCGGTCCTTGGGCTCCTTGGATATGAGGAGACCAATATCCTGAGAGGGAACGACTCCGCTGTTGAGCTCAACGCAGTACCGGACCTTCCCCACATCAAAGGACTTGCAAGTCTCACTTTCTGTTACAATTTTAGAGTGCTTCGCAATAGAGGAAAAGAAGACATCTCGGCCGGCTTTCTCCTGGTAGTCAGAAAGCTGTCGGCATAGGTCAGAAAAGGCGGGATCGAACTTCTTGCTCTGAAACCAATCAGGACGCAGATACGCCAGCACACTGCTATACAGGTAGGCGTCGATCAGAGGCCCCTCCACGGGGAGCTTCTCAGGGCCCTTGCCTTCCAGCACTGTTGCCAAAAAGTCGGCATAATCGATCATAATTTCCTGTTTTGTCATACCAGGTCACTCCTTTGTTTGAA
>ENA-UAYF01000404-UAYF01000404.1-human-gut-metagenome-genome-assembly--contig:-NODE-404-length-24583-cov-9.798231_pt1 | contig 24583 bp, 17 predicted proteins | sample MGYA00244017_ERZ654600 | MGnify/ENA primary metagenome ERZ654600 (study PRJEB26926, sample SAMN06164490) | human gut metagenome | biome: ENVO:00009003; feature: ENVO:2100002; material: ENVO:00002003... | reverse complement strand
CGCCCCGCCGCCGTATGTTCCACTCGTTTTCCGCTCCTCATGATACCATAAAAAAGCGGGATTTGCAAGTAGAAGCCTTTTTTGATATAATATCTTATATATTCTTATGTTTTTTTGCGCAGGAGGTGGGTGCATATGCGGCTGTTTTTTACGGTGCCCGATACGCTGCAGACCCAAAACGGAGTGCTTCTGCGCAATTTTCTGCGCCAGTGTGCCGTCTCCACCGACCTTGCCCGTGCAGTCAAGTTCCGGGGCAGCGGCTTTTTTGCGGATGGAGAGCCTGTTCTTGCCAACCGAAGGGTGTACCCGGGGCAGACGGTCAGCTTTGAGCTGCCGCCGGAAGGGGAAGGCGTGGCCCCGCAGCCGGAGATCCCGGTAAACGTGGTCTATGAGGATGCATTTGCGGTGGTGCTGGAAAAGCCGCCCCATATGGCCGTGCATCCCACCCTGAACTACCCCTACGATACCCTTGCCAACGGGTATGCGGCATGGGCCGCGCAGCAGGGCATCAGCCCGGTGTTCCGCCCGGTGAACCGTATCGATAAGGATACCAGCGGCCTTGTTCTGGCTGCAAAGCACGCCTACGCTGCGCCGCTGCTGGCCCGGAATGTGGAAAAGCTCTACTATGCCATTGCACAGGGGGAGCTGCCGCTGGGGCCGGGCGTGATCGACGCGCCCATTGGCCGTCGGGCTGAGAGCATCATTGGCCGCTGCGTGACCCCGGACGGCAAGCCCAGCCGTACCGAGTATACCATATTAAAAGCAGAAAACAGCCTGAGCCTTGCAGCCTGTGTGCCGGTAACGGGCCGCACCCATCAGATCCGGGTGCATTTTGCGTCCATCGGCCACCCGCTGGCTGGGGATGACCTTTACGGCGGGAGCCGGGAGCGCATTGGGCGGCAGGCGCTGCACTGTGCAAGGCAGAGCTTCCGGGTGCCGGTGTACACCCCGGTGGAGGGCGGAATCCGGGTGGAATGTCTGGCGAATGGAAATAACTGGAAGACTGTTGCGGTGGAAAGCCCGCTGCCGCAGGATATGAAACCGCTTTTTGGTGAAAAGTAAGTGAAAGAACCGCCCAAATTTTGTGACAATGCTTGTTTCAAAGACGGCAGGGTGTATAATAAAATAAGAATATTGCGTGCATGAGCCTGCTGGAAAGGGCATGTGCGCCCAAGACCGCCGCCGTCTTATCCCGGCACCGTGTGTGCATTGGCGGCAAGGAAGGAGAAAAACCTTTTGATCGAAGACAAGACAAAGGAGCAGCAGCCCGCTTCACCGGTAAAACCGAAACGCGGCCAGAGGCTGCGCTCCCTTTGGGCACAGCTGCAATGCATGGGGCTTTTGCACCGGCACCGGCTGCGCCGTAAAACCCAGAATCATATGAATGATTTTGGCAGAAAGCTTGCCCAGAATTCTGCCGCGCCAGTCATCGGGGAGACGCTGTATGCACTGGGCTATTCTACAGAGTATGTATTCGTCCGCGTTGGGCGCGGCCTGCGCAGCGGCTGGCTGTGGCTGTGGCAGGCATTTACGACACTGCTGGCAAATACTGCGGCAATGGCGTTCCCGGGGGCAGCGCAGATGTTCCGGGACCTGTTCGGCCCGATCTGGCTGTTCTTCCGGGGCTGCGGTTCGCTGCTGGTGCACGCCCAACGGGTGCGGAAAGAAAAAGGCTTTGCCGCAGCCTGCAAAGCCAGCGTACATTATCTGGCCAGCGGCGTGCGCCGCAACCTGAAAACACTGCCGCGCATGGCCATGTATGTGCTGCCGGTGTGCGCACTGGCCGTTATGGTGACCGTGTTCAACCATACCGTCCGCCAGCCTTATGCGCTGGAGGTGCAGGTGAACGGCCAGACCGTCGGCTATGTGGCCAATGAGGATGTGTTCAACTCGGCCCGCGAGGCGGTGCAGGAGCGTATCAACTACGCAGACACCGACCATGCAAAGTGGACCGTGGAGCCTACCTACACCGTTACCGTGGCCCACAAGACCATGGATGAAAACGAGATGGCAGACGCGATCCTGAAGAGCGCCAGCGACGAGATCAGCGAGGGCACGGCCCTGTATCTGGATGGCGAGCTGACCGCAGTGTGCAGCGATGGTGTCAGCCTGCAGAGCTACCTGAGCAGCCTGCTGGAACCCTATGAGGACCCTGAGAACTCCAACGTGACCGTGGGCTTCAACAAGGAAGTCACGCTGGAAAACGGCATCTACTTCAACGACAGTTTTCAGGACGAAGCAGATGTGGAGCAGCAGCTTTCCGGTGTGCAGCAGCAGGAAAAGATCTACACAGTGGGCGCAGGTGACACGCTATGGAGCATCGCCCAGAAAAACGACCTGACCTTCCGTGAGCTGTGCGAGCTGAACCCCAGCTTCAAAGGCGCACAGCTGAATGAAAAATCCAACATTCAGGCCGGTGATGAGCTGATCGTGACCAAGCAGGAAGCTACGCTGGAAGTGCGCATCACCAAGGTGGAGATCTGGCAGGAGGAGATCCCCTATACCACCGAGACCACCACCTCCAACGAGTACACGGTGGGCACCAAGAAAACGGTGCAGAACGGTGTGAACGGCCTGCGTCAGATCACGGCGCAGCGTGTTTATAACACCGACGGCATCCAGCTTTCCCAGAAGATCCTAAGCACGGAAGTGGTGCAGGAGCCTGTCACGGAAAAGATCGTGAAGGGCACCAAAAAGGTGACCAACAGCACCAGCTACATCACCGGCAGCGGTCAGTTCATCTGGCCGGTGCCCGGCTACCGGAACTGCTCGCGCTGGTACGGCGGCAGCCACAAGGGTGTGGATATCTGTGCGGCTGCCGGTACGCCCATCTACGCATCGGCGGGCGGCACCGTGACCAAGGCCGGCTACAACAAGGCCGGTGCCGGTACGGGTTATGGCTACTCCATCATCATCAGCCACGGCAGCGGCTACACCACGGTGTATGCGCACTGTCTGTCGCTGGCGGTGCACTCTGGTCAGACGGTCAAGCAGGGCCAGCTGATCGGCTATGTGGGCAGCACCGGACGCTCCAGCGGCAACCACTGCCACTTTGAGATCCGCCGCAACGGCAGCTACATCGCGCCGCAGAATGTGTTCAACCGCAGAAAGTATAGGTAAAGGTAAGTTTGCAGAGGGCTTTTTCTCCGGAGAAGGCCCATCTGCTGTATAAAAAAGGAGAGATGATCTTATGTCTACCCCTCACATCAGCGCTGAAAAAGGCGATTTTGCAAAGACTGTCCTGATGCCGGGCGATCCCCTGCGTGCAAAATTCATTGCGGATACCTTCCTCAAGGATGTCCGTCAGGTGACCGGCGTGCGCGGCATGCTTGGCTTTACCGGCACTTACGAGGGCCGTCCCATCAGCGTGATGGGCAGCGGCATGGGGATGCCTTCCATCGGCATTTATTCCTATGAGCTGTTCAAGTTCTACGATGTAGAGAACATCATCCGCATCGGCTCTGCCGGCAGCTATACCGACAAGGCCAAGCTGTTTGACGTGGTGCTGGCTACCGGTGCTGTGAGTGAAAGCAACTATGCCCGCGTGCAGAGCGGCTTTGACGGCAATGTTACCCTGCCCAGCCAGAGTCTGAACGACAAGCTGCGCGCTTCTGCCGCAAAGCAGGGCATCCCCCTCATCGAGGGAAACATCCACTCTTCGGATGTGTTCTACCGTCAGCCCTCCGATGCAAAGCCCACCTACTGGGAAAAGCTGCGCGACGAGCGCGGCTGCCTGTGCGTGGAGATGGAGAGCTTTGCCCTGTTTGCCAATGCACAGGTGCTGGGCAAGAACGCTGCCTGCCTGCTGACCATTTCCGACAGCTTTGTTTCGCCGGAGATCACCACGGCAGAACAGCGCCAGAAGAGCTTTACCGACATGATGAAGGTAGCACTGGGTGCAGAATACTAAGCGTTAAAAACGCATTTCAGCGCGGTTTGCCTGCAAAAGGGCTTGCCGCGCTGTTTTCGACCGCTGAAAACCAAAAAAGGAGTGACGGATATGACAAACCTGACGCTGGAAGAAAAGAAGGAGCTCATCCGCATGGCACTGGCTGCACGGGAAAAAGCCTATGTGCCCTACAGCGATTTTATGGTGGGCGCTGCCCTGCGCGCCAAGGATGGCCGCATTTTTACCGGCTGCAACGTGGAGAACGCTGCCTTTACCCCCACCAGCTGTGCAGAGCGCACGGCTCTGTTCAAGGCGGTGGCCGAGGGCGTGACCGAGTTCACCGACATTGCTGTGGTGGGCAGCCGCCGCGGCGAGGTAAACGAGCAGATCACTTCTCCCTGCGGGGTGTGCCGCCAGGCTCTGTTTGAATTCGGCGGGCCGGAACTGAACGTTATCATGGCAAAGACACCGGAAGACTTTATCGAGCGCAGCATGGACGAACTGCTGCCCTTCGGTTTTGGCCCCTCCAATGTGGCGGGCAACCGTGCCGTGAAGTAACGGGATAAAAGCGCAGAGGCACACTGCAGGACAATAAAGTGACGGAAATACGTGCATTGTGCGGCAAAACACAGGGAGTGCACGGAAAATGGCCGGAACTACGGCAAATTTGTGCATAAATACTACTTTTGATAAAAACTGACAAAATTATTGTAAAGATTTTGTAATCGGAATTCGCTTGCATCTGACACGGCTTGCCGTTATACTTGAGCCAGTAAATGTGCAGCTCTGCGCATTTTATTTGTTTGACGCGATTTTTTAAAATAAAGGAGAGTTTCTTATGAAGATTTCTCGTCGTAACTTTCTGGCTGTGGCTGGTGCTGCTGCCGCTGCCGCTGCTCTGACCGCCTGCGGCGGTTCTTCCGCTTCTTCTGCCAGCACCGCTTCTTCCGCTGCTGCTTCTACTGCCTCCTCTGCTGCTGAGGGCGGTGAGAAGATCGTCAAGGTCGCTCTGACCTGCGATACCGGCACGATCGATGATGAGAGCTTCAACCAGGCATGCTGGACTGCTGTTTCCGGCTACATGGGCGATGACTGCCAGTACTACATTCCCGAGGCTGACGCTTCCGATGAGGACCGCGAGACCATGATCCGTCAGGCTGTCAACGACGGCGCTGATGTGATCGTCTGTGTCGGCTACCTGTACGGCGCTTCTCTGGCATGGGCTGCTGACCAGTATCCCGATGTCAAGTTCATCGCCATCGATGTGACGCAGGGCGATATCGGCACCGACGCTATCCCTGCTAACTGCTACTGCATCACCTTCAAGGAGGAGCAGGCAGGCTATCTGGCAGGCTACGCCATCGCAAAGGACGGCAAGACCAAGCTGGGCTTCCTGGGCGGCATGGCTGTTCCCGCTGTTATCCGTTACGGCTACGGCTTCGTGCAGGGTGCTGATGCCGCTGCTGCTGAGCTGGGCCAGAACATCGAGATCAACTACTTCTACGGCGGCCAGTTCTACGGTGATGCAAACATCACCTCCCGTATGGAGGGCTGGTACTCCAACGGCACTCAGGTCGTCTTTGCCTGCGGCGGCGGCATCTACACCTCCGCTGTTGAGGCTGCTCTGAAGAACAATGGCTACGTCATCGGTGTTGACGTTGACCAGAACTACATCGGTGCAAACGGCGTTGCTGATGGCACCTACGCTTACAACCCGTTCATCACCTCCGCTATGAAGGGCCTGTCCGAGGCTGTCAACACTGCTCTGGCTGATATCGAGGCTGGCAGCTGGGGCGACATCGCAGCTTCCAACGGCAACTTCGGTCTGGAGGACGGCGATTATGTCGGCCTGCCCACCGATGCAGACAGCTGGAACTTCGAGTCCTTCACCACCGACGAGTACGAGAAAGTCAAGGGCAAGATCAAGAGCGGCGAGATCACTGTTGATAACAGCTCCGACGACGCTACCAAGCCCACCGTCAGCGAGTTCACCACTGTCAACTACATCCAGTAATCTGTTGTCCGGCAGGCCTGCCTGCGGACGATCGATAGTTCTTTTCAAAGCGGGGCATCCTGTAACGGGGTGTCCCGCTTTTTTCTGTCTTCTATTGGCGTAATGCGGGAAAAATGCAGCGTACTCTTCGTGAAAAGAGTACAAAAGTAATACTATTGTCTGTGCTTTCTGCCAAAAAGCAAAAAAGACATGTGCAAATTGCCGCAAATCAGGTATAATGGAACTTAAAGAAGTATCGGTGTCGAAACGACACGAAAGGAGAGTGAGCAGATTGGCAGAGGATTTTGTGATCGAAATGCTCCACATTACCAAGGAGTTTCCTGGGATCAAGGCAAACGACGATATCACCCTGCAGCTGCGCAAAGGCGAGGTACATGCCCTGCTGGGCGAGAACGGCGCCGGCAAAAGTACGCTGATGAGCGTGCTGTTTGGCCTGTACCAGCCGGAAGCTGGTCAGATCCGCAAAAACGGCAAGGAGGTTGCTATCCGCAACCCCAATGATGCAAACGCACTGGGCATCGGCATGGTGCACCAGCACTTCAAGCTGGTGGAATGCTTCAGCGTGCTGGACAACATCATTCTGGGCGTGGAACCCAACAAGATGGGCTTTTTGCAGAAGGCCGAGGCACGCAAAAAGGTGATGGCCTTGAGCGAAAAGTACGGCCTGCGCGTGGACCCGGATGCACTGATCAGCGATATCTCTGTTGGTATGCAGCAGCGCGTTGAGATCCTGAAGATGCTGTACCGCGACAACGAGATCCTGATCTTCGACGAGCCTACCGCAGTGCTGACCCCGCAGGAGATCGACGAACTGATGGAGATCATGCGCGGGTTCAAGAAGGAAGGCAAGTCCATCCTGTTCATTACCCACAAGCTCAACGAGATCATGGCTGTGGCAGACCGCTGCACAGTTCTGCGCAAGGGCAAATGCATGGGTACCGTGGACATCAAGGATACCACCAAGGAAGAGCTTTCCCGCATGATGGTTGGCCGTGATGTGCAGCTGCAGGTGGACAAAAAGCCTGCCAACCCCGGCGAAGTGGTGCTGGATGTGGAAAACGTCACCATGCACAATGCCCAGCACAAGAAGGATGCAGTCCGGAATGTCTCTTTTCAGGTGCACGCGGGCGAGATCGTCTGTCTTGCCGGTATCGAGGGCAACGGTCAGACCGAGTTCGTCTACGGCCTGACCGGTCTGGAAAAGATCAGCAGCGGCAAGATCACGCTGGACGGCAAGAACATCACCAACGAGTCCATCCGTCAGCGCTCCAAGGACGGCATGAGCCATATCCCGGAGGACCGCCACAAGCACGGCCTTGTGCTGGACTACAGTCTGGAAAACAACATGGTGCTGCAGCGCTACTGGCAGCCCGAATTCCAGAAGGGCGGCTTTATCCGCAGCGATAAGGTGCGCGAATATTCCGATAAGCTCATTGCCCAGTACGATGTGCGCAGCGGTCAGGGCAGTGTGACCACCGTGCGCAGTATGTCCGGCGGCAACCAGCAGAAAGCCATCATTGCCCGTGAGATCGATAAGGACCCGAAGCTCTTGGTGGCAGTCCAGCCCACTCGCGGTCTGGACGTTGGTGCAATTGAATACATCCACCGTCAGATCGTGGCCGAGCGCGATAAGGGTACGGCTGTGCTGCTGGTCAGTCTGGAGCTGGACGAGGTGATGAACCTGTCCGACCGCATCCTTGTGATGTACGAGGGCGAGGTCGTGGGCGAATTTGACCCCAAGACCACCACCGTGCAGGAGCTGGGCCTGTATATGGCAGGCGCACGCAAGCAGGGAAAGGAGAGCAAATAACACATGAATAAGAAAAAACTTTCCCACAGCAGTCTGAACAGCTCCATCACCAGTGTGCTGGCTGCTCTGCTGTGCATCCTGATTGGCCTTGTGGTCGGTTTTCTGGTGCTGCTGGCCATCAACCCGGCCCACGCATGGGGTGACGGCTTTGTGCGCATCCTGAAGGGCGGCTTCCATGACGCGCCCTACGGTGTCGGCAAGGAACTGGCAAATGCGGCTCCCCTCATTATGACCGGTCTGTCTGTGGCCTTTGCCTTCAAAACCGGCCTGTTCAACATCGGTGCGGCGGGTCAGTATACGCTGGGCGCTTACGGCGCTCTGTACTGCGCCATCATGCTCAAGCTGCCGTGGTTCGTCTGTCTGATCGCAGCCACCATTCTGGGCGGCATCTGGGGTGCGATCCCCGGCTTCTTCAAGGCCTACTTCAACATCAACGAAGTCATTACCTCCATCATGTTCAACTGGATCGGCCTGTATCTGGTCAATGAGCTCATTTACCAGAACGGCACCGGCCCCATGTACGATGTGCGCAACACCCGTACCATCAACATCAGCAAGAACGCCGATTACGCTCAGTCCATCATCCCGGATTTCGGCCTGAACAAGCTGTTCCAGACCAACAGCACCACCATCGCCATCTTTCTGGCGGCAGCAGTGGCAGTTCTAATCTGGGTGGTGCTGAACAAGACAACCTTCGGCTACGAGCTCAAGGCAGTCGGCCTGAACAAGAGCGCTGCCCGCTACGCCGGCATCAACGAGAAGAAGAACATCATCCTCTCCATGGCCATTGCCGGTGCGCTGGCCGGTTTTGGTGCGGGCCTGTACTATCTGTCCAATGTGTCCCAGTGGAACCCGCTGAACTCCACCAGCCTGCCGGCAATGGGCTTCAACGGCATTTCCGTTGCACTGCTGGCAAGCTCCAACCCCATTGGCACCATTTTCTCGGCGATCTTCATTTCCCATATCTCGGTGGGCGGCTCCTTCCTTTCCACCAAGTATTACCCCACTGAGATCTCGGACCTGATCAGCGGCATCATCATCTACCTGTGCGCATTCTCCATGCTGTTCCGCGGCAAGATCCACGCACTGCTGTTCAGGAATGCCGACAAGACCAATGTGAACGCAGAGCCTGCTGCTCCTGCAGGATCTGCAACCGAAAAGGAGGGCAAGTGATATGCTGCTTCTGATCAAATATACGCTGCTGTATGGCATCGTTCTGATGATGGTGGCACTGGGCGGTATGTTCAGTGAGCACTCCGGCATCATCAACATTGCACTGGAAGGTATCATGGTCATTGGCGGTGTGGCGGGTGTTCTCACCCTGACCATGCTGCCCTCAAGTATGCCGGTCTTCCTCGTGGTGCTGATCTCTGTTCTGGTGGCGGCATTGGCCGGTATGGTGTACAGTCTGCTGCTGGCCTTTGCCTCCATCAATCTGAAGGCGGATCAGACCATTGGCGGCACGGCCCTGAACCTGCTGGCCACTGCTATTGCGGTGGTCATTGCAAAGTATTTCAGCGAGAGCGGCAGTGCAAAGCTGAACTACTCCAACAAGCCCTTCCTGTTCAGCATCGGCGGGCTGGAGCTGAGCATTTTTGTGCCGCTGGGCATCATTCTGCTGATCATCAGCTATGTGGTGCTGTACAAGACCCGCTTTGGCCTGCGCCTGCGTGCCTGCGGCGAGCATCCGCAGGCAGCGGACTCTGTGGGCATCAATGTCTACAAGATGCGCTATGCCGGTGTTGTCATTTCCGGTGCACTGGGCGCGATCGGCGGTATGGCCTACATTGTGCCCCCGGTGCAGACCTGGAACTTTGAGGTGGGCGTGGCCGGCGCAGGCTTCCTTGCCATGGCTGTTATGATCTTTGGCCAGTGGAAGCCCTTCAACATCTTTGGCGCAGCCATGTTCTTTGCTGTGTTCAAGAGTCTGGCAAACATTGCAGACTCCACCTTCCTGGCACAGCTGCACTGGTCCAGCAATATCTACAACATGATGCCGTTCGTGGCGTCCATGATCATTCTGGCGTTTACCTCCAAGAACAGCATGGCACCCAAGGCAGAGGGCATCCCCTACGACAAGGGATCCCGCTAAAACGACGATTCGTGTTCCCAAAACAAGGGCGCAGCTGCTTTTCCGGGCGGCTGCGCCCTTTTTGGTTTGAAATTGGGCAAAGTTTACAGAATGATACTTGCTTTTGTTTGGAATTTTGCTATACTATATCTTATAATGTCGTACTATTGAAAAAACGAGGAGCGTGATACGATGCGCGTTTATGATCTGATCGCAAAAAAGCGTGATGGCGGTACGCACAGCCGTGAGGAGCTGGAGCAGATCGTCAATGGCTATGTCAGCGGAGAAGTGACTGATTACCAGATGGCTGCATGGATGATGGCTGTCTATCTGCGCGGCATGACCGATGAAGAGACCGCAGAGCTGACCGATGTGATGGCTCACAGCGGTGTGATGGTGGATCTTTCGCCCATTCCGGGCATCAAGGTGGACAAGCACTCCACCGGCGGCGTAGGTGACAAGACCACGCTGGTCATTGCCCCCATCGTGGCGGCCTGCGGCGTGAAGATCGCCAAGATGAGCGGCCGGGGCCTTGGCCATACCGGCGGTACCATCGATAAGATGGAGAGCGTGCCCGGCACCAGAACCGCCCTCTCGCAGGAGGAGTTCTTTGCGCAGGTGAACAGGATCGGTCTGTCGGTCATTGGCCAGAGCGAGGGCATTGCCATTGCAGATAAAAAAATGTATGCCCTGCGGGATGTGACCGCAACCGTCAGCTGCATCCCACTCATCGCATCCAGCATCATGTCCAAGAAACTGGCTTCCGGCTCGGATGCCATCCTGCTGGATGTGACCACCGGCACCGGAGCTTTTATGAAAACGGTAGACCAGAGCATTGAGCTGGCTAAGCTGATGGTATCCATTGGCACCCATCACGGCCGCCGGGTGGCTGCCATGATCACCGATATGGACACCCCGCTGGGCCATAACATTGGCAACAGTCTGGAAGTCATGGAAAGCATGGATGTGCTCAAGGGCCATGGCCCCGCCGACCTGACCGAGGTCTGCCTGCAGCTGGCGGCGAACATGCTGGTGCTGGCCGATAAGGGCACTCCTGCCGAGTGCCGCGCCATGGCCGAGGCGGTGATCGCCGACGGTTCTGCCTTTGCTAAGTGCAAGGAGATGTTTGCGGCGCAGGGCGGCGATACCCGCGTGCTGGACGACTACAGCCTGTTCGAGAAGCCTGCGGCAAGCTTTGAGCTGCTGGCAGAGCAGGACGGTTACATTGTGGCGAACGATGCCGAGAAGATCGGCTCTGCCAGCGTGCTGCTGGGTGCGGGCCGACAGAAAAAGGGCGACCCGCTGGATTTTGCCGCCGGCATCACCCTGCATAAAAAGCGCGGCGACTACGTAAAGAAGGGCGAGAGCCTTGCCACCTTCTACGGCGCAGCCGATAAGTTTGAAGCTGCCGCCGCCGAGTACCGCAGCGGCCTTGGATACGGCCCTGAGAAGCCGGAGGAAGCCCCGCTGGTGTATGCCCTTGTAACGAAGGACGGCGTGGCGCGCTATTAAATGAAATAAAAGCTTCCGGGACGGTATCTCCCGGGGCTTTTTTGCGTCATTTGGCAGGTTTTTGTTGCATAATGTGGAAAACAGTGGAACTTTGGCAGGAGATATGGTATACTATGATGGATTTGTGCTGTCCCGGCAGAAGGGACGCGGAAAGAGAAAGGACTTGTTATGAAGATCATTCTGGTGGGCGGCGGCAAGGTTGGTACTGCGCTGGCGCGGCAGCTCAGTGAGGAAGACCATAATGTGACCATTGTGGATACCAACAAAGCGCGTGTGGAGCACCTGACTGAAAGCTACGATGTGCTGGGCATCGTGGGCAACGGTTCCTCGATCACCACGCTGGCAGAGGCCGGCATTGAAGACGCGGATGTGTTCATTGCCGTGACCGGTTCGGATGAGCTGAACCTGCTGTGCTGCATGTTTGCCAAAAAGGCGGGCCACTGCCATGCAATTGCCCGTGTGCGCAACCCGTCCTACAGTCATGAGCTGGACTTTATCAAAAAGCAGATCGGCATTTCGGCCATCATCAATCCGGAAATGGCTGCAGCAAAGGAGATCTCCCATCTGCTGCGCTTCCCGGGTGCAAGCAAGATCGACACCTTTGCAGATGGCCGTGTGCGGCTGATCAAGTTTGCACTCACTGCAGAGCAGGGGCTGGATGGCGTGGCCATCCGCGAGATTCCCACCCGTCTGAAGAGCGACATTCTGGTGTGTGCAGTGGAGCGCAGTGGCGGCGTGATCATCCCGAACGGTAACTTTGTACTGCAGAACGGCGATCAGGTCACCTTCCTTGCAACACAGGAAAAGGCCCACGAGTTCTTCCAGCGCATCCACCTGCCGGTGCGCCCGGTGCGCAATGCCTTCATCGTGGGCGGCGGTGCCATCGCCTTCTATCTGAGCCAGGAGCTGCTGGAAAACCACGTGCGTGTGCGCATCGTGGAGCGCGACCCTGCCCGCTGCATGGAGCTGGCCGAGCAGCTGCCCGGCGCACAGATCCTGAACGAGGACGGTTCCAACCGCGAATTCCTGCTCTCGGAGGGCATGGAGTCCACCGAGGCTTTTGTGGCCCTGACCAACATCGACGAAGAAAACGTGCTGCTGACCCTGTTTGCCAAAAAGCACTCCAACGGCAAGCTGGTCACCAAAGTCAACCGTCTGGAATTTGATGATATTCTGGCCGGTCTGGATCTGGGCAGCGTGGTCTACCCCAAGTACATGACCTGCGATTACATCGTGCAGTATGTGCGTGCACTGCAGAACGAAGCGGGCAGCAACATCAAGACGCTGTACCGCATTCTGGACGACCGTGTGGAAGCGCTGGAATTTACCGTCCACGAGAAGAGCGCTGCCACCGGTGTCCCCCTGAGCCAGCTGCACCTGAAAAAGAATCTGCTGCTGTGCTGCATCACCCGCGGCCATCAGATCCTGATCCCGCGCGGCGGCGACCAGATCCAGGTGGGCGACAACGTGATCGTGGTCACGCTGGAGCATGGTCTGCATGACCTGCGCGATATTCTGGACAAGGGCGCAGAGGGTTGACGGAGGCAGACTATGAATTATGCGATCGTTTTCCGTCTGCTGGGCTATGTCATGCTGATCGAGGGTGCACTGCTGCTGCTGCCCGCAGCGGCCAGCTGGATCTACGGCGAATGGTTCGTGCTGGGCGTGTTTCTGATCACGGCGGCAGTCAGCGCCGCCATCGGCTACGCCCTACGCGGCATCAAGCCTAAAAGCAAGATGTTCTATATGCGGGAGGGCTTTGCTGCTACCTCGCTGAGCTGGATCGTCATTTCCATCGTGGGCGCCGTTCCGTTTGTGGTGACGGGCTGCATCCCGAACCCGGTGGATGCCCTGTTTGAGACGGTGTCCGGCTTTACCACCACCGGTGCCAGCATCCTGCCCGGGGTAGAGGATCTGCCCAAGGGCATCCTGTTCTGGCGAAGCTTCACCCACTGGATCGGCGGCATGGGCGTTCTGGTGTTCCTGCTCTCGCTGCTGCCCCTGACCGGCGGCTCCCACGTCAACCTGATGAAGGCAGAAAGCCCCGGTCCGCAGGTGGATAAGCTGGTGCCCAAGGTGCAGTCTACCGCAAAGATCCTGTACGGCATCTATTTTGCACTCACCGTGCTGGAGCTGGTATTCCTGATGCTGGGCGGCATGCCGCTGTTTGAGTCCATGCTCACGGCCTTCGGCACGGCGGGCACCGGCGGCTTCGGCTTCAAGAACGACAGCTTTACCAGCTTTTCTCCCTACATCCAGTGGGTCGTGACTATCTTCATGATCCTGTTCGGTGTCAACTTCAATGCCTACTTCCTGCTGCTGCTGCGTAAATTCAACCGCGTCATCAGCGAGGAGGTGCGCGGCTACTTCGCCATTATTCTGGTGGCAATTGGCATTATCACGGCCAATATCTACAGCCTTTATAACAGCTTTGGCGAAGCGCTGCGTCAGGCAGCCTTTCAGGTGGGCTCCATCATTACGACCACTGGCTTTTCCAGCTGCGATTTTGACCTGTGGCCCACCCTCTCCAAAGAAATTCTGGTGGTGCTCATGTTCATTGGTGCCTGCGCAGGCAGCACCGGCGGCGGCATCAAGGTGAGCCGCCTCCTCATTCTGGGCAAGACCTTGGGCAAGGAGCTCAAGCAGGCGCTGCACCCGCAGGTGGTGGCCCCCGTCCGCATGGACGGCAAGCTGCTCAACCACGAGACCATCCGCACCACCAATGTGTTTATGGGCGCATATTTCTTCATCTTCGTGGTCTCCTTCCTGCTCATCAGTCTGGATGGCTTTGATATGGTGACGAACTTCACAGCCATTGCAGCTACTTTGAACAACATCGGCCCGGGCCTTGCGCAGGTAGGCCCCATGATGAACTTTGGCAGCTTTACGAACCCCGCAAAGCTGGTGATGATCTTCGACATGCTGGCCGGCCGTCTGGAGATCTTCCCGATGCTGGTGCTGTTCCTGCCGGATACATGGCGCAGATTCTAAAAAGCAATTATAAAAAGCCATCTGTGATCTTCTGCTCGTATTGAGCATTTGGAAAGATACAGATGGCTTTTTTGTGCGTAACGGTAAGCTGTACAAACCCTTCTCTTTTCGGGGAAGGCGGATCTGCGAAGCAAAGACGGAGAAGCTTTTATACTTCCACTTTTTCCTGTGCCCGGTACTGCAGGGCTTCCAGCACACAGTCCTCATCCAGCAGCTGTTTGCCTGCCAAATCGGCCACCGTGCGGGCCACCCGCAGGATACGGTCATGGGCGCGGGCGGAAAGGCCCAAAGCGTCGTAGGAGGCACGCAGCAGCCGCTCGGCGGCGGGGGTCATGCGGCAGACGCGCCGCACCTGCCCGGCGGTGAGCTGGGCGTTGCAGAGCACACCCTCAAAACCCGGGGCGGCATAGCGCTTTGCCTGAATGGCCCGGGCGGCAAGTACCTGTTTGCGCAGATCGGCGCTGCTCTCGGAAGGGACGACTGCGTGCAGCTCGTCAAAGGCGATGGGGTCCATCTCTACGCACAGGTCGATGCGGTCCAGCAGCGGGCCGGACACACGGCTGCGGTACTGCCGCACAGCACTGGGCGAACAGGTGCACTGCCGGGTGGGGTGGCCGTAGTAGCCGCACTTACAGGGGTTCATGGCGGCTACCAGCTGGAAGCGGCTGGGATAGGTGGCACTGCCTGCCGCTCGGCTCACGGTGATCTGGCCGTCCTCCAGCGGCTGGCGCAGCACTTCCAAACTCTCGCGGGAGAACTCCGGCAATTCGTCTAAAAACAGCACACCGCAGTTGGCAAGGCTGCACTCGCCGGGCCGGAACTGTGCGCCGCCGCCAGCCAGAGCTACGGCACTGGCCGAGTGGTGCGGACTGCGGAAAGGCCGTGCAGAGATCAGGCCCCGGCCCTGCGGCAGCTGCCCTGCAATGGAATAAATTTTAGTGGTCTCCACGGCTTCCTCACGGGTGAGCGGCGGCAGGATGCCGGGCAGACGCTTTGCCAGCATGGATTTGCCGGTGCCGGGTGCGCCAATGAGCAAAACATTGTGTCCGCCTGCGGCAGCAATGACCATAGCCCGCCGCGCCAGCGACTGTCCCATCACGTCCGCAAAATCCGGCACCTGTGCCCAGGCGTCTGCAGGGTCAAAGGGAACAACAGCCGCCGGGGCAAGCGGGGAGATGCCGCGCAGGGCATCTACAACTTCGCGTGCCGTGTGGGCGGGGTAGACGGCCATGCTGTCGGCACAGGCCTCGGCTGCTTCAGCGGCATTCTCGGCAGGTACATACAGGGCGTGGGTGCCATTTTCTGCTGCAGCCAGCGCCATGGGCAGCACGCCGGAAACCGGCCGCAGGGTGCCGTCCAGTGCCAGTTCGCCCAGAAATGCCGCGTCGGCAGGCACATCCTCCAGCTGGCCGCTGGCAGTGAGCACTGCCAGCAGAAGCGGCAGGTCGTACACCGGGCCGGTCTTGCGCACATCCGCCGGGGCAAGATTGATGGTAATGCGCCGGTCCGGGAACTTGAAGCCCAGATTTTTGATGGCGGCGCGCACACGGTCGGCGCTTTCACGCACAGCGGAATCCGGCAGGCCCACGATGGAAAAGGCGGGCAGACCGCCGGAAATGTCGGCCTCCACTGCCACGGCAAAGCCGCTCAGGCCGTTCAGACCAAAGCTTCTGGTAACAGAATACATGTTGTTCTCCCTTATCCCAGCGGATGATATGACGGAAAAGAATTGGCAAAAGTGGAAAATAATGGATGATTATGCCATACTTCGACACAAAAATACTTCTAAATTCATTATAGTAAAGGGCAGGAAAGATGTCAATGCGATAGAGAGGAGAGAGTTTTCCATGATGAGCAAAGAATACTGCCGCTATATCCGTACATATTCAGAACTGGAAGGGCTGCAGCATGCCCACACCCTTGTATATTGCGGTGCCGCCGTTGCGCGGGGCGTTGTAATGGAGCTGCGGCAGGAGCAGGATGGCCGGGTGCGCCGCAGCGCGGTGCTGCTGCAGGACAGTTTTGCCCGGGCAATGCAGCTGCTGCGCTACCTGTGTGAAAACAGCATCGGTTTGGAGCAGTGGCTGGACGTTCTGGACGATGCAGGCCAGAGTTATGAACTGCTGGAAAATGCAGGCGAGGCCGGGATGGTTCCCGACTTTACCGGGAAAAACTTGGAATTTTGTGCCATATGCCGGTTTTGAACTGCAAATCTTGTTGCAGATTACGCAATTGACACATGGATGCGGAGAGTTTATATTATAAGTAGGTTTAACCAAACCTGTTCTTTTTTGCGGAAAAATTTACAAAAGGTAAGGTGTGCAAGATGTATTTGGATGAATATAAGCGCTGGATGGCTGCAGAGCTGGAAGACGCTGATCTGAAGCCGGAGCTGGCCAAGATCGAGGGAAATGATGACGAGATCAAGGACCGCTTTGCTGTGGCTTTGAAGTTTGGCACCGCTGGTCTGCGCGGCGTTCTGGGCGCTGGCACCAACCGTATGAATATCTATGTTGTGCGTCAGGCCACGCAGGGTCTGGCAAACTGGGTCAAGACTCAGGGCGGCAGCCAGACTGTGGCTATCAGCTACGACAGCCGCCTGAAGAGCGATATCTTTGCCAAGACCGCCGCAGGCGTTCTGGCGGCAAACGGTATCAAGGTGCGCATTTACGATGCTCTGATGCCTGTGCCTGCACTGAGCTTTGCTACCCGTTACTACCAGTGCAATGCTGGTATCATGGTCACGGCTTCTCACAACCCGGCCAAGTACAACGGCTACAAGGCCTATGGCCCGGATGGCTGCCAGATGACCGATGATGCTGCTGCCATCGTGTACGATGAGATCCAGAAGACGGATGTGCTGACCGGTGCAAAGTACATCTCCTTTGCCGAGGGCGTGGAGCAGGGCCTGATCCGCTTTGTGGGCGACGACTGCAAGAAGGCACTGTATGATGCCATTGAGGCCCGTCAGGTGCGCCCGGGCCTGTGCAAGACTGCCGGCCTGAAGCTGGTGTACAGCCCGCTGAATGGTTCCGGTCTGGTGCCTGTCACTCATGTGCTGAACGATATGGGCATCACCGATATCACCATCGTGCCCGAGCAGGAGTACCCCAACGGCTACTTTACCACCTGCTCCTACCCGAACCCCGAAATTTTCGAGGCCCTGAAGCTGGGCTTGGAGCTGGCAACCAAGACTGGTGCCGACCTGATGCTGGCCACCGACCCCGATGCCGACCGCGTGGGCATTGCCATGAAGTGCCCGGATGGCAGCTATGAGCTGGTATCCGGCAACGAGATGGGCGCTCTACTGCTGGATTACATCTGCGCAGGCCGCATCGAGAAGGGCACCATGCCCAAAAACCCGGTGGCCGTCAAGTCTATCGTATCCACTCCTCTGGCCGATGCCATTGCCGCACACTACGGCGTGGAAATGCGCAGCGTGCTGACCGGCTTCAAGTGGATCGGCGACCAGATCGCAAATCTGGAAGCTGCCGGTGAGGTGGACCGCTTCATCTTTGGCTTCGAGGAGAGCTACGGCTATCTGGCCGGCCCCTATGTACGCGATAAGGATGCCGTCATCGGTTCCATGCTGATTTGCGAAATGGCCGCTTACTACCGCAGCATCGGTTCCTCCATCAAGCAGCGTCTGGAAGAGATCTATAAACAGTATGGCCGCTACCTGAACAAGGTGGACAGCTTCGAGTTCCCCGGCCTGACCGGCATGGAGAAGATGGCTTCCATCATGCAGAAGCTGCGTGATAACCCGCCCGCCGAGCTGGCTGGCCACAAGGTGGTCAAGGTGACCGACTACAAGAAGCCCGAGGAGACCGGCCTGCCCGCTGCAAACGTGCTGATCTACAGTCTGGAAAACGGTGCGACCGTTGTGGTGCGTCCCTCCGGCACTGAGCCGAAGATCAAGACCTACTTCACCACTCTGGGCAAGGATCTGGCTGAAGCACAGGCACAGAAGGATGCTCTGGCTGCTGCCATCGAGCCGATCCTGAAGTAAACTCCATCAAGAACAAGTTTGTGCCCCTCTGCTGTGTGCAGAGGGGCATTTTTGCTGTAGAATATTGGTTGCAGTTTGGGAAGTTATACGCTATAATAAAATATAGCTTACTATAGGAATCGGGCAGGTGAAGAAATTGGAAAAGAGAGTATCCGCAGTACTGGTGGCGGCGGGGTCTTCCACACGCATGGGCTTTGACAAGCTCAGCTTTGATCTGGGCGGCGAGACCGTGCTGCACCGCAGCATCCGCGCGTTTGAACAGGACCCGCTTGTCACGGAGATCGTGCTGGTGGCCGGTAAGAACCGCGCCTTTGTGGAGCAGCAGGCAGCAGACTGCACAAAGCCTGTGCAGATCGTAACGGGCGGCACCACCCGCGCCGAGAGCGCAAAAAACGGCGTGCTGGCGGCAGCAGGGGAGCTTGTGGCAGTGCACGACGCGGCAAGACCCTTCGTCAGTCAGGCCGTCATCACAGCAGCGCTGGAAGCAGCGGCCAGGTGCGGCGCAGCTGCACCTGCCGTACCGGTAAAGGATACCATCAAGGCTGCAGCGCGCGGCAACGGAAAGACCGTGCCGGATGCCTGCCTTGTGTACACAACGCCCGACCGCAGCACCCTGTATGCGGTGCAGACCCCTCAGTGCTTTGACCGCGCAGAGTACCTTGCTGCGCTGGAAGAGCTGGATGCCGAAAAAGCCCGCCTTGTCACCGACGACTGCAGCCTGTTCGAGCTGACCGGCCGCGCCGTGCAGCTGACGCAGGGCGATTACGCCAATTATAAGATCACGACCCGCGAGGACTTGCCCCGCCCGGAACAGAAAGAGGAACACAAAATGCGCATTGGACATGGTTATGACGTGCACCGTCTGGTGGAAGGCCGCAAGCTGATCCTGGGCGGCGTGGAAGTGCCCTTTGAAAAAGGCCTGCTGGGCCACTCGGATGCAGATGTGCTGGCCCATGCGGTGATGGATGCTGTGCTGGGTGCCGCTGCGCTGGGGGATATCGGCCAGCATTTCCCGGACAATGACCCGGCCTACTCCGGTGCCGACAGCCTGAAGCTGGCCCGCCGTGTGGCCGAAATTTTAAAGGAGCACGGCTTCCGCATTGAAAATATCGACGCGACGCTGTTGTGTCAGCGGCCCAAGCTTGCGCCGTACATTCCGGCCATGCGCCAGAATCTGGCCGATGCCTTCGGCCTGCCGGTGGATGCCGTGAGTGTAAAGGCCACCACCGAGGAACATCTGGGCTTTACCGGTGAGGGGCTGGGCATTGCCGCCCACGCTGTTGCCCTGATCGAAACACTGTAAACGGGAGCGTGTACCAATGACTCTGAACGCGATCATTGCAAATTTCCAGACCTTCAAACTGGTCGATTTGCTGGATATCATCATCATTTCCTTCCTGATTTACCAGCTGCTGGGCATTGTCAACCGCACCCGCGCCGGCCAGCTGTTCAAGGGTGCGCTGCTGGTGATGGCCGTCTATCTGGTGGCAGAAACGCTGAACATGCGTACCGTTACATGGCTGCTGAACTCACTGCTGCAGGTGGGCCTGCTGACGCTGGTGGTGCTGTTCCAGCCAGAGATCCGCCGTGCGCTGGAGCGCATGGGCCAGACCGACCAGTGGGCCGCCAAGCTGTTCAATGTCAAAGGCCGCTACAACGATCCCAGCCTGAAAGGTGCATGGCGCAGCGCCATCATTGCCATCTGCGATGCGGCAGAGCGCTTTTCTGAGACCAAGACCGGTGCACTGATCGTGCTGGAACGCCACACGAACCTTTCGGAGATCGTGCGCACCGGCACGCCGGTGAACAGTGCGGTCAATCTGGAAGTGCTGGGCACCATTTTCTACGAGGGCACGCCCCTGCACGATGGTGCTGCCATCATTGAGAATGGCCGCATCAAAGCCGCGGGCTGTGTGCTGCCGCTTTCCAACAATCTGGATCTTGGCAAGGATATGGGCACCCGTCACCGCGCCTGCCTTGGCATTGCCGAAAATTCCGATGCAATTGCCATCGTGGTCAGCGAGGAGACCGGCATCATCTCCATGGCAAAGAACGGCGTGCTGATCCGCCATTTTGACCGCCAGACCCTGTATACCCGTCTGGTGGATGAGATGATCCCTAAGGAGACCACCACCGAAAAGACGACGGTCAGCGGCTGGCGCGGTCAGCTGGACCGTCTGTGGAAATGGGTCAGCCAGAAGGAGGACGATGCGCAATGAACAAAGAACCCAACAAGAAAAATGGCGCAAAGCCGGCGGTCGCCCATAAGAAAAACATTCTGGACGACCGCCGCATCCGGCTGGCACTTTCGGTGCTGGGTGCCATCGTTGCATGGATGGTGGTCACCATCATCGTCCAGCCCGGCACCAGCAACACCATCTACAATGTGCCGGTGGATTATACCTACGATTCCGCTGCTTACACCTCCAGGGGCCTGAGCATCGTCAGCGCCGAGGATAAGACCGTGAACCTGAAGATCTCCGGCGACGGCTACACCATCGGCGGGCTGACGGCTTCCGACTTTGTGGTTTACCCGGATTTTTCCAGCGTACGCGACAGCGGCGAAAAGACCCTGCGCCTGCTGGTACGCGGTGCCAACGGTCTGCTGAACGGTGTGACCGTGACCATGGAAGGCAATGACAACACGGTGGATGTGGTGTTTGACGTGGTGGAGGAAAAGACCATGCCCGTTACCATTACCACCAACTACCTGACCATCGCGGACGGCTATATCCTCTATAGTACGGATGTTTCCAAGGAGAATATCACCCTTTCCGGCCCCAGCAGTGAGCTGGATAAAGTTGCTACCTGCACAGCAGAGGTGACCTACAGCGGCGAACTGACCGAGTCCATCACGCTGAACACGCCGCTGCGCTTCTATACCTCCGGCGGCAAGGAAGTCAAGTTTGAATATACGGAGCTGGAAGAGAACAGCGTGGATGTGACCTTGCAGGTGTACAAGATGGCAACGCTGCCGGTGGACGTGAATTTCATCAATGCACCGCGTGATTTTGATGATTCGATGCTGGTATATGCACTCAGCCGCAAGCAGCTCAAGGTGGCAGGTCCGGCAGCTAAGATCGATATGCTGTCCACGCTGCCCATCGGCAATATCGACCTTTCCACCTTTACACTGAACAAGAGCTATGAGCTGCCCATCGACCTGCCCGCAGACATCTATCTGCTGGATAACATTTCCACCATAACGGTCAGCTTTGACTGCTCCAATCTGGGAACCAAGACCATGAACCTGCCCAATACCTGCGTGCAGGTGGTCAACCTGCCCTCTACCTACCAGCTGACGGTGCAGACCGAACGCCTGATGAATGTAACGCTCTGCGGCCCCAAGGGCGCGATCGAAACGCTGACCCCGGAGCAGGTGGTCATTGAGATCGATGCCGAGGATTTCTCGGTGGCAACGGGCGAGCAGAACATCGCCTGCCGCCTGTATGTGCCCTCCAACGGCAAGATCTTTGCACTGGGCAGCTATGTGCTGCAGTGCCGCATCGAAAGCAACTGAAACAAAAAGGAACACACGATAACATGATTCTGGTTCGCAACATCCGTCTGCCGCTCTCTGCCGGAGAGCCGCAGGCATTTGAAAAAGCCCTGCACGCCGCCCGCATCCCGCGCGGAAAGGTGCAGCATCTGGGCGTGGCAAAGCTCTCGGTGGATGCCCGCCACGGCCAGCCCAAGCTGGTGTATACTGTGGCTGTCACCCTGAAAGAACCTGCCGAGGAAGCGGCTTTTGCAGCCCGCTGTGGTGATGCTTCTCTGCAGCAGAAGGTGGATTTTTCGGTGCAGAATGGCATCCAGCCACTGGCACATCGGCCTGTGGTGTGCGGCCTTGGCCCGGCGGGCCTGTTTGCAGCGCTGCTGCTGGCCCGGCAGGGCTATCAGCCCATTGTGCTGGAGCGCGGCCCGGCGCTAGACGAGCGCGTAAAGGCGGTGGAACATTTTTCTGCTACCGGCGAACTGGATGTAAATGCGAACATTCAATTTGGCGAGGGCGGTGCCGGTACCTTTTCGGACGGCAAGCTGACCACCCGCATCGGCGATGAGCTGTGCGGCTTTGTTACCGAGGTGTTCCTGCAGCACGGTGCGCCGGAGGAAATCGCCTGGAAGCAGAAGCCCCATGTGGGCACCGACCTGCTGCGCGGTGTAATCACCTCTATCCGCAAGGAGATCGAAGCTCTGGGCGGTGAGGTGCATTTCAACACGGCCCTGACCGGCTTTGAACAGAAAAATGGTCAGCTCACCGGCATTTTTACCACAAATGGCACCTTTGCCTGCGAAGCTTTGGTGTTCGCGGTGGGCCACTCGGCCCGCGATACCTTCGGGATGCTGATGGACGGCGGCCTGCAGCTGGAATGCAAGCCGTTCAGTGTGGGCTTCCGCGCCGAGCATCTGCAGAGTGAGATCGAAAAGAGCTTATATCACGAGGCTGCCGGGCATCCGGCTCTGCCGCGGGGCGAGTATCAGCTCTCCCAGCATGTGGGGGAGCGGTGCGTTTACACCTTCTGCATGTGCCCCGGCGGGCAGGTGGTGGCATCGGCCAGCGAGGAAGGCCGTGTAGTGGCCAACGGCATGAGCTTCCACGCCCGCAATGGCAAAAATGCCAATGCGGCCGTGGTGGTGAGCGTGGGAGGCAAGGACTTTGCAGACGATCCGCGCCGGGCGATCGCGTTCCAGCGGGAGCTGGAAGCCAGAGCCTACGCCGCTGGGCGCAGTGCAGGGGAGTATGCCGCTCCGGCAGAGAACATCCAGAGCTTTCTGGAAGGGCGCGGCCAGCTGAACATTGGACGCGTGCAGCCTACCTATGACCGCGGCGTTGCTGCGGCAGACCTCGGTGCACTGTTGCCGCAGGAGCTGGCCGAAACGCTGCGGGCGGGCCTGCGCGCCTACGAGCGCAAAATTGCGGGTTATACCGCGCCGGAAGCGATCCTTACGGGTCTTGAGACCCGCACCAGCAGCCCGGTGCGGCTGAAGCGGGAAGAAAATTTTGAATGCACCCAGCTGGCAGGTCTGTATCCCTGCGGCGAGGGTGCCGGATATGCGGGCGGCATCATGAGCGCCGCCGTGGATGGCCTGCGGGTGGCCCGCGCCATCATCAGCCGGTATGCACCGGCAGAAGGGTGAGAAGAATTCGATGAACGATCGTGAAAACGATACAATGAGGGAAAATGAGGGCCGTCAGGTGCAGCAGGAGCTGGAAGACCAGCTGCGCGCCTTTGGCGATACCGTGTCGGATGCCTTTGCCCATGGCTTTGAGGGCAAAGGGGAGGACATTGGCGACCGCGCCTATGGTGTGGGCCGTGCGGCGGTGAATGCTGCAAACTTTGGCCTTGGCGAAGCGGCAAAGGCGTTCCGCAGAAGCCGGGATGAATACTACCGCAGCCGCCAGAATGCGCAGAATACGAAAAAACAGGGCTTGAATGAGGACGATATCAACGCGCAGGTCGCAGGTGTTTCCGGCTGGTTCCGGCAGATGTTCGGCAAGGCAGAGACGACCCCGGCAGACGAGATCCGCGCCAGTGCCAAAAAGCGCTACAGCGCAGGCTGCGCATTGCTGGCAGTTGGCATCACGTTTACGGTGATCTTTGGCATCACGGCGGTTTCCTGTCTGGGTGCGGCGGGCCTGTTTACGCCCAATGCGGCGGTTCTGCAGGCTCTTCTGCAGGACAGCTTTATGGCTGAAAATGCTGCAGCCATGGGCAGCTTTGCGCTGGGGGCGGTGCGGATCACCGGCTGGTGCTTTGCGGCTGTCACCGCCGTGTTCGTGTGGATGATCACCGCCGGTGCGTCCCGCCTGAAGGCCAGCAAAACGCTGCTCCGTCTGGCCGAGGCAGCAGAAGGCTTTGACTGCAAAAAGGGCCTGCCGCTGGAAGCCGTGGACGAGAAAAAGGCCCGTGCCCTCAAGCGGGTGCGCAGATTCATCCGCAATGGCTGGCTGAGTGCATGGGTGGACGAAAAAGCGGAAAAGCTTTACCTGACTGCTGAGGATTACCGTGCCGCGCAGGAAGCTGCCGCAGCCTCCAAGGCACCGCCGCAGCCGGAACCGGCGGCAGAAAAAACAGACGATGTGCCGCTCAATCTTGAGACGGCGCGCCGCTTTGCCGCCGTGCTGCAGCAGGAAAAACAGCTGATGCAGGATGCGCAGGGCCGCGAAGAGCTGGACCATATGCAGACCACCACCACTGCCATCTGTGACTGGCTGGAAGCACACCCGGAAAGCCTGCCCAAGGCCCGCCGCTTTGCGGAATACTATATCCCCACCACCCTCAAGC
>ENA-UAYF01000397-UAYF01000397.1-human-gut-metagenome-genome-assembly--contig:-NODE-397-length-24938-cov-5.463087_pt1 | contig 24938 bp, 24 predicted proteins | sample MGYA00244017_ERZ654600 | MGnify/ENA primary metagenome ERZ654600 (study PRJEB26926, sample SAMN06164490) | human gut metagenome | biome: ENVO:00009003; feature: ENVO:2100002; material: ENVO:00002003... | reverse complement strand
GTGTCTTTCAGCTCAAAGCCCAGGTCAGAGCTGCTTGGAGTTGGCTTTTACCGCGCTGACTGCTGCATCCACAGCCGCTTTGATGCCGTTTTTCACGACCATCGGGTTTGCGCCTGCGGCCACGTTCTTCATGCCCTCGCGCACAAGCGCCTGGGCCAGCAGCGTTGCCGTTGTGGTGCCGTCGCCGGCGTCGTCATTCGTTTTGCTGGAAACTTCCTTCACAAGCTGTGCGCCCATGTTTTCAAACGAATTTTCCAGCTCGATCTCTTTTGCAATGGTAACGCCGTCGTTCGTGATCAGCGGAGCACCGTACTTTTTGTCCAGCACCACGTTTCTGCCCTTCGGGCCAAGTGTGATTTTAACGGTATTCGCCAGCTTGTCGATACCGGTCTGCAGTGCCTTTCTGGCTTCTTCACCATAAATAATGTCTTTTGCCATTAGAAATTACCTCCTTATTCCACTACAGCAAGAATGTCGCTCTGTTTCACGATCGTGTACTTCTCGCCGTCTACTTTGATCTCTGTGCCCGAATACTTGCTGGTGATCACTTTGTCACCGGGCTTTACGAACATTTCGACCGTTTCGCCGTCTACTTTCCCGCCGGGGCCGACCGCGATCACTTCTGCGACCTCAGGCTTTTCCTGGGCGGATGCGGTAAGAAGGATACCGCTTTTTGTGGTTTCCTCTGCCTTGACAGTCTTAATAAGCACTCTGTCTGCAAGGGGTTTGATTGTCATAACTGTCACCTCTATAAAAATTTACAATTTCTATGTTAGCACTCTCTGTCCATGAGTGCTAAATCTATTTTAGCAAATATTTTCCATTTGTCAATAGTATTCGCAAATTTTTTAAAAAATAACTGCGCCCTGTACAAAAAAAAAGACAGACACCGTTTGTCTGTCTTCAAGTTCTTTATTTAAAGAACATATAATACCGGCACGGGATCATGCCGTTATAAAGTTTGCGCGTTTTGTCGGCGCGGCGGCCGAAATACGACTCGAACTGCTCGTCCGGACTGATCACGCCGTAGCTCCAGCCGCGCCGGTGGGGAAACTTCTGCCCCATCGTACGGTAAATATTCTGCGCTGTCTGTACGTCCAGCATGCGCTCGCCGTATGGCGGATTGGTGACCAGCGTGCCGCGCTCGGTCGATGGGGAAAACCCGGCGATGTCCTGCACCGAAAGGCGCATGAACTTTTCCACGCCGGCCTTTTTGGCATTTTCCCCGGCAAGCGCCACGGCTGACGCATCCGCATCGCTGCCGAAAGCTATAAAATCCGTATCCGTCTTGACGAGCGACTGCGCACGCTCTCGCTCCCGGCGCCAAACGCTTTCCGGAATCTTCTGCCAGTCCATACAGGCAAATGACCGCCCAAGCCCCGGTGCGATATGGTTGGCCAGCATAGCGCCCTCGATCAGAATCGTGCCGCTGCCGCAGAACGGGTCGTAAAGCATATGGTAATGGCGCAACCTGGAAAGGCTGCAAAGCGCGGCCGCCAGCGTTTCCTTCAGCGGCGCATCATTTGAAACAGCGCGGTAACCGCGTTTGTGCAGACCGGCGCCGGATGTGTCGAGCATTATGGATACGCGGTCTTTTAAAATAGAAAAACGGATCTGGTGCACCGGACCGCTTTCTTCAAACCAGTCGGCATGGTAGTGCGCCTTTAGGCTTTCCACAACGGCCTTTTTTATGATTTTTTGACAGTCCGGCACAGAGTGCAGCTTGGAATTCAAACTGTAGCCCTTGACCGGGAACGCATCTTTCCGGCCGAGAAAAGACGGCCAGTCGAGCCGCTTTACACCCTGGAACAGTTCTTCAAAGCTTTGTGCCTCAAATTCACCGAGCAAAAGCAAAATGCGCTCTGAAAAGCGTGAGCAAAGGTTGGCGCGCACCAGAATATCCTGCCCGCCGGCAAAAAGAACGCGGCCGTTTTCCGCACGCACATTTTGCGCTTCCATCCCGCGCAGTTCATCGGCAGCCAGGCCCTCCAGCCCGAAAATGCAGGGCGCGGCGTACTGCAGACTCATCATATCTCCCCCGATGCGTGGCGTGTGACGTGACAGCCCACGTTGACCGCGACCGGCAGGCCGGCAATATGCGTGGGATATGTTTCGATCGCAACAGACAGTGCCGTTGTGTTGCCGCCAAAGCCCTGCGGGCCGATATTTAAATCATTCAGCCGCTGCAAGATCGTATCTTCCATCGCTGCATAGGCCGGATCGTCATTTTTTCGGCTGACGCTGCGGCAGAGCGCCTTTTTTGCCAGCAGTGCACACAACTCAAAATCACCGCCGATGCCGACGCCGATGCAGACCGGCGGGCACGGATTGGAGCCGGCATTTTGAACCGTATCCACAACGAACGAAATAACATCCTCTTCCCCGGCGGCGGGCGTAAACATTTTGAGCGCGCTCATGTTCTCAGAACCAAAGCCCTTTGGCGCTACGGTAAGGCAGATATGGTCGCCGGGCACGAGGCGCGTATGCAAAACAGCCGGCGTATTATCCTCTGTATTGACACGTTCAAAAAGCGGATCACGCACCACGCTTTTGCGCAGCAAGCCGCGCGTATAGCCAAGGTGCACACCGGCGTTGACAGCCGCCTCAAAATCACCGGCAATATGTACATCCTGCCCCACCTCGGCAAACACAACGGCCATGCCTGTATCCTGACAGACCGGTATATTTAACTGCCGGGCAGCATCCATATTGCGCTGCAAATCGCCGAGGATGCTTTTGGCAAGCGTATTTTGCTCGCACTGCCAGCAGTCGGCAATGCGGCTTTCCAGATCTTTCGGCAAAATCTTATTGGCCTTTTCACAAAGTTCGGCCACCATTTCTGTGATGGCCGACGCCTGTACCTCTTTCATACAAAAACCTCACAAAAAAAGCCGAGTCACACTCGGCTTTTGATTATTGACTGGATGCAGCGTCGTAAAAAACGATCTCACCCGATTTGACATAGCCCTTTTCCCTGGCCTTTTGTTCAATGTATTCATCGCGGTTGTCAGACTGCAAAATAGCGGAAAGGCGCTCATTTTCAGCCTCTTGCTCCGCCAGCTGCTGCGTATAGTCGGCCTTTTGCTGCTTCAATCGGGCAGCGTTGCCGCTGAGGGAAGCGAAGCTTACGGCAAAGATGGAGACGCTCACCGTAATCGCCACAAGTGCGATGGCCTTAAAACCGAACTTTTTATTTCTGTTTTTCAGACGGAACTCATCGAACATGGGAATGACCTTTTTTCTTCTTTTTCTTTGCATGGGCAGACGGGCGTTTCTGCCTAAGTTTACGTTTAGTATATTTATTATATAATGACCCGGTACACTTTTGCAAGCCTTTTTTCAGAAAATTCACAAAGTGGCCTGCCGCAGCAGCAATTTTATGTATAAAGAACGCGATTTTTGTTACAAAAGCATCTAAAATGCGGCCGAGTGTGAAGCGCACAAGCAAAAGCGCCGCCAAAAAAACAGCAAAGAAAACGGCGCGCGGCGCGCCGTCATAGTAGGCAGCCAGACAGATAAAGCACAAAAATCCACACAACAAACAGTATAAAAAATCTGTCAAAAAGCGCACGGCACCGCGCCGGAAAATACGGGTAAACAGAAAAAACACATCGTAAAGCACGCCGCAAAGCGCCCCGAGCACGGCAAAAGCGATCAGTGCATCCGTCATCACTTAAAGAGTTTGGCGAAGAAGCCTTTTTTAGGTCCGCTTTTTTCAGAATAGATCACGGCGCTGATCGTGCCGGAGACCGCCATTGTCTCATTTTCCACGCTGAGGCGGTCGATGTGCAGTTTTTCGCCCCGGATCAGCACATTGCCGAGATTGGAAACGGCCGAAATCTCACTTTCGTTGAAATATTCCACATCGCTGATGCCGCCGAGTTCCGCCTTTTGCCTGTTTTCAATTTTTAAATAATTGTTTTTGAGCTCTTGTTCCATAGAAAAAGCCTCCCGGAATATAATATGCCGCTTCCGGGAGGCTTATGTTACAGGATTTCATACATGCTGTTTGCATCTTCTTTCAGCGCATGCTCCACGACCGACAGCACACGGTAACGGCGCGGCGTCTGCCCCATAGAAATTTTGATCTCATCGCCAGGCTTCACATCGTACGAAGCGCGCGCGACTTTGCCGTTTACCTCCACGCGGCCGGCGTCGCACGCCTCGTTTGCGACCGTACGGCGCTTGATGATGCGGGAAACTTTTAAATACTTGTCCAGTCTCATAAAATGCTCCAAAAAAATCCGCCGGAAGACCGGCGGACAAAATTTTTATTTTACAGCGTCCTTCAGCGGCTTGCCTGCCTTGAAGAAAGGCACTTTGGTGGCCGGGATCTGAATGGTCTCTTTTGTTCTGGGGTTCAGGCCGGTGCGTGCAGCACGGGTCTTCACATCGAATGTACCAAAACCTGCAAGTGCAACTTTGTCGCCGTCTTTCAGCGCCTCGGTAACCGCCTCAAAAACAGCGGAAACAGCCGCTTCGGCATCCTTCTTGGAAAGCTCTGTCTTTGCAGCAACAGCTGCTACAAGATCTGTTTTGTTCATTGAAAATTCCTCCATTTTCTTTTTTTATTTTAATTTTCAATTTTTTGCTTTGCCTGCTGCCAGAGGCGGTCGAATTCGTCCTGGCGCATAGTCTTTGGATCTATACCTGCCGCAGAGGCAAGTTCTTCACAAAGGGTGATACGGCGCACAAATTTCTCAGTGGCGGCGCTGAGCGCCTCCTCCGCATCCTGCCCGGCAAAACGCGCGGCATTAACGACTGAAAAAAGCAGATCGCCAAGTTCCTCCTGCACAGCAGCTGCGTCATTTGCGCCGGCAGCGGCCTGCAGTTCGGCACACTCTTCAGACACTTTGGAAAGCACCTCACTGAGTGCACCCGGCGGCCAGTCGAACCCGCACTTGGAAGCACGCGACTGCACTTTCTGCGCACGCATCAGCGCCGGAAGCTCTTTGGGCACTGCGTTTAAACGGTCTGCGGCGGAATGGTACTGCTTTTCGACCGCTTTCGCGTCGTTCCAGCTTTCCAGTGCCTGCGCCTCGTCTGCCGCGGTACGGCTGCCGAACACATGCGGATGCCTAAAGACCAGCTTTGCGGCAATCGCGTCAGCCACATCGGCAAATGTGAACCGGCCGGCCTCAGCCTCCATCTGTGCATGCAAGAGCACCTGCAAAAGCACATCGCCCAGTTCCTCTTTCAGCATAGAGGCGTCTTTTTTATGGATTGCTTCAATAGCCTCGTACGTTTCTTCTATAAAATTCTTTTTGATCGATTCATGTGTCTGCGCGCGGTCCCACGGGCAGCCGTCCGGCGCGCGCAAAAGCGCAACGATCTTAACCAGATCTTCTATAGTATACGTATCTTTAAACTCAAAATCCACGGCCATGTCGTGCCTCTGCTGTATCGGAATTTTTTATATAATACAATATTACAAGAGAAATTTCAAGACTTTCGCCTAAATTTAACATTTTCGTATCAAATTAAATGACTTTAGGTCAAGAATCCCGAAAAGGAACAAAAACACGACATAAATCGACAGCGACGCACCGGCTGCAAACAGTGTGTTAAGCCACTCTGCCCCAAAAACAGTTAGATTCTGCAGCACATTTGCGCCGAAATAAACAAGAAGCGACGCCAGAAACGGCCGCAGAATACAGCCGGCGAACCGGATCTTAACGCCGGTCTTTTTATGAAAAGCGGCAGAACACCACACCAGTGTAAACAAAGTCCCAAGAAAAGACGACAGCGCAAAGCCGCACATGGCGAGCTGCGTTTTGCACAGCAGGAAATTCCCGGCAACCTTTACGGCCGCACCAAGCGCAAACGGCAGGATCGTGTCTTTGCCGAGCCCGGCGCTCTGCAGGGCGCACACATACGGCGACAGCATGGCGTAAGTGACCATGGTAAAGCCGAACAGCGCCAAAACGTCGGCGCCGGCGCCGGCAATGTCCGGATTGCTTTGGCCGTAAATCACATCGATCAGCTGTCCCGGCATGGCGGCAAAGCAGAAACCCGCACCGCCGCCGAGGATCACAGAGAACTTTAAGACCGTCTCCATATAGTAAGCACAGTTTTCCTTTTGACGCAGCGCCAGCGTGCTGCTGATGGCCGGCACGACCGCCACGCCGAGCGCACCAGCCAGCATTGGCACCAGGTTTTTAAAATCCAGCACCGTATTATAAACGCCGAACAGGTACGTCGGGATGTCGCCGTCTGCCGTGCCCGAAAGCTCGATCGGCACGGCATAAACCGTTTTTAAAAATGCCGTATCCATATTTTCCAGGCAGTAATTTATGCTGGACTGCTCCAGGATATTCGCAATGCCGGACACGGCTGTGGCGGCAGCGATCGGCAGCGAAAGGCGCACCAGTTCACGGCAAGTCGCTTTTTTGACCGGCGCCGCCGCTTTTTTCAGGAGTTTTTCTTTCTGGTTGACAGCCTCCAGATAAAAATAAGAGATCGCATCCCCAATCAGCACACCGCCGAGCGAAGCGGCGGAAGTGAGCGGATAGATCAGGCTGAGCGCGTCCATTTCACTCTGAGCCGTTTGCCCCAGAACCGTGCCCGAAGTCAGGAATTCTTCGTAAAGCGCGCCCATGGCCAGACGTGCAAGCAGCACGCCGAACACCGCTTTAAACAAACTGTCGATCAGCTGCGACACCGCCGTAGGCGTCATGTTCATGCGCCCCTCAAACACACCGCGGCGCGCGCCGCTCAGACACGAAAACACAATGGACGGCGCAAGCGCAAGAATGCAGTAAAATGCCCCGCTGCCGCCGCCCACATAAATACAGTAAGGCCACGCAAGCAGCAGCAGAAGCGCCATCGCACCGCAGCCGAGCAGCAGCATCAGCCGAAAGGATGCTTTGCGCAGCGCGCCGATCTTCGCCAGATCGTTTGTGGCAGAAGCCTCGCTGACCAGCTTGGAAACCACGACCGGCAGCGCGCCCATGCAGACAGCATGGAATGGGATAAACAGATTATAGGCAATGCCGAAATAACCGCGCCCTGTAGCGCCGATCAAGGACGTCAGCGGAATTTTGTAAAGCACGCTGATGACTTTGACCAGCACGGTAGACACGACCAGCAGGCATGCGTTTGAAACGTAGCTTTTTCTTTTCACCCGATCACCCGATAAAGACAAAAAAATAAGGACTGTTTGCTTGAAACAGTCCTTTCGCTTATTCTTATGCACAAAGAAACGGCTTAAAATGTTTTTTTCGATTCTTCCAGTTCCGCCGTCAGCGCTTCGATCTTGCTTTTTTGCTGCGTGATCTCCTCAAACTTTACGTTAATGTCCACGTCGCTGACCTCATGGCCGTTCTTTGCATCGTAAAGCATATGGCCAAAATCCTCGTAAAGCCGGGAAAGCTTGCTTTTGCTGTCGAGCAGTTCAATGCGCTTTTTCGAGACTTCGAGTGCACTGGCGCCGCGGCGTGAAAGCTCTTCGGCCACATTTTTGGTTTTGGAGATCATATCGTCAAAATTCATATTTTTCGTTTTGTTGATAAACTCATCAAAGTTGCTCATAGCGTTACCTCGCTTCTCTTTATAAGTCCCGTACATGCCGAATATATCTTTATTATATGCAAATACACTGCCTTTTTCAAGGCCTGCCTACAAATTCTTCCAAAAGTGAGCCTTTCGGAACAACGCAGCGCGGCACAGACGGCAATTCTGACGCAGCCCGCAGCAGCCGCGCAGCATCCTTCGCGTAAGGCGTGCCCTGTGCTGCCGGCAAAAGCGCGCGGACATCGGCCGACAACAGCGCACACTCATAACCGATAAACGTATTCAACCGGTAAGCAGCCCGGTCGCGATACGGCAGCAGCGACTTTTCCTCGTTTTTCACAACATTGTCCCAAAGGCGGTAGGTGTTTTCGACCGAACTGCCGCGGAAGCGGTAATCGCGCACGATACGGCGCAGAAAACGAAGATCGCGCTTGCTGAAAAGCACGCTGCCGTTTTGCACGACCTCTTCTTCTACATCAATAAACATCGTCTGCACTTTCTGGCCGGAAAACGCGTGCAGCACCTGCGGGTGCAGGGCGTGGATGCCCTCCACGATCAAGAAATCGTCCGGCGCAAGCGCCGCGGTGCGGCCGCTGTCCACACGCCTGCCCTGCAAAAAGTCGAAGCGCGGCAGGCGCGTCTCCTGCCCATTCATCATTTGGGCAAGCTGGCTGTGCAAAAGTTCCAGGTTCAGTGCCTCGATGGCATCGAAATCCACATTTTCACCGTACATGGCACGCTGATCGTCCACATTGTGAAAATAATCGTCCAGGGACAGATTGTAAACCCTGCCGGGCACACTGGCCAGCAGCTGCGCAGCCAGTGACGAAGTCGTTGTTTTGCCGGCACACGACGGCCCGGCGATCAAAAGCGCACGACAGCCAGATTCGCGAATGCCGGCACAAATGCTTTCCAAATCGTGCCGGTAGCGCGCCTCACATGCCTGCACAAAAGCAGAAAGCTCGGTGTTTACGGCCCTATTTAACGCATCCAGTTCAACCATAATCTATTTATATTCCTCATAAAATTCAGATATGCGCGCTTTGCGCTGCAGCATTTCGTCAAAGCGGCTTATGTACTCATAAGGATATTTGAAATTGTAGATCCGTTCGATCTGCGCACCGCCCGGCGCACGCAGTTTGGTGACCGCGCCGGCGCCGCAGCCGAACACGCTGTGTGTTTCATCCATCATGTACACATTGTAAAGGCTGTCCATATCCGGTTTGCACCAGCCGACATTTTCCAGGTTGCCGACCGATTTGCTCTGGCGGTACATATAGTAAGGGTAATACCCGGCCGCACGCAGCGCGGCGGCACTGTAGCTGACCATTTCGTCCGTATCGGCGGCGCTGCAAAGCTTTTTGCCCCCACCGGCTAAAAACGAAGCCGTTTTCACCGCCAGTGTATGCACCGTAATGTTTTCAGCGCCAAGACGGATGGCCGTGTCCACACTGTTTGCAAAAGACGCGGGGTCATCCTCCGGCAGGCCGGCGATCAGATCCATATTGATACAGGAAAAGCCGCACGCGCGCGCCAGTTCAAAAGCACGCAGCGTATCGTCCGGCGTATGTGCCCGGCCAATGGCCTGCAGTACACGGTCGGAAAAGGACTGGGGATTGATGCTGATGCGTGCGACGCCTGCATTTTGAATAGCCATCAGCTTGTCGCGCGTGATCGTGTCGGGCCGGCCGGCTTCCACCGTGTATTCGCGCAGGTGCGACAAATCAAACGACGAACGCACGGCGGCAAACAGCACCGAAAGCTGCTCGGCCGACAGCGTTGTCGGCGTGCCGCCGCCAAAGTAGACCGTTTCCAGCCGAAGCCCGAGACTGCGGGCGATCTCGCCGGCGGCCGCGATCTCCTGCACCAAAAGTTCCACATACGGCTCCACCAGCTTTTTGGCGCTGCCGGCCTCTACCGAATGCGACACAAACGAACAGTAAGCGCAGCGTGTCGGACAAAACGGTATGGCAATATAAAGCGAAAAAGAATCCGGCTTAGACAGCGCGATCAAGCGGTTCTCGTGTGTCATGACCTCGCTTGCGAGCTGCGCCTTTTCCGGGCTGACGAGCAGGCGTGTCTGAAAATCCTGCACCGCCCCCTCGCGCCCGAGTGCAGACGCAATACGGTGCATCAACTTGGCCGGGCGCACGCCGGTCAGCACGCCCCATTTCGGCACGATGCCGCTGACGGTGCACAGCACACGGTAAAGCGCGCGGGCGGCAGCCACATCGGCGCCGTACGGTTCGAGCGCTTCACGGTCCTGCACGCCGGTATCGCCGACACGGCCCTGGACGAGCACGGCATCCTCTTTTACCAAAATGTGCAACTGTGCCTGCGGCTGCGGCACAAAAGCGATCTTTTCAAACGGATAGAAAACGCGGCACAAACATTCCATTTCATGGCGAAGCGCCGGCATATTCGTATATAAAAGCATAATTACCTCAAATAAGTGTTGTAGCGGCGCTCAAAGTCCAGCGTGGAAGCTTGGCCGTGGCCGGGATAGACTGTATAGTCACCAGCAAGCGCAGCCAGGCGCTGCAGGCTGGCGCGCATTTCAGTGCTGCTGCCGCCCGGAAAATCTGTACGGCCGCAGGAAAGGCGGAACAGCGTGTCGCCGGTAAAAAGCGCGTTACCGCACAGATAGCAGACACCGCCGCGCGTATGGCCCGGTGTAGCCAGCACCCGTATCTCGGTCTCGCCGAGACGGATCACCTTGCCGTCGCGCAAAAAGAAATCGGCTCGGCACGGCGTTTGCCTGCGGTCTTTCAGCGTAAACACAGCCAAAGAAAGCTTTGAACTTTCGAGCATCGGCCCGTCCGGCTCGCCGATATAGACCATCGCCTTCCAGTGCTCCCTGGCCTGCAGCACGCCGAGAATATGGTCATAATGACCATGGGTCAAAAGAATATACTGCACATCGGCGTCACCGACAAACGACACCAGATCTGCATTGAAATCCGGGCAGTCGATCAGTGCGCTTTTGCCGCTTGCCTCGTCGGTCAAAAGGTAGCAGTTATTGTCCATGCTGCCCATCGTCAGTGTTTTGATTTGCATCATTTCAGCTCCCTGGAATCCAGTAAGATCGTGACCGGCCCGTCATTGAGCAGGCGCACCTTCATGTCTGCCCCGAACACGCCGGTCTGCACATCGCACACGCCCGCCGCTTTCAGGCCGTCAGCAAAATACATATAAAGCCGTTCTGCCTCGGCCGGCGGCGCCGAATCCGTAAACCCGGGACGGCGGCCGTGCCGGCAGTCGGCAAGCAGTGTGAACTGCGACACGACGAGCGCGCTGCCGCCGGTGTCCAAAAGCGAAAGGTTCATTTTGCCCTGCGCGTCCTCAAACACGCGCAGATGCGGCACTTTTTTCAAAAGCTTGTCGGCATCAGCCTCAGTATCGCCGGATTGCACGCCGAGCAGGATCAAATAGCCGGGGCCGACAGACGAAACCACGCTGCCGTCCACCGTGACCGATGCCTCGCTGACGCGCTGTAAAACCGCTTTCATCACTCACCGTTCCTTTCAATATGATACACGCCGTTGATTTTGTAAAGGCGCGATACGATGCCCTCCAGATGCTCGCGCCCATTTACACAAAGCACGATCGTTGTGATGCAGTTGCCGTCGTTGATCGGGCGTGCGTTGAGCGACTGGATCTTGACATGCATATTTGAAAGCGCCATGGTGATATCGAGCACCACGCCGTCGCGGTCGATCGCGTACACATTCAGCGTGGAGACGGCTTCCACCTTGACCGATGCGTCCCAGTGCGCCGCGACCCAGCGCTGCGGTTCCGGGGAATTTTCAATATCTTTCGGCACATTCACACAGTTGCGCCGATGGATCGTAAGTCCCCTGCCCCGCGTGATGAAGCCGATGATCTCATCGCCGGGCACCGGATTGCAGCACTGCGCCATGTTGATCAGGCAGTTGTCGATGCCCTCCACCACAATGCCGCCGCTGCTCTTGGACGGCTTAGAGGAGATCTCCATATAATTGCTGCTCTTGGCAGCCGGCGTATGGCGCCAGTTGCGGGTGTACTCCTCTTTGATGCTGGGCATCAGCTTGGAAATATTCAGGCCGCCGTAACCAAGCGCCGCATAAAAATCATCTACGCTCTGGCAGTGCTGTTTTTCGGCAATGCGCCTGATAAACTTTTCGTAATCGTCGTTTTCAAAGCGGATATAATTGCGCTTGAACTCGTTTTCCACCTGCGCGCGGCCGCGGCCTATATTTTCTTCGCGGCGCTCGCGCTTGAACCAGGAACGGATCTTGTTGCGCGCTTCACCGGTCTTTACGATCGACAGCCAGTCGCGCGACGGGCCCTTGCCGGGCTGCTTGGACAAAATAACTTCTACACGTTCGCCGGTTCTGAGCTTATAGTCGATCGGCACGATGCGGCCGTCCACCTTAGCGCCGGCCATTTTGTTGCCGACTTCTGTATGGATCGCATACGCAAAGTCGATGACCGTGGAGCCGTTTGGCAAACACTTGACCTCGCCCTTCGGGGTGAACACATAGATCTCCTCCACCGAAAGGTCGGTTTTGATGCTGCGCACCATATCGTCCGGGTCTACCGATTCCTCGCCGGTCTCCAGCATACGGCGCACCCAGGCCAGGCGCGCGCCCATGTCGGTATTGGCCTTGCCGGAACCGGAAAGCTTGTATTTCCAGTGCGCGGCGATACCGAACTCGGCCGTGCGGTGCATTTCCCAGGTACGGATCTGCACCTCAAACGGAATACCCTTGTACATGACCGTGGTGTGCAGCGACTGATACATGTTGGGCTTCGGCGTGGAGATATAGTCTTTAAAACGGCGCGGCAGCGGCGTAAACATGTCGTGAATGATGCCGAGCACATTGTAACAGTCAATGACGGTATTCACAATGATGCGCACCGCATAAATGTCGTAGATCTCGTCAAACGACTTGTTTTTCATGTAGAGCTTGCGGTAAATGCCGTGCACGCTCTTGACACGGTGCGTGATCTGCGCACCGTCGATATTTTGGATGCGTTCCTGGATAGACTTCGTGATCTCGTCCAAAAACTTCTCGCCGTCGGCCGTCTTCATTTTTAGGCTGTCTTCAATTTCCTGGTAGCCGATCGGGTCCAGGTAAGAAATGGCGATGTCCTCCAGCTCGTCTTTAAACTGCCGGATACCGAGGCGGTGCGCGATCGGCGCGTAAAACTCCAGCGTTTCCAGGCTTTTTTCACGCTGTTTATAATCCGGCCAGTACTTGGCCGTGCGCATATTATGCAGCCGGTCGGCCAGCTTGATGATGATCACGCGGATGTCCTCGTTCATGGCCATGAACATTTTGCGGATGTTTTCGGCCTGCACCTCTTCGCGCGTTGTCAGCGGAATTTTACCGAGCTTTGTAACGCCATCGACCAGAAGCGCCACTTCGTCGCCGAAATCCTTTTTGATGTCGTCGAGCGTTACGCTTGTGTCCTCCACCACATCGTGCAGCAGCGCGCCGATGATACACTCGTTGTCCATACCGAGTTTAAACAAAATCTCCGCCACAGCGACCGGGTGCATGATATACGGTTCGCCGGAACGGCGGAACTGCCCCGCATGCGCAGCCTTTGCCACCTGATAAGCATGTTCGATCCTGTCGCAGTCATACTGACCGGTCTGCTTGACCTGTGCAAAAAAGTCGTCAAAACCGTCGTCATACGTCTGCGGTTCTGATTTTGTCATGCGAAGCCCTCCTTTTCAGCGCCTGCACCGTCGGCGTGGCCATTAAGTCGGCCTTACCGCTGTGACTGAGCAGGCAGATATATGGTTCCATACGGATTAGTTTGCAGTCACAAAACGCACTTATGCAGTACATTAGCGCACTGTAAGAAATTTTTCCCTGCAAGCGGAAATAAAGGTCGTCTGCACAAAGGTGCAGTGCAGGGTGTTTTTTCAAGAAACTGTAAACAAGCACAAACGCATCGCGCGGCGGCGTCAGGTCGCCGGGCACAAGGCCGCGTTCTGCCCGCTCATAAACATCTTTTTCTTCAAAATAACGCGCCGTGTCGGCGCCGTGCAGGCGCACATCGGCCGCACGGAGCGACACATACTGCCTGCCTTTATACAAATTGACCGAAATTTTGACGGCCAAATCGATTTTATCACCCACCACATAGGCAAAACGGTCTGCCGGCACGCCGAAAAGCGCCGCCTGCATGCGCACGCCCTTTTTAACGGCCTCGATTCGCACATGCTGCCCGTTTTCACCGAGTGGGCGCAGTCCCGTGATTTCAAAATTGTAAAGGCCGAAAACCGCCTCTTCATTGCCGGCGCCGAACGGCTGCAATGTCTCCAGGCTTTGGGCAAGCGCCAAATTGGCATACTGCACAGCCAGCTTGCAATCGATGTGTAAAACCGGCACGGGCATAGCGTCCAGCGAATCGGCATAGGCGTTGATGGCCTGCGCAAACGCATCGATCCGGTCACTCGGCAAAGACAGTCCCGCCGCCATCGGGTGGCCGCCGAACTGTGTTAAAAGAGACGCGCAGGCGGACAGCGCCTCATAAATATTGAAGCCCTCCACGCTGCGGCAGGAACCGTGTGCTTCGCCATTTTCACCCACGGCAAAAACGATGCAGGGCTTGGCATAGCGTTCGCAGATATGCGCAGCGGCTATGCCGATCACCCCGGGGTGGTACGATGCACCGGAAAAAACAAGTACGCGCCGGCGCAAACGTGCCGGTTCACGGACAAGCAGTTCTTCTATTTCCTGTGTGATCTGCGTATCGAGCGCACGGCGACGGGCGTTTTCCTGGTCAAGGATAGCCGCCATTTCCAGCGCCTCGGCATAATCTTCGCTGATCAGCAGCTTAACCGCCGCATCAGCGCTGCCGAGCCGGCCGGCCGCGTTGATGCGCGGCACAATACGAAAAGCCACATCGCCGGCCGAATAGCTGCGCGCCTGGTCGCCGATCACACTGCGCAGCGCCTGCACGCCCGGACGCGGCGAACGGTTCAACATCTGCAGCCCGGCTTTGACCAGAGCGCGGTTTTCCCCAAGCAGCGGCACAATGTCGCCGATCGTACCGATGGCGGCCAGATCACCGTAAGCCTCTAGGATCTCATCGGCCGAGCCGTGCAGCGCACAGACCAGTTTAAACGCCACACCGGCGCCGGAAAAATCGGTAAATTCCAGATCGCTTTGCAGATGGGGATCAATGACCGCATCCGCCTGCGGCAGCTGCGGCGGGATCTGGTGGTGGTCGGTAATGATGACCTGCATGCCAAGACTTTTGGCAACGGCCACCTCATCTACGCACGCAATGCCGTTGTCGACCGTGATCAAAAGCTTTGCGCCGCGCTCGGCAATGCGTTCGATTGCATCGGCATGCATGCCGTACCCTTCGCCCTCACGCTGCGGAATATAAAAAAACACATCGGCGCCGATCGTATCCAGATAGGAATACAGCAGCGCCGTAGCCGTTGCCCCGTCGCAGTCAAAGTCGCCGTAAATGCAGATTTTTTCGCCATTGTCGGCAGCCTGCTCGATCAGCTGCACAGCCGCCTCCATGCCGGAAAGCAAAAACGGGTTCATCAGCCGCACATCGTCGCTTAAAAACTCGCTGACCTGCACGTCATCGGTCAGCCCGCGTTCGACGAGAATATAGGCGACAAACGGATCAATATCGAATTTTTCAACCAGATGTAAAGCCCGCTCCCGGTCTGCACCGGCGACTTTCCAGATTCTTGGCGTCATGAATTTTTATCTACCTGATGAAATGTTTTCAAATTGCCGCTTTTCGCCGCGCGGCGGTCCAGCTCCTGCTGTACATCCTCAAGCGATACGCCGCGCTCGGCCATCATCACCAAAACATGGTAAAGCAGGTCTGAAATTTCGCCGACAAGTTCCGCTTTTCGGCCGTTTTTCGCAGCGATCACGACCTCGGTGCACTCCTCGCCGACTTTTTTCAAAATTTTATCAATGCCCTGTGCAAACAGGTAGGAAGTGTAGGAATTTTCCGCCTGGGCGTCACGCCGCTCTAAAATCGTTTCGTATTCGCGTTTAATATAGTCCACTTTTAAAACTCCTTCAACAGATTGAAAAAACAGGAATGGCTGCCGGTATGGCAGGCGCTGCCCGTTTGAGTAACGGTGATCAGCAGTGTGTCATTGTCGCAGTCCGCATAAATTGCATGGATCTTCTGCACATGGCCGGAAGTTGCGCCCTTGTTCCAAAGGCAGCGGCGCGACCGGCTCCAGAACCAGGTGTAACCGGTCTCAAGCGTTTTCTGCAGGCTTTCCTCGTTCATGTAGGCAAGCATCAGCACCTCGCCGGTCTCCTTTTCCTGCACAACGGCCGGGATCAGTTCCGATTTTTCAAAATATTTTTTCAGATCAGGCATGTTCACAGACCTCCACCGCTTCTTTTAAATTTACCGTTTCAGAATAGATCGATTTGCCGCAGATGGCCGCATAAAGACCCATGTCACAGAGACGGCGCAGATCGTCCATACAAGAAATACCGCCGGAGGCCGTGATGCGGCAATGCACCGCCGCCTGCAGCTCGGCAAGCTGCTCAAAATTCGGGCCGGCCAGCGTGCCGTCCTTTGAAATATCGGTAAAAATTATATTTTCAACACCGCTTTTTTCCATCTGCACGGCCAGATCTGTAAAATAGACATCTGAGCCGTCTACCCATCCCTCCGCCGCCACGAAACCGTTTTTCGCATCGATGCCGACGGCGATCTTTTCACCGTATTTGCGCACCGCAGTGCGCACCAGCTCCGGTTCTTTCAATGCGACAGAGCCGAGTATGACCCGGGAAATGCCCGCGGACAGATAAAAATCAATGTCTTCCATCGTGCGGATACCGCCGCCGAGTTCTACTTTTAAACCGGTATTTTGCACCACGGACAGTACCGGCGCCGCATTGACCGGCTTTTTGGCGAGCGCGCCGTCCAGATCGACCATATGCACCCAGGAGGCGCCGTCTTTTTCAAACGACTGCGCCGTTTCCAGCACATCACCGGCCACCTGGTGCGCCGTGGAAAAATCGCCCTGATAAAGGCGCACCGGCTTGCCCGCGCGCATGTCGATGGCAGGAAAGATCAGCATCAGAGCACCCCTTTCGTGGAGAGCACATCCTTACCGGCCGGTGTGCAGGCCGTGTGCATGGCGTGTGCCAGCGCTTTAAAAAGCGCCTCGATCGCGTGGTGCGCATTGGTGCCGTAAAGCAGCTTGGCGTGCAGCGTAATGCCGCCGTTTACAGCAAAAGCGCGGAAAAACTCCTCGGTACAGCACGTTTCATAGCTGCCGCAGCGCTCCTGCAGAAAATCGGCGTCAAACACAAGAAACGGACGGTTGGAGAGGTCCAGGCTGCACATGGCAAGGCTTTCATCCATCGGCACAAAAAACGTGCCGTAGCGCGTAATGCCGGAAAAGTCGCCGAGCGCCTCGTGAAACGCACGGCCAAGCGCAATGCCGGTGTCCTCCACCGTGTGGTGCGTGTCCACCTGCAAATCGCCGCGCACGATGACCTTTAGGCCAAAACCGCCGTGCACGCCGAACGCCGTTAGCATATGGTCAAAAAAGCCGATGCCGGTAGACACCTCTACGGCGCCGCCGTCCAGATTCAGTTCCACATGGATCTGCGTTTCTTTTGTGTTTCGTTCAACCGTTGCGCTTCTCATAGTATGCTCCTTACTCAAAACGGACTTTGATGCTGTTGGCGTGCGCCGTCAGCCCCTCGGCCTCGGCCAGGCACTGAATGTCCCTGCGCGCCTTGGAAAGCTCTTCGCCCGTATAATAGATGAAACTGGATTTTTTCAGAAAACTGTCGACCGACAGCGGCGAGAAATAACGCGCCGTGCCGCTGGTCGGCAAAACATGGTTGGGGCCTGCATAGTAGTCGCCGAGCGGTTCCGGGCTGTAATTGCCGAGGAAAACAGACCCGGCATTGTCCACAAGCCCCACATAAAACAGCGGGTTTTCCACGCAAAGCTCCAAATGCTCCGGCGCAAACTCATCGGCAAACGCCAGCGCCTGCCGGATCGTGTCGCACACAATGATCTGGCCATAATCGTTTAAGGAGCGCTCTATGATCTCCTGACGCTCCAAATATTTGACCTGGCGCTCGATCTCGCGCACCGTTGCCCTGGCCAGATTTTCAGAAGTCGTGATCAAAACGGCGCTCGCCATCGGGTCGTGTTCGGCCTGGCTCATCAGGTCTGCCGCCAAAAACGGCGCCTGGGCCGTTTCGTCGGCAACGATCAGGATCTCGCTCGGGCCGGCGATCATGTCTATATCGACCGTACCGTAAAGCAGGCGCTTCGCCGTGGCCACAAAAATGTTGCCGGGGCCGACGATCTTGTCCACTTTCGGCACCGTATCCGTACCGTAAGCGAGCGCCGCCACAGCCTGCGCGCCGCCGATCTGAAACACGCGGTCGACGCCGGCAACGGCCGCAGCCGCCATAATGGCCGGGTTCGGCTGGCCGTCTTTCCCGGGCGGCGTGACCATAACGATCTCGCCCACGCCGGCGATTTTGGCCGGAATGGCGTTCATCAAAACAGACGACGGGTACGCCGCTGTACCGCCGGGCACATAAATGCCCACACGGTGCAGGCCGCGGATGCGCTGGCCAAGCACCACGCCGCTTTTCTTTGTGGTCATCCAGCTTTGCTGCACCTGACGCGCGTGAAAATCGCGGATGTTTTCCGCCGCATGCAAAAGCGCCTGTTTAAACGACTCGTCGGCCTCGTCCAGATAGACCGCCAGATCTTCCTTTTCAAGCACGGTCTGTTTGGGCAGACGGCCGTCAAAGCGCATCGTATACTCGCGCACTGCCTCGTCGCCGAACCTGCGTACATTTGCGATGATATCGTTGACGACATCGGTCACTTTCTGGTCTGTTTCGCTGCTGCGTGCTTTCAGCTGGCGCAGCAGCTCATATTCGTTTTTGCCGTTTGCTTTGATGATCTTCATTTTGTACACTCCTACTCCGTCACCTGGCTGGCACAGGCAAGATCCTGCAAGAATTCTTCGATCTCTGCCTTGCGCAGCTTCATAGACGCCATATTTACGATCACGCGGGCAGAGATCGGCATGATCTCGCGCACGATTTCCAGCCCGTTTTCCTTTAATGTGGAACCGGTCTCTACAATGTCCACAATGCCGTCGGCAAGACCGAGCAGCGGCGCAAGCTCCACGCTGCCCTCGATTTTGATGATGTCCACATCCATGCCGATGCTTTCAAAATAAGTGGAGGCCACTTTCGGGTATTTAGAGGCAATGACCTTGCGCTTATAGCCGCTGAAAAAGTCGGTGCCTTTCGGGCAGGCCAGTGCAAAACGGCACTTGCCGATATCCAGATCGAGCACCTCAAAAAATGCGCTTGCATGTTCAGCGATCGTGTCCTTGCCGACAATGCCGATGTCGCACACGCCGTGTTCCACATAAGTGATCACATCCGGTGCTTTTGCGAGCACCGCCTCATACCGGTCGACCGGCAGGATCAGCCGGCGGCCTTTATTTTCCAGCTCGCCGGTGTCAAGCCCCATGGTCTTGAACAGCGAGACAGACGACTTTTCGAGCCGGCCTTTCGTCAGTGCAATGCGCACCGGGCGGTCAATATTGATTTTTTCACAAAGCGCGGTACACATGGCGGTAACGTCTACGCCAAAGCCGATGGCCGGCGCATCACAGCCGAACGTGCCGAGCAGGTTGTCGTAACGCCCGCCGGAAAGCACCGTGTGGCCGGTGCCGACCGTATAGCCGCGGAAGATAACGCCGGTGTAGTAATTGCTGCGGTTGACAAGGCCAAGATCGATCGAGACCACATCCTGCAAGCCCTTTTGCAGCAGTTCATCATAAAGGCGCTCCAGGGCATCCAGACAGGCCAGCGCGGCCGTGCCGCGGTAAAGGCTGCGCGCCGTTGCAAACACTTCGCGTCCGCCGAAAAGGCGCGGCAGTTTTTGCAGCAGTTCTTTCTCGCTGCTGTCCGGCAGGCGGTCAAGCAGGTCGCCGAGCGCCGCATAATTTTTGGACTCGATCAGGCGGCAGATGTCTTCGCGCGTGTGCACATCCAGCTGCATACGATCAAGCACGGCGTTGAAAAAGCCGGCATGTCCAAGCTCGATACGAAACGCTTCGGGCGAGCAGGCGTGCATCGTCTCAGCCGCAAGGGCAAGCACCTCCATGTCGCTTTCGCTGCCGCCTTCGCCGATCAGCTCAATGCCGCACTGGCTGATCTCGTTCATGCGGCCGGACAGGCTTTTGTTGCGGACGAATACATTTTGGTTGTAGTAAAGCCGCACCGGAAAATCGTTTTTGCCAAGCCTTGTGGCCACCATGCGCGCGATCGGCGCCGTGTTATCCGGGCGCAGCACCGTCAAACGGCCGCGGCTGTCCGACAGCTTGTACATATCCTCCGGCAGTATACCGGTGTTGTCGCTGTCAAACACGTCGAAAAATTCGATCGTGGGGGTAATGACCTTTTTATAGGCATGCGCTTCAAACACAGAGGTGATCGCGTTTTCCACGCGGATCTTCTGTTCGCTTTCCTCAAAGAGGAAGTCGCGCGTGCCCTCGGGGGTGATTTTGGAATATCTTTTCATAAAAAATGTTCTCCTGGTACTTTAATGCGCTAATGTGCTACTATGCTACCACATGAAACAGAATCTGTCAAGTTCTCAGAAAAAGGAGATCTGGCTAGATTCCGGCATATCGCCAAGCGCGCCGAGTTCGCGCAGCGAGTCCACCGTGGATTTGCCGATGTGAGCACGCTCCATCAGGTCGTCACAGGAGACGAAGTCGCCGTTGCCGTCATCGCGGGCGGCCGCGATCGCTTTCGCCGCGTTTTCACCGATGCCGCTGATCGCACCGAACGGCAAACGGATCTTGCCGTCTTCGATCTTATACACACGGGAATCGGACTTATAGATGTCGACCGGCAGAAATGCAATGCCGCGTGCCAGCATCTCGTTAACGATCTGCAAAACGGTGGCCGTGTCCTGCTCTTTGGCCGTTGCATTTTGATTTTTATTGATCTCCTCAATACGCGCGCGCACGGCGGCTTTGCCGCGCAGCGCCGTAGGTGCATCCAGATCGCCGCCGCGCACCGTAAAGAATGCGCTGTAGTATTCGACCGGATAGTAGATTTTATACCAGCCAAGGCGCAGCGCTGCAATGACGTAAGCAGCAGCGTGCGCTTTCGGGAACATGTACTTGATCTTCATACAGGAGTCGATATACCACTCTTCCACATTATGGGCGCGCATATCGGCCTGCAGTTCCTCAGTCAGTTTAGCGGGGGCTTTGCCCTTACGCACGATCTCCATGATATTAAACGCCGTTTTCGGCTCCATGCCCTTGTGCAGCAGGTAGGTCATAATGCTGTCACGCGTACCGATAACCTCGGAGATGTCGCAGGTGCCGTTTTTGATCAGTTCCTGCGCGTTGCCGAGCCACACGTCGGTGCCGTGGGAAAGGCCGGAGATCTGCAAAAGGTCAGAAAAAGTTTTGGGCTGTGCTTCCGTCAGCATACCGACCACAAAGCCGGTGCCCATTTCCGGGATCGACAGCGTGCCGGTCGGGCAACCAATGTCTTCAGGCGTAACGCCGAGCGGTTCGGTGGAGGTGATCAGCTTATAAAGCTGCGGGTCGCAAAGATCGACCTGCATGACCGGGATGCCGGTCGCATCCTCCAAAAACTTATAAAGCGTCGGCACATCGTGGCCGAGCTCGTCCAGCTTTAAAAGCGTGTCATGCAGCGAGTTTTTAAAGTCGTAATGCGTGGTCAGCGTGCCCTTGGACGCGTCGTTCGATGGGTACTGAATGGGCGTAAAATCTTCCACATCATACTCGCTGGGCACAACGACCATGCCGCCGGGGTGCTGCCCCGTGGTGCGCTTGATGCCGGTGCAGCCGGCTGTCAGGCGGTTTTCCTCTGCCCGGCTGACGGTGATGCCGCGCTTTTCCAGGTACTTTTTCACATAGCCGTAAGCCGTTTTATCGGCCACGGTGGCGATCGTACCGGCTTTAAACACATGGGTCTTGCCGAACAGTTCTTCCGTAAATTTATGGATCTGGCTCTGGCAGTCGCCGGAGAAGTTCAGGTCGATATCCGGCTCTTTGTCGCCGTCAAAGCCCAGGAACGTTTCAAACGGGATCTCGTGGCCGTCGCGGTTCATCGGCGTGCCGCAGTGCGGGCAGTTTTTCGGCGGCAGGTCAAAGCCGGAACCGTAGCTGCCGTCCAGAATAAACTCACTGTGCTTACAGCTTGGGCACACATAGTGCGGAGCAAGCGGATTTACCTCAGATATACCGGCCATGTGCGCCACGAAAGACGAACCGACCGAACCACGCGAACCGACCAGATAACCGAGTTCCTCAGACCGGTGCACAAGCCGCTTGGCGATAACATACAAAACGGCATAGCCGTGCTTTATAATAGAATCCAGTTCTTTTTGCAGACGGGTGGACACAAGTTCCGGCAGATCCTCGCCGTACATCTCTTTGGCACGCTGCCAGCAGATGTCGGTCAGTTCCTGTTCGGCGCCGTCGATGTGCGGCTGGAACGTGCCGGGCGGGATCGGCGGCAGGTCGTCTTCGATCATGTCGGCGATTTTTGCCGGGTTGTCCACGACAAATTCTTTGGCGCGGTCGCCGAAATAGGCAAATTCCTGCAGCATCTCATCCGTTGTTTTGAAATAAAGCGGCGCCTGCATGTCGGCATCGTCAAAGCCCTTGCTGTCCATAATGATGGCGCGGAACTTGGCGTCCGTTTCATTGAGAAAATGCACGTCGCCGGTCGCCACGGTCATTTTGCCGAGCTCGTCGGCAATGCGCACAATGCGGCGGTTGATGTCGTTCAGATCCTCTTCCCCGCGGATATCGGCATAAAGGTCCTTGTCCGAGCGGATCATAAACGCGTTGTTGCCATTCGGCTGGATCTCCAGATAATCGTAAAAGGAAGCGATCTCTTTCACCGTCGCGTCGTCTGCCTTATGTACAATGGCCTGGTAGACCTCGCCCTGCTCACAGGCAGAGCCGATCAGAATGCCGTTGCGGTGCGCCTTCAGCGCCGATTTGGGGATCAGCGGCCGGTTTTTAAAATACTGCACGTTAGAGGCGGAAATGTGCTTGTAAAGCGTTTTGCGCCCCTCTTTGTTCTGAATCAGGAAAATAATATGGTTGCGCACAAAATCCTTCAGCTTCATCTGCATGAAGTTGGGGTATTTTTCGTCGTCCACCAAATAGCCTTCCATACCGAGAATGACCTTGATACCGGCCGCTTTACCGGCGGCATACGCCTCGGGCAGCGCCTGCACGACGCCGTGGTCGGTGATGGCGACCGCCTTATGGCCCCACGCGGCTGCACGCTTGACAAGCGCCGTCGGGCTGGAGATACCGTCCATTTCCGAAAGCGAGGTATGCAGATGCAGTTCCACGCGCTTTTCAGCAGCGGTGTCCATCTTCTGCGTTTTTTTCACGCTGGCTACGGAAAACGGCTGCAGGGTCATTTCGTTGGCAAAAGAGTCAAGCATATAACGGCCGGCGGCAATGACCGTGCCGGCCTGCTTTAATTTTTTTTCAAAATTGTCGGCCTCATCCCCCTCCATAAACATTTTACAGGTAATGGAAGAAGTCAGGTCGGAAATGTCAAAGTTCAAGATTTTATAACGGCCGCGGCGCGTTGTGACAACTTCGGTGTGCAGCACATCGCCCCAGACGGTGACGATGCCGTCGTCCGGTTTGACCTGCTCCATCGGCTTCGGCTTTTCACGCAGCTTGCGGCCGTAAAGCATATGTATAGAGTCCTCATAAAGCGGCATGCCCTCCATCAGAATATGGGGCTCGTATGTGTCAGCCTGCTTATTCGGTGCCTCACGCACTGTTTCGCGCTGCTTGGCGCGCACGACCGCCTCCAGGTCAAGCTTGCCGTCCTCCACCAGCGTAACGGCAAGAGAGAGGCCAAACATTTCCTGAATCTTCTGCGCTAAAAATTCTTCGCATTTTTTCGCGCGTAAAAGGTCGAGCCCGCCCTGCTGCAAATGCAGCTGCAGCGTCTGCCGGCCCATGTCCAGCTCCATCTTGACATTGTCAAAAAAGCCGCAAAGCTGCGGATACGCCTTGCAAAAGCAGTGCAGAATATCGTCCAGCGCAGCCTCGTTAAAGCAGGCGCTGCTGTAAGACACCTGAATATCCACTGCGCTCAGGCCGTAGTCTTCACAGAGTTTTGCTTCCACCCGGCTGAGCAGGTCGTGCGAAATTCTTTCCTTCGACTCGGTTTTTATCTCCACCCGCCGTTTCTGGCGCGACACGTTCATTTGCGAAATGCCGCATGTGTCCAGCGGCGCACAGCCGCTGACAGACGGGAAAAGGTCTTTCATTGCATACATTACAGTTTATCAATCTCTTTCATCAGTTCGTCTAAAAGGGATTCCTCCGGCACTTTGCGCAGCACCTGACCCTTTTTGAAAATAATGCCGCAGCCGTCGCCGCCGGCAATGCCCACATCGGCCTCTTTCGCCTCGCCTGGGCCGTTGACCACACAGCCCATAACGGCCACCTTGATGGGCTTATGCACATTCTTCAGCCGTTCCTCCACCTGATGGGCAAGGCCGACCAGATCGATGCGCGTGCGCCCGCAGGTGGGGCAGCTGATCAGGTAAGGGGCGTCTTTTTTCATGTCGAGCGCCTTTAAAATGTCGAACGCAGCAAAAATTTCCTGCACCGGGTCGGCCGTCAGGCTGACGCGGATCGTATCACCGATGCCGTGCGCCAGAAGCGAACCGATGCCGATGGCCGACTTGATAAGACCCATATGCTCGGTACCGGCTTCGGTCACACCGAGGTGCAGCGGATAATTGCACTTTTCAGCGGCCAGCTCATAAGCCGCGATCATTGTGTGTACATTGGAACTTTTGATGGAAATAACAATATCGTCAAAATCAAACTTTTCAAGCAAAGAGGCGTGATAAAGCGCCGATTCTACCAGCGCCTGCGCATTCGGTTCGCCGTATTTGCTCAGAATTTCTTTCTCGAGCGAGCCGGAATTGACGCCGATGCGGATCGGGATGCCGCGGCTTTTGCAGCAGTCGGCCACTGCCTTGACACGCGATTCATCACCGATATTGCCGGGATTGATGCGGATCTTGTCTATGCCCCGTTCCGCCGCGCCGAGCGCCAGACGGTAATCAAAATGAATATCTGCAACAAGCGGGATATTGACCGCCTCTTTGATCGGCTCGATCAGATCGAGCGCCGCTTTGTCGGGTATGGCAAAGCGCAGAATGCCGCAGCCGGCAGCGGCCAGCGCCTTGGCCTGTGCCACGCTGCCCGCAATGTCTGTAGAAGGTACGTTCAGCATGGACTGCACGACCACATCGTGCCCGCCGCCAAGCGGCACGCCGCCGACCTGAACCGTTTTGGAAATTCTTCTATTCATCTTCTCACCCGC
>ENA-UAYF01000392-UAYF01000392.1-human-gut-metagenome-genome-assembly--contig:-NODE-392-length-25049-cov-10.082620_pt1 | contig 25049 bp, 31 predicted proteins | sample MGYA00244017_ERZ654600 | MGnify/ENA primary metagenome ERZ654600 (study PRJEB26926, sample SAMN06164490) | human gut metagenome | biome: ENVO:00009003; feature: ENVO:2100002; material: ENVO:00002003... | reverse complement strand
GCCGTTCTCGTCTTTTTCAACTTCGGGGCAGTAATGCCTGTCCCCACACGAACAATGTTTAAGGTTTTCAACCTCATTCTCGTCCATCTTAGCGCCGCAGTTGCCGCAGTAATCTGTTGTCTGAGCGTTTTCGCCCTGCTCGTAGTCGTAGGTAAACCCACAATTAGAGCAGTACGGTTCCTGCGTATGGTAGCCTTTCCAGTGCGCATGCACCACCGGCGCGACATCGGCGGCAGGAAAATTGCTGATTTTATACAGCGCGAAATCACTAGCGACACCGCTTGATTTCAAGCTCTGCAAGAGCGCTGATCTTTCTATGTATTCACTCATTCCGTGCCCTCCTTTACACCAGAGCTGCAAAAGGAATTTTCTTTAACGCTCGTTCCCCATATACAGCAGAATCCGTATCCGTCAACCTTTCGTGTTCCCCAGTGTTCGCAGTCCTTACAGCGCACCACCGGCGCCCATGTTTCAAGCAGCTTCGCCTGATTGTTGACCAGCTCCTGCTTTACCGCAAGATTACGCTCCAGAATCCGTATCTGGTGTATAAGTTCGTCCTTTGTCCAGCTTTTCAGCGTGCTGTCTGCGTAGGTGTGTTTACTCATTCCCGCTCACCTCCACATAGCGCCATGACTGCGGCGGTCGTGTTAGTCCAAACTCGCTAAGAGATTTCGGCTTGTTGTAGACTTTCATATCTGTGATATGCCAGCCATAAAGTTCTGAACCATTGGCGTATTCAAACAGCTGCTCACGCCGTATACACCCCCGCTGTTCAGCAATATCAGCGTTTGCCATTTCACAATGACTTATTATTGCGTCGCAGATAAATTCTCCAATGACTTTCTGCTCGTAAGGATTTGAATACACCGAATATGTTGTAATGAATACCGGTTTCCCGTGGTAAATCTCGCCGTAATTTTCATCGCCATCTTTCATTACATATATCAATCGGTCTTTGCTCTTAGACTGATATATGTAACACTTAAAAGGAGTTTCAATCTTCGGAATGGTCTTGCGCACCTCGACCGTTTTCTTACCGTTCGCGATAAGAGCACACCATTTCGGCTGCACGCTAAGCAGCACTGCTTTTTTATTCATCGCGGTTCACCCCTTTTTCTTTCCCTTGTGCTTCTGCTTCCTGCTCCGGCTCTTCTTAGCCGCAAACCTCTTGAAATCACTTTCAGCGCGTGCGCGTTCCTCGCTGCGCTCAATCCAGCGCATGGTATCAGCGGTTTCTGTGTATGCTCCTATGAATGCACTAATCACTTTCGCTCACCTCCAGCAGTTCCGGGTTGTCGTATATATTACCTATAACAACCATTTCGCTACGCTCAAGGTAAAATTTGTTGAGGGGCATAGGCAGGTTAAACGGCTCAACCGCGCTAAGCGGGTCAGCGGTCGGAATAACCTCGGTGTGCCACCCCACAACGTTCTCGACAATCTCAAATGTTTCCGTGTCGATTACGTTAAATTCGCCCAAAACAACCTTGTAAATGTCTTTCGGGTTGTTGTGGCACGCCAGAATATCCCCCTCGAAAATCTTCGCGCCGTTCTTGTCGGTCAGCCCGGTGAACTGACCGACGGTGTCGGGGTCAATTTCAACGGCACGATAACCGCCTACGTTGATAAAATGCCCCATATTTCCCGTGATTGGAATATTAACAGGACTATAATACCCCTCTACCCACTCGCCGTTATTCACCCGCTTCCCGCGGAAAAGTATCTCACGCGTCATATCACTTTACCTCCATGCTTATACGGTCTGGTCTTGTTGAACTCATGTTTCTCAGCGATCATCGCGCCGATATCAATGCCGTACTTCCCGCACATATCCAGTATGCGGATAATCACGTCAGCCAGCTCGGAGGGAATACCCTCCGGCTTGCCGCCATCGCTGTAGTAAGTTTCGTTCGGCTGATGTCCCTTGCGGTATTCCTCCAGAGCTTCCGAAAGTTCCGAGTGGCAGAGCGCTATCAGTTCAGCGAAGCTGCGCTCCTCGTCCCACCAGCCGTGATTTACGGCGTTTTCGTGGACGTTCTTTGCAAAAACTCTCAGTGTTCTGCTTAGTAATTTCCCTATTCCATTCATTGCGTTACTCTTCCTTTCCCGGTGTGTCAAGGTCAAAGAACGTGACCTGACCACCGACATTCATGCAAGTGGTTTCTTCCGCTTTCTCAACGTTCGCCACCATCTGGCGGTAATAGCTTTCTTTCAGTTCGCAGGCTATCGCACGTCTGCCGAGCGTCCTTGCCACATACGGCACGCTGCCGATACCGCCGAAAGGTTCAAGCACGATATCCCCGGGGTTAGTCCAGAGCTCAATGCAGCGGCGGATAACCTCAAGCTGCAAGGGGCATATATGCCGTTCGTCCTTTTCTTCCCGGGCCGAATTCTTCTGTAGCGTATCGGACTGCCGGACATCCATCCACACCGGGCTTGCGTACTGCTGCCAGACATCACAGGGGAAGCTCTCATCTGTGTGGGTCACGCGCTCCGGATTATCGCCGGGCTTCCTCATTGTGAGTATGTAGTCGGGTATTCCCTGGCGGTTCATAGCGCTGTCTTTCTTAATCTGTTTGTGAAGCAGCCCGAGCGCCTTTGTGCGCTGCATTTCCGTGACCGGGTTCTTCCATATCGTCACGCGGCTGTGATAGATGAACCCGCAGTCCTCGAACACCTGACGGAGTATTGCCGGAAAATCTTTCAATCCGATAACGCCATCGCGCTCCTTCATCTTCGGGAGATCCATGCAGTGGAATGACAGCAGCCGCCCCGGCATAGTCACGCGGTAGAGTTCAGCCGCGAGATACTTGAAATGCTCATAGAATTCCTCGTCGTTCTTGCAGTTTCCCATGTCACGGTCGCTGTTGGAGTAGGTGTAAAGGCTTGCGAACGGCGGCGAAAATATCGTGTAATGCACGGAATTGTCCGGCAGTCCCTTGATTATCTCGCAGCTATCGCCGTGATACAAAGCGTATTTTTCGCCGATTGTCTGGTTAATTACATCAGGCATAATGTTTCATTTCCTCCCATTCAGGCAGCCGCATTGCCTTGTGCGGCGCGTATTCAGTGGATATTCTCACCGTTGCAGTGAGTTCCCGGCGGGTAATATCCTTTGTGAGTTCGATAAGATGTTCCTTCATCTGCTCGTTGTCGCGCTGCTTACGCTCGATATTTTCCTTGACCGCGCCCTCCCGCGCCGAAATAATGATGTACACGTCTACATCTGACTTCTGCCCGAATCTCCAGCAACGGCGTACAGCCTGATAATAAGCTTCGAAGCTGTCCGAAAGACCCACGAAAACAACCTTGTGGCAGTTCTGCCAGTTCATGCCGTAGCCTGCGATTTTCGGCTTTGTGATAAGGCACTTCAGATTTCCGGCGGCGAAATCCAGCATGGATCTCGTCTTGAATTCCGGAGTGTCTGAGCCCTGCACATTCACGCTGCCGGGTATCAGTCTGTGAAGCTCGTCCGCTTCGGCGTTGAGGTCACACCAGCACAGCCAGTTTTCGTCAGATGAATTCACCAGATCTGCGGCGGCTTTGCAGCGTTCTGCAAGAGAATCCCTGCGGGCTTCGCGGCGTTCTGTTAGCGACAGTGCGACGTTTTCAGCCTGTTCGCCGTCAACGACGATTTCATGCACGCTGAGCTTTGGCAGGTCGTAGCCCTCGCACTTGTAGCCGAGCTTCTTCGGGTCGTCCATAACCACACACCAGCTTGACAGCCAGCGCCAGAAAAGGTCTGCGGCGTGCCCTTTGAGCCGCCATTTCGAGGTTTCGCCGCCGTCATGCACGAAGTACATCGCAAGCATTTCCGCGCGGGTCATTACGCCGAGAAATTCCGAGTGGTTGCCGAGCTCCATGTAGTCGTTCGGTGCAGGAGTAGCGGTGCAGGCAAGCTTGTAGGGCGTTTTACCGAACATTCCGATTATCTGGTTGCGTATCTTTCCGGAAAAACTCTTGATAATGCTGGATTCGTCCAGAACTATCGCTGTGAACTCAGAAGACACGAACTTGTCCAGCTTTTCGTAATTTGTGATGTTCACGGAGTCGGCGGTCACGTCAGACTGTGACGCGCAAATCTGCACTTTAACTCCGAACTTTTCACCCTCGCGCTGGGTCTGCGCCGACACCGCCAGCGGCGCTACTATCAGGACTTTACCGCCTGTCCTGCGGCGTATCTGTTCAGCCCACTCGAGCTGCATTGCGGTTTTTCCGTCGCCGCAGTCCGCGAATATCGCCGCCCTGCCTTTCGCCAGCGCCCACCTTACGATATCGCGCTGGAAGTCGAAAAGCATGGGGTTGAGTTCTTCTGCGGGGACGGTTATTCCGGAAGAAACTGCTGTTATCGCCTTGTTTGCGATAAAATTTTCATAAGTCATTGGCTATCTCCTGTTTCCGTCAGAACGGATAATCGTCATTGCTTGCCGCCGGGCTTTCAGCCGGAGCGCTCGGAACAGGCGGCTGTCCCTGCGCGGGTCTGGAGGTATTGCCGCCGTCCTCGCGCTTCTCTCCGGTGAATGAAACATGGTCGGCGATGACTTCATACCAGGTCGCCTGATTACCGTTCTTGTCGGTGTAGGGGCGGGTAGTCATTTCACCTTCGACAAGAATCATGCGTCCCTTGCCAAAGTACTTCTGGACAAACTCGCCGGTCTGTCTCCATGCCACGATGTTGAAGAAGTCGGGCTTCTTTTCCTCGCCCTGCTTCTGGAATCTGCGGTCAACCGCAATGCGGAATGTGCAGACGGTCACTCCCTGCGGAGTTGTTTTCAGTTCGGGGTCAGCCACAAGGCGACCCATGAGAATCATTTTGTTGAACATTTTGTTCTCCTTTGTTGAAAAAATAATCTTTGCTTTGCCATTCAATGGAACGCCTAGCAGTGTAATGCTATGCCCTTGCCGAACCGTGACATGCAGTGCCGTTGCTTCACAACGCGGAGCGTTTCGCAACTCAGCCTTGCCATCGCGCTAATTTGCTTTGCCGTTCCCTTGTTGTTCTATGCTTCGCTTTGCCCTTGCCGGGCGAATCCATGCATAACCTTTGCCTTGCCGTCGGTGCCATTCCCAGCCGCTGCAAAGTTCCGCTATACAGAGCCTTTGCTGTGCTCCACAAGTCATTGTGCCGCCACGCTCTTCCTTTGCTGTGCCTCGCCGCGCCAAACATTGCCGCTGCAATGCTCGGATTCGCGTACATTGCCTTGGCGTTGCTTTGCAGCACTCAGCGCTGCCTTTGCTTCGCCACGTTTAGTGCTGCTGAACCTTGCCGTTGCACTACTGAACTGTGTCACGCCACACTATACCATTGCTTAGTCATGCTTCTCTATACATTGCCGCTGCCGCACTATTCTTTGCTCCGCTCCACTTTGCCTTTGCGATACATCTCGGTGCTTCACGACGCTGCGCCTTACCTCAGCTTTACTAAACACAGCCATTGCTTTTCAGAGCAGCTCACTACTTTGCCTCTGCGCCGCTCCGAGGTGCAGGACTATGCCGTGGCATTGCCACGCAAGCCGCGGCTCTGCTGTACCCTCGCTCAGAGCACCTGAAACGTAAATTCGAATCTGCCCTTGCCGGAGTTTCTCCACTGTCCTATGCCCTTGTATTTGCCGTACTCCAGCCACTCGCGGAGCATATCAACATCTTCATCGACCATGCAGAGAACGTCGAACTCGCAAGTTGTCCCCTGCGGGCATACCTCACTGTTCGCAAGTGCTATGCGTTCGCCCTGCATAGTGGAAGCGCGGAGCGGGCGCTGGCAGTCGTCTATCTTCATGCCGTGAAGATCCAGCGGTATCTCGCGCGGCTCAACGAAAATCGTGTTATCGACTTTCTTCTTGTAAGCCTTTGCCTTGCTGGACTTCGTTCCGGGGATTCCCCTCATCGCGCCGCATATCTCCTTGAAGAATCCGCGAATCTGATAATCCCAGAGATAGGGAGTGCCGTCAGCCATCTTCGGGAATACGGTCATGGACTTCTCCTCAACGGCTTCAACGCCGAGTGAAGCAACTTCTTCCTCCATCTTTGCCGCGTCAGGTGCCTTGCTGGCGACGAACTCGCGGTGGAGCTCCGGGTTGCCGGAAGATGTTCCGAGCAGGTCGTCCGTGAATGTTAGCTTTACATGTACCTTTGTCATTGTGTGTTCCTCCTGTGTCAAATCTTTCCTATGTCAATCCTGCACCAGCCCCAGCCGTGTCTCGCTGATTTCTGGTAAACGTACAGCTTTCCGTCTGTACAGAAAAGGTATGTGGTCTTCTCTGTACCGACATACTCGCTGAGTGCCGTGGTGTCGTCTATCACGCTGGCGAGCGTCCCGCCGGGAACAGCGGAGCATGTACGCTTATCGCCGTCAACGTCTATCTGAATAGCGCTGCTGATGATTATGCCCTCCGGGCGTTCGATGTGATTCATCTGCGGATATACCATGTTTTTCCTCCTGAATTATAGATTTCTGATAACTGCAAAACACTGCAATCAGAATGGCTCTGTGTTATCCGTGCGGTAGTCAACAGGCGCAGTCAGCACCTTTGTTGCGCGGCAGTAAGCGCATTTTCCGCACCGCTGCGGTGCGAATACGCCATGCTTTACAAGGCTGAATCTGGGGGACAGCTGCTCTACGACTTCAAGCTGTTCGTCAAGCACTTCGTCCGGCACGCTGAAAATCTCGATGTCCGGGGACTTTTCCTTTGTGACCGCCGCGATGTAAAAGGGAAGCGTTTCCCCGGTGTTCTGCCGGACTATCTCGCGATAAATAGCGCCCTGGGTGTGATATCCCCAGTACTCGATGAAGTGTTCCTTGCGGCGCGTTTCCGGATTCCATACCGGTTCGAAGTCGCGGACACATTTCAGGTCAACTATCATCAGGTGTTCGCGGTAGCTGTCAACCTTGATTTTATAAGGCACTTTGCCGATTTCCCCGGTGAATATCCGCTGCTTCTCGCCGCTCATGTACTCAGTGAAAAGCGGGTCTGCTTCGGTGCGTTCGATAGCACTTTCGGCAGTCTGGTATTCAGCTTTCAGAGTGCCGTCCTTCTTGAAAAGTTCGGGGTGCTGTTCGCGGAACTGGTCGAGCGTTCCCTCGTAGAACGCGTCAACGTAAGAGCCGGTCAGCAGCGCCGTGGTGTCCTCGCGGCGGCTTTCCCCGGTGAGTTCAGCCATCGCGGCGGCTTCGCAGTGCAGGAACGCCTTGAACTGCGAGCAGCTCATGTATTCCGTGTTGGCTTCGGGGGTGTAGTAGGTGGTGTTGTCGAGGGTCATGTGATACCCGCCTTTTCTGCGTCATGCTGCGCGAACAGGTCGTAAGCTATTTTGAGGGCGTGGGGTTCGTTCATTGCCTGCACCGAAGTCCATGCCCTGCATACATACGCTCAGCGTGTTTATCGTGTCCATATCCCACCTACTTTGCAATGATGTTCTTCGCCATTGAAGCGATGTGGACCGTCTGTGAAACGGTCGTTCCTATCCTGCCGTCGCCGGTGGTGGGTACCAGGAATTCACGCAGTATCTTGGGCATGGAAATTGCGGCGATCATGCAGGCGATTCCCCAGAAGATATTTGAAGCGGAAATGATGGTCGCGTTCAGCATAAGCGACAGCCCGATCTTGCAGAGCATTATCTGCACGATGGTGGTCACGAATGCCTTTACGAACTGGTTTATGTACGCCCGGAAAACTCCCTTGTCGTTGTCAAGAAGCCCCACGCAGGCAAGCGGAACGCCTATCTGCATAACCATCATCTCAATGCCCCTCGCCATGAACGAGAAGTAAAGTATCAGCCAGCAGATAACGAAGATAAGCCCGGCAATCGCCGGAACTATTCCCATGCTGGTTATCGCAGTTACCCACTCGGTGGTCATGTCCGTGCCGCCGTTTATCTGGGAAATTATCGTGTTTGTTATCTCGCGGCAGATATCGACGAAAAGGCCGTACAGCCATTGAAATATCAGCGCCGTTCCGACCGCGCGGACGAAATTCGTGAGTAGCAGAAACGGGTCTGCGTCCGGGTCGCCGTCAGTCCAGAGGACGTAGATATCAAAGGCTTTCTTCAGGAATTTGAGGATTATCAGGCTTATCCCGAAGCCGTACGAAACCGGCATGAGCAGGCTGAAAAACTCAACTCCCGAAACAGCCGTGAGGTACTGTCCGCAGTCAAATACCGTGGTGTAAAGCTCGCCCACCATTTCGGAGCTGAAAAACAGCGTCACTATTCCTCCGAGCAGAGCCACGATCAGCGAAATAATTATAAAAGTCATGCTTCACCTCCGGACCGCCGAAACGGAGCGCGGCAGGAAACCGCGCCCCAGCGGTGGGCAGAACGATTCATCAGCCTGCGGCGTCGAAAAGCTCGGTGACTTCGGTGTTCACTCTGGGCATGATTACGTTGTTGAAAAGAGCGACAAGTCCAGCCATGAGCAGAGCGCCGATAACAACGGCGATGATGATTTTTACCGCCGTGTCAACGTAGCCCTCGCCGGTGGTGTCGAGCGCCTTTGCCCTGAGTGCGAGAGCCTTCTCCCTTGCCGCCTCGCGGAGAGTGAGAGCCTTGAAAGTGAGCTTGTTTCTGATGTTCTTCATTGTGTTTCCTCCTGTTGTCAAAACATTTCGTTTGTGTAATCTTCGTCCTGTTCGGACGGTTCGCTGTCGCGCTGGGAAGCGCTGTTCTGAAGCTCCGCGAGCTTCTGCTGATATGCGCCGATAACCACGTTTGAAAGCTCGGCGCGGAGTTCCTTGCTGAGTGGAAACGCGGTATCGAAATACTTTGTGTTTCCCTCGGCGTCAACGCCTTTCTGGCTCGGCATATTGACAAAAATGCCCTTGGAGCCGTTCATCACGCTGATGTTACGAACTACAAAGGCATTGTCGAGAGTTATGCTTGCCGTGGCAAGGCGGTTGTTCTGCCCGGCGGTTATGCGGACAGACTTGGGATCGCAGGTTATTTTCATGTTGCTGACCTCCGTTTATCTGTGTCGCTGAAGGAACAGTTTTCAGTCCGGAGGCTGTCCCGATGTGTATTCCATGCGGTTCTCCTTTACTGGTAGTAGCCGACAAGCACGTTGATGAGCGCCGAAGCGACTACCGCGACTACGACCGATACAGCCGCGACTATCATGCGCTGTTTCCATTTCTTCTGGTCCATTTCCTCGGCGGCACCGTGGCGCACCGCAAAGTACACGATGCATGCTGTGCCGACCAGCGGAGCAACTACCAGCAGTATGTTGGATATGTCGTTCAGCAGTGCTTTTGTGCCTGTCACTGCTTTTGAAGCGGCAAGTCCGCCCTCGGCGTTTGCCGCAGCGGAAATCATCGCGGAAGTTACTGCCGCAGTGAGCGCCGCGGCGGTATTTTTGAGTTTCTTCATCTGAATTTCGCCTCCCTTCTAAAGTATGGTGGTTTATTGTCAAGCGCTGATTCGGAATGCCTGTGGACTGCCGCCGGCGGTGCGGAGCTTTCCTTCAGGATTTCCTCCCAGGGCTTCCACAAAAGCTGTTCAGTGGACTTCCCGCCGCGTTCGGGACGGGCGTTTTCGTCAAGCTCGATAAGCCTTGTGTTATGCGCTTTATCGCCCATGCCGAGCATGGCGTTGAAAGTCCACTGTGAAATATCCGGCGAGTACATGACCGCCGGAGGGTCAGGCGACAGCACTATCTGATACGGGCGCTTGATTTTGGCAACCTCGTCCGGGTTGAGCAGACTGCGCTCTGAAAGCTGAATATTTGTCGAGCTGGACGGTGCGGCGTATTTCTGCGTGGAGCCGCCCAGAGAGTAGGTCGACGTGGTGTATTTGCCCATGCTTTTTGAGATTTCCTCGTTCGTGGAATTATCCTGCGAATGGAGATATATCCAGTAGTGGCAGTTGCCCTGGATTATCTTTGCGACTTCCTGTCCGTACACATCAATAAGCTGGTTGAAGTCCTGAATGAACAGGTTCCAGCGTATTCCGTAGCCACCTGCAACGGTCATTTTAGTCTGGAATTTATCGATAGCTGCAAAGTTTCCGAACTCATCGAGAATGAAATTCACCCGGTGCGGCAGACGGTTTCCACGGGTTTTCGCATAGGAAACGAGCTGGTCGTACTGCTGAGCGACAATAAGCGTAACAATGGGGTAATAAGTGGCTTTCTGGTCTGGGAGAATAAAGAAAAGAGCCTGCTTAGGCTCCTTTCCTATGTCGTCAAGTGAAAATTCGCTTTCCCTTGTCAGGCTGTACATATCATTGGTGATGAACAGCCGCAGAGTAGTCAGCGCAGAGGTGAAGAACGATCCGCCCATTTTATCCGGCGCAATTTTGGCGATTGCCATAAGGCTTTTTGCCGGGTGGCTGTCCGGAAGCTTCTGCATATATGCGTCAATGGGCATGACCTTGTTTACGGTCCTGCACATATTCGCAATAAAGCTGTACACGTTCGTGAGGTTCTGGTACTCCGGGTGGTTCTGATTATCGTAGACCACGCACATTACAGCCGCGGCAATTACGGAACATTCGCCGTTGGTCCAGATAGGTTCGGAATGGTCGTTCTTCTCGACCAGAAAGGTTACGAATTCCCAGACGCAGTTTTGCGCGTCGTCGATTCTGTTCTCGTTCACGGCGTTGATTATAGACTGAAGCGGATTGTATCGGTCGGACTTTTTCGGCGTATTGAAATCGATAACGTGGACTTTGTAACCAAGCGTTTCAAGAAAGCTGTGCGTATAATGATACAGTTCTCCTTTGGGATCGTTTGCGACAATGCCCTCTCCGGCAAGCGCAAGAGCGCATATCGACTGCAATACCAGACATCGTGACTTACCACAGCGCGTTGCGCCGATAGTCAGCGTGTGGTAATCGTCCGTTATGCAGGGCAGGCGCTCCGTTCCGCGGAACATTTCTCTTGCAAGGACTATTCCGGCGCTGTGCGTGAGCGTCTGGTCTGCTTTTGGCGGATTGAATGCTTCTCCGTTTTCGATGGCTCTGTATCGGTTTTCGCCGATTGAAATCAGCCGGGAAATAAGTGGGTCGGCAGGGGAAATTCTGATGTAGTCAAACGCTCTGCGCTTTATCTTATTCGACATGAACCATGCCGTTCCGTGCTGTCCCTGACCGCTTGGAACCGGGACAGAGATGTTATCCGTGACCTTGTATGTGTCGGTCTGATACGTCCGTTCGGCGCAGACAAAATACACCACGCAGAGCAGTACCACCAGAGCCTCCAGCAGAAGATACAGCTTTCTCGGCTTTTCTCCGCCGAATACGCCGGCAATTGTTGTTGAGAAATCCGTCAAATCTGTTGAAATGCTTCCAGTCGTGAGGACATCGTTCAGCACGCTGGCAAACAGCAGGGCAGTTATGCTCCCGACCACAAAAATGAAAATGCAGACAGGTATTCGGTATGATATTTTCTTGCTCAATCAGCGCCTCCTTTCGAAGCCGAATGCCCTTTAGGGAATACAGCGAAACCGTGTCCAGCCGCCATTCATAAATAACAGCGCCGCCGTACATCTGACTGTAACCGGCGGCGGGATCATATTCATTCTGGCAGGAAACAGCGAGTATCAGCGTCAGAACGGCGGCTGACAGGAATTTCAGTTCTTCCATTACATACTCCATTGGTCGTCCGAAACAAGCCCATGTTCTTCGAGGGAAGCGTGATGTTCTATCTCGGTTTTGACCTGCGTGGACTGGCTCTGCACCTGCTCTCTGCCGCCGTTCACAAGCCCGGAACGGAACAGCTTTGTTTCCGATTCAGACAGCCCCTCAACCTTGCGAAGGGCGGCGGTGAGCATATCCAGAACTATCGGCGGCGAGTTTATCCGGAATCTGTCATTTTGGTCGGCGGGTATATTCGCAAGATAATCTGCCGTTTCCGGGGTAATTGATTGCTGGTCTGTCAGACGGTACTCGTTTGCAAGAACAGCCTTACAGCGCTCAATTCCGTATTCTTCGGCGGCTCTGGATATCAGCTCGGATAACTTTTCCGGATCGTCCGTGATTTCTGGCAGATTATCCGAAATGAACCTTGCACATTCCGCCGTGTATTTGTCGCTTATTTCGTAGAAACGCTCGCTCTGCTGTTTCAGAAATGATACGGCATTATTTGCGATAAGTCCCTCCTGCGAAAGCACTGCGGACTGCTCATAATCTCTTGAAATATGGAGATGTCCGTTTACGCGCTGGAGCAGGTCTGCCGCGCCTTTTCCGGCTGGTTCGAGGTCGCGGCGGTCAGTGGTGTACTCAACGCCGAGCATAATATTTGTGCTTGACGGATATCTTCCGCAGCGTTTATAGAACTCCGAAACCGCTTCCAGAAGCGAAAGTCCGGAGGACATAGGCTCGGTGGCAGCATAGCTGTTTTCCGCGTCCAAGCTGGTTACATAGAAATCAAAATCGCAGTATTTTCCGTGAGTGGTCATTCATAAATTCTCCTTTAGATATAAAAAGGCACAGCATAATTTAATTACGCTGTGCCTTAGTTGTTTGTTTTTTAACTGTCTCACCATGGGGCAAATACGACATCATTGTCCCCATTCATTTTCGTCATAGGATTCTGTTTCCATGCCACTTGCATTAAGAAGTTCCATATGTTTAAGTTCCTGTTCACAGAACAACTTCAGATGACTAATATCATCATGTGCAATGCTGAATATCATTTCAAAATCCACTTCGCCATATGAATGAGCAACTATATTCCTTAGCCCACGAATTTGCCGCCAGGGCATTTCAGTAGTACTTTGTCTGTATTCATCAGAAAGTTTTCCAGCAAGCTCTCCAATCTGAAGAATGCTGAGAGATACGGATTTTCGATAATCTATATCATTGATGAATGTATCCAGATTATCCCCGAACCGTAACATTGTTGTTTGTATTTCATTACAATACGATAAGATGTGCTCAAGGATTGACTTATTGCTTTTTGCCATAAATCTGAATACCGTCCTTTCTTGCATTCATCAATAGCTGCTTGGAGCTAACTGAGGCGTAACTTGCCGTTAATGCTCGTTCCGAAACAATGTCAACTGGCTTGTTAAAGGCGTCCTCCATATCGGAATAAACACCACCCAGTGCAAACATTCCAATAAGATTCTGATACGATATCAGCAAGTCAACATCGCTTTTTTCCGTAGCTTCACCCCGGGCATAGGAACCGAACAGCCATACCTTATCAATTCCGTATTTTTCAGCTATCGGCTTTACCGCAGCAGTTATCTCATCGACCGTATAGATTTTACCCATAACAACACCACCTTTCTAATTACAGTATATCATATTCAAAAAGAAAAATCAAGGCTTTGTCGGCGCGATGTGCCAGTCGTCATAAACGTTGCCCTTAATGAATATCTGGTCTGTGAGCCTTACCGAAAGCTGACCAGCCGGACACCACACGTCGCACACCTCGACATAGACGGTATAGTTCTTCCTGTCGGGAAACCAAATCGGTGTGAAATGCACCCGGTCGTTGTAGGTCGAGTATTTATTCTTCTTGAAAACAAAACTGCCGCCCGATTTTTCAAGCAGGCGGTTGTAAAGCGTGGTGCTGTGGCGGTTGTAGTTGAACTCCGGGAACAGCACGTTTGCGGTCTGGCTTCCGGTGCAGTACTGCGTATCGCCGGAGAGGTGGGCGTCAACGCTTATCTGTATTCCATAGCCGGATTTCATTGTGTATTTTCCGCTGGATTCGCTGTATGCGGCGGTCTTGCAGTAATCTGACGGGGATATCGCGGCTTCCGCCGACATGGATACCGAGTAAGTCACTTTTTCAAGCTGGATATCCGAGGTCGAGATATACACGGCTCCGGTATGGAACGAACCTATCGTTTTTGAGGCAGTTTCGCTTGGGTAATACCGGTTATCCACGCCCCATTTGTACAAGGTCACGTCTTGGTTTTCGGTTTCTGCGCCCCAGTACGGCGTTTGGCTGGAGGGATCCGTCATGCCGCCGGTTATGATTTTCACTCTGCGCCTGTCGTAGTCTGAATCCTGCGACCAGCCTGCACCTATCGACCAGGTGTACCAGCTAAGTTCCTGAACACTGTCGCCGGAAACATATCCGGAAATACGCTCCTGCACCGAGGACTGCGAATATACTTTCTGCCATGACGGTTTGGTATCCGAAACCAGCGGGTCCGGCGGAGTGGCTTCCTTGACCTTTGCGATATCCGCATTGATGGTCAGCTTGTCGCACTGGTTGCCGTCCTCGTCAAGAAGAAGCAGAGTGTCGCGCTTGGATTCCAACGTAATTACAACGGACTGCTCGCGGCTCGGGGTATGCCACTTTATCCAGCCCATGGTTTCCTCGCCGCCTGCTGGACAGGTTATCTCAACCGTGCCGGATTTCAGGGTAGAGCCGGACGTGGATCTGATTTTGTATCCGACCGTCCCCTTGAACGAACTGCCGAGGTTGATTTCATCGCCGTGCTTGTATGAACCGAGCAGTTTATACGGCGAAACATACGGCATATTCCCGTCCTCGTCCGGGACATTAGCGGGATTGTCAACGAAAATCTTTATGCGGTCGTCCTCGTCAGCGTGTACTGTTTCAAGCTCATCTGAGGTATAGGCATAGGTGTAGGAAACGCCGGACTGGTTTCCGGTCACTTTGATGAGCTCCTTGTTTTCCTCTCTGAGCTGTTCATACATTTTCGGAGTATCGCCGCCGCTGTCAAATATGCTGAAAGAGGATTTACCGATGAACGGCGTATCTCCGATATTCACTGCGTAGAAAGACGTATACACATCCGTGTCGGTGTGGTATTCCGCGGCGGCGGTGCCTTCCTCTACCTCGTCATCATTATCATCGTTGTTTCCGGTGAGAACGCCTATTCCCATACATCGGATAATGCAGGTGTCGCTGTTGTAGTTGGAATTTCCATTGTAGTAGTCGCTTGTGGAGGGCGAATACACCGGAATTCCAAGGTCCTTGTTTTCAAGGAAAGCAGAGCGCGGCAGGTTCGAGTGCGTAAGCGGTCCGAGAAGCGCACGGAGATTATTCGTACTGTTCCATGCGGAAGAAAAATAATTCTTCATGTACTTGTTCAGCAGACCGCATTCCGTTGCACTCATCGCCCAGTTCTGACCGTTGTAGCGGAAGTAGGCTACTGTCTCAAAGGCAAGCTTGTATTTTCCTTTGACGATATCGTCATATTCCATTCCAGACATGAGGTCGCAGAGGTTTTTCAGAAAGTTTTCTTCGCTCAGCAGAGCTTTGATTTCTTCAAGGTGTGAGCTGTTGTTGATTGAGATGATATCAATACTTGAAAGGGCTTCAACATACTGAACCCTGTAACCGTCACCGTGGGTTGAGCGTGAAAGAACAGCGCTATTGAATCGTGTAACATCGTTCGTGCTTAAGCTATTGTATGTGTTTCCAACATAGTTCAGCCAAGTAGTTTTAGGAATCAATTCAGAACCATCTGCAAAGTAGTAAATATTTGATACTGCGGATATATTACTGTTCCCTGAAATATCAATGGTATTGAATACTTTTCTGTTAGATTCAGCGTCATATACTGTGACTCTCAAACCCTCGGTATCATTAAGTGATGTCCCACTGTCGGTGTGAACGCCCCAGTAGTTATTTGCTGTTCCGCTTGAAAATCCCGTTCCATCGGCATTGCCAAGATTAAAATCAGCAAATACATTGGTTGAACAGAATATGCAGACTAATATCACAGTGGCGATTCTTGTTAAATGTTTTTTGAACTTCATCTTTTACCTTTCTCCAAAAAGAAAGGTGCGACACCGTGTCGCACCTAGCATATTCAGATTAGTGAAGCACCTGCTGACCAGAGCCTATTTCTCCATAGTTATCAGGGAACTCCTGCATATTCACGTTTCCGGAATTACCGGGAATCCATGCGTCAAATACGCTGTTGAACTGGTATTCCTGCCCGGTACTGTCCGTGAATTTATCTCCGTTTTTAGGGTTAGCCGGGAAGCCGTTTTCGTCCGTTTCGATTTCCGTTGGTTCGGTCTGCTTCGGCTTTGTTGTCGTGGTAGAAGCTGTAGTGTACTGCGGCTCTGCTGTTACTTTCGGCAGGTCAGTGCGGACTGTCTGTGCCGGAGTAGTGGCTTTGCTGGTAGATACAGTCACCGCCGGCTTAGTCGTGGTGGATTTGGTCGTTTCGGGAGTGGAACTGGTCGTTGCTTCTGCTTCGGATTCTGTGGGAGCTTTCACGGTTGTATCCGAACTGTCGCTGAAGATCTGGACCTTGTATTCATTCTCGCCGGCTTCGTAAGTTCCGCCGATAAGGTCGTAATCTATATCCGGCTTTCTGTCTGAACAGCCTGTCACTGCGGCGAGAATCGTAATGAGCAATGCCGCTGAAATAGTTCTGAGTGCGTTAGTATTTAAGCGTGTCATATTTGAACCTCCTGTTAGGGTATGTAATCTTCCTGAGTATATATTACCATAAAAGAAAGCAGTTGTCAATTAGTTTGTTGATAAAACTATTTACAAACCTGCTTTTTGTTTTTTGTGAGTTTTGCTGAATGGGGGAAAAATCAAAGTGCGACATCGTGTCGCACCTGTCACATCTCGGCAGTGTTTTCCTCATCCTGCTTTTTCAGCAGGAGTTCGCGAATCTGTTCCTTGCTGAGGTCGCCGCGCCCGAAAACCAGACTGGAAGCGTCGTTCAGTCTGACACGACTGTGGTCTGAGAATTGTCCGAGCAGTTTTCCGACTGAGGATATCAGCTGAACTGTGCACTGCCTCTGCCATTCTGAATGGCGGTAATTTCGTTCGGGTGGATTTTTCGCTTTTTCCTTGATTGCCCTGAGAATTGCCGAAAGAATCGTGTTTCCAACTCCGGCTTCGATTTCATCGACCACCTTTCCCATATACGCCGCCGTCTGGAGCTTTCCGTAACTGCTGTCATCGCTGTGGAGCATTTCATTGTAGATCCGGCGGCAGTCCAGTATTTCATCGTACAGACTGCTGAATTCCGGAATATTGTCTATCATAAAATGCGTCAGCGAATTCAGTTCCTGCTTGACTGGCTTCGGCATGAGCTTATAAACCACCTGTCCTTTCGGCGGGAGCATTTCACGAATCGCTGTGAGCTTCTGAAAAATAGCTTCCGTGAAATCGTCATGCTTCGTTTCCGAAAGCGCTCCTGCGGCATTGTGTCCGACCTGTCGGCGAAGCTCTTTTATAAGGCTGTTTTCCTTGTTGTGAAGTTCAACAAACTGGTCGTGATATGTGCTTTTGATAACATCTATCCTTATCTGGTCGCAAACCGCCGGATTGACCCTGTTTATAAGGATTTCCTGCGCTTTGTCCCACCACATGATATGAACGTGCGGCTGTCCTGCTTTAAGGTGAACAGCCGCAAGATATTCTATGTTTTCCAGTTTCATATTCATGTTACGGGAGATATCGCTGATGTGAAATTTCACCCATTCCTCCCAGTCAATAAGCGTCCGCAGTCCGGCTTCCTCCGCGCTTTCTGGAGTGAACGAAAAAATGCTGTGAAATACATTGCGGTGAGAAGTTGAGATTTTCCGGACATAATTCTGCATTTCGGAGGTGCTGTAACTATCCGAAAATTTGCCGTTAATATATCCGAAAAGTCCGTTGTCAGACTGCCTGGCGGCGTGTTTACGTTCACCCATGTACTTCACAAGATTGGTTTCGTGCGAAGGTTTGAGAACGTGCTCTCGCTCGCCGATGTACTTAACATAATGAGCGTTCCGGGAAGCCGTAAATTTGCGACCATTGCTTCCAACGTGCTGTTGTTTGTAGATTATTTTAGGCATGGGGTTCACCACCTTTCTGTGGGAGCACCGTTATTTGTCGTTTGGCGTATCAAGCTCGGCGGACAGCCATTCGTGGGCTTCCCGCAGATATTCCTCGTCAGATTTTGGCTTGGTTTTAGTTATTCGGCAGGACTGCCGCAGAGCGTTGGCGAGTATCTCTTCCGGAGTTGCGCTGTCGATGTAATTTTCAGCAAGCACAGAAACGCAGCACTGCAATGCGGCGGCAGACGTTCTTGTTGAAACAGCCTGCATGGCTATGAGCCGTTCCATGTACCTTTTCATTACTATCGGCATTACAGTTTCGATTTCTTCGCGGATATAATTTCGTATCTCGGTCTGGCTCTGCTCATAGCTTGTAATCGACAGCCCTTTTTCAATAAACTTCCTGATAGCTTCACTTTTGGAAATGTGCTTTGAAGCCGCATATTTATCAAGAGCTTCAAGAAGTGAATGCGGTAATACTACCGCTCTGCGTTCATTATTGTCCATGACAGCACCTCCTGTTGAGGAATATGGCGGTAGTCAAAAATGACTATCCTGCAAAACCGGGTAGTATCATGCAACGCCTTTGGCGGTGCGATGTGCAGTAGCGGGGGAACCCCGCTATTCCTGCCGTACAAAGTACGGAGTGAAAATTTCCGAAAAAAGAATGCTTGCAGGTGCGACACGATGTCGCAGTCGAAGCTGAACTGCGCGGATTCCATGCCGCGTTTGTGCTTACAATTCACATTCAAATTCGTCCTGTTCACAGTCCGGGGGTGGAATGCTCTGGAATTCCGTGGGAGCGAGGAATTCACGGACCGTAACGCCGCGGCTCTCCAAAACCCGGAAAAGCTGGAGTGCTTCGTTCCAGTCCTTATTTTTGACGGGGGAGCAGAACATCACCGATAATTCTCTGTCCGGGAAATCCTCGAAAATCCGAACGCTGGAAGCTTCCGCACCGTCTTGCCCGGCTTGGTCGCTGTCATAGCAAAACCACACGGATTTTATTTCCGTGTGGTTCGCGAGGTATCTTTTTATGCTCTCATAGTTTCCGCTGCCGTTCACGCTGAGCCGATGGTCGGCTGTCCAGTCTTTTCCGAGGAGCTTTGTAAAAGTGGCGTGCGACATTGCGTCAATGGGGCTTTCAAACAGCCGGAGAACATCGTTATGACCCACCGTTGCGAATGTGCAGGACTTGTCGCCGCCAGGAGCTTCACCGCGGAATTTCACGTCAGTCGAACCCCGGAGCGCGCAGGAGCGTATCATTCCGTTTTCGTCACGCCCGAAAAACAGGCAGTTGTGATGAACGGAGTCCTCGGCAATCATCTTTTGCTGAATCATTGCTTTCACGATTTCCGGATCGATCCCTCTTGTCTTTATGAGGTATGCCATGACTCGCTTGGGTGAAATATCGTGTTCCGGCGGCGAGAATTCGCGCGGTTTCTCCGGCTCCGGCAGGGCAGTCCGGCGAGGAATATTCACCTGCTCGGAAACTCCATTCACGACATAGCGAGCGATGAAATCAAGCGCCTGCTCCGTGGAACAGCATAGCTTGTCCTTTACGAGGTCGATAGGAAATCCGTGCTGTCCGTCCGAAAAGCGGTACCAGCCATTTCCTTCGCGGTAAATACACAGTCCCTGTTCGCCTTTTATCTTCCAGCTTTTGCGGTCGCTTTCCCTTTCGTTTATCTCCATTCCGAGAGCCTTGGCAACGTCCAGGCAGGGAGCGTTAGTCAGGCGGTAGTAATCGTCACGGGAGTATTTATACTGCGGCATAGGTTTCCTTTCTGAAGGTGCGGCATGGTGCCGCGCTTTTACATCTCCGGCTGTTCGTCATATTCCTCGGAAATATCATCGCGGGCTTCTCTTGCCCACATCGGAATGTGTTCTTCACGCATTGCGCCAAGGAAGCAGTCGCTTGTGATGGAGGCTTCCACGCGGTCGTACAGAAATACGCCGTTTACCGCGCCGCCGTATTCTTTGGGGTCACAGCCCGGTCCGGACTGCGCAAGAAACAGCTGTTCTTCGGGAGTGAAGTTCCGCGAACTGAAATATTCCGGACGGATTATCATAATCCTGCCCGTATAGTCTGAAGCAACATTGTCAACGTACACATCGCCGAACGTATCGGAATTAAAATGTTCCTTGAGGTCGTCATCGCGTTCGCTTATGTATCCCTGAAACTCCTCGTCATCGCCGAAACCGAAATCCTCGCGGTACTGCGACGCCATTTCAGTAATCACTTTCTTTACATCTGCGGAATTTACATCAAATCCGTTTTCGCTGAGCAGGTCTGCAAAATGGCTCTCGACATTCTGCTGTTCGACCATATCCCAGATTCCGTTACATTCCTCGCCAGTCAGCTCAAACTGCATATCCTCGCCGTTTACGGTTCGGATAATCGAGCCAATTTTCGGAGTAAATTCTTCAAAACGGGTGTGCTGGTTTACGTCAGAAAGCGCTCTGGAGAACAGGTCGCGGTATGCTGAAACAAGATTATTCTGCGAATCGTTTGAGGTGAAATAATGTCCCCATACCATGGAGATTCCGCCGTTGTGGTCGGCGTTGTACCAAGTCACATAACAGCCCGGCATTTTATTGTTCTGCCCGAGGACAAATTCAGAATTGGGAGTCTGGAGCCTCTGAACAATGCGGTAGCCCTCGATTTCCTGTTTATTCCTCTCACGGAAAGCGGACCTTAATTCTTCCGTCACGGCGTTAAGAAGAACCGGGTGAGCCGTTCCGAGCGTCCTGTCTGCTGTTTTCCGGATTTCCTCGGCATTGGGATAGTCAGCAAGTAACTTCTGCGCCCATTCCTTGTTATCGGCGGTGAAACGCCCGTCATATTGCAGGCTGTCAATGCGGAGCGCAAGCATGAGCATTGCACGCTCAAAGCCGTATTTCCCGGCGGCTTCCGCAGTAACTTTTTTAACATCGAGGTAATTATTGTTGAAATTTTCGGCGATGGAATGGCTTATAAACGTTCCGCACTCATCGCACAGATTCATGCTTTCTCGGTACTGCTCAAGCTCGCCGTTTTCTTTTGCGTATTTAAGACTGCTTTTGTAGATATCCATTTTATTTTCCTTTCCGGAGGTGCGACACCGTGTCGCACCTGACCCTACATCTCCATGCCGAATTCTTCCTCGTCCTGCTCCGATTCAAAGTAGCAGACGGTCTTTTCGTGGTACGAATAAAGGTGAACGTCACCCGGCTCACATTCGAAACACTCGGCGATTTCCCTGCGAATGCTGTCAATATCAGTGTTGTGGCAGTAAATACAGCCGCCGCATATCTCGTTTGGAGAATCCGGCTTTTCGTCCGTTACGCACCACTCTGTACCAAGATTAAAAAACTCGCACTCAAAATTCCTGATATCCTGCTCTGAAAATCTGCTCTCCGGGTAAATTACGCGGTTGTATTCTCCCTGACAACAGCCGTGGATCTCCTTCCAGTCAAATTCTTCGCCTAAAACCAGACTGAGTGCCTTGCAGATTCCCCACATTTCATCGTATATTCGCGAGTAGGGATTGTAGCCGTCTGCTTTCGGGAAATTGTACGACTTTGCGGCGTCCTCCCAGTCGGTGAGCTGTTCTTCCGTGTACGGTTTATTGTCCTGCCGCGGTGAAACGTCATTTATGTATTCCGCGATGGAATCGTACTCGACGCACCTGCTGTCCGCAATGTCCTGTGAAACATCGAAATAGTTCTGCAAAACCTCAAGAACGCTTTTGTAGTGCGGATCTACCGCGTATTTTCTTACCGGCTCATAAAGAAGAATGCTGTCCCACATTTCTGCGCTGTCCCAGAATGGGGAGGTCTGCTCGGACGGGCTTATCTGCCTTGCGTATAGTGCCATTTTATCCTCGCTTTCACAAAAAACAGGTGCGACACGATGTCGCACCCAATAACTAAAAAAGCCGACTGCATTTTCCGCAAGTCGGCTTTCAAAGCATATTCTTTTTTAATTCTGGACAAACTCAATCTTCAATGCCATGCCCATTGCAGAAGCCAGTCGTTTGAGCGTCCTGACAGACGGATTTCCGTTGCCATTTTCAAGTTTGCTGATATCGCCCTGTGAAATGCCAGTCCTTTCAGAAAGCTCTTTCTGAGTAATTCCACGCTGCTTCCTTGCGTCAATAAGTGCCTGAATTATTGCAAATTCAGGTTCGAGGGCGTCATATTCTTCTTTGATTTCAGGGTCTTTAAGCTGTTCATTGAGGAAATCATTAAATTTAGTCATTATTATTCTCCTCTCTGCTGAGATAATCAGCACGGTAGCGCTTGGCACGTTCAATTTCTTCTTTTGGAGTTTTTTGAGTTTTCTTTATAAAACCGTTGGTAAGAATAGCCTTTCTTCCTACAACAAAGAAATACATCACTCGGGATATATCAGAACCCACCTTTGCCCTCAGTTCCATTATGCCCTCGCTTACGGATTTAGAATAAGGCTCTCTTAATTCATATCCGTTGTATTGAAGCATTTCAATTGTACACAACATTTTGGTTCGCATTTTCTTATCAAGGCTTAGTAAAAAATCCTTTGCAGGTTCGGTTCCATCTTCTTTTTCGTAGAATAGAATCTCAAATTCGTCCACTATTATACCTCTTCGCAAGTATTGATATATGATATATCCTATATTTATTATACGCCATATAAATAAATTTGTCAATAGATAAATCTGAAAAACAGCGCCCAATATAGAATTGATAGATTAAAACGACATCTCATAATCGCCGAAATCAATCGTTAGCGGCCGTTCTTCCAGCAGGTCGGCGTACTGAACCGCCGCGTTCAGGTGCGACACGATGTCGCACCCAAATTCATCCGGGAGCCTTTCGGATTCCACACCGGACTGCCCGATGATATAATAACTTATCTCAGCATGTACGGTATCGCCATGGCCGAAATCCCTGTCAAACTGACCGAGGATTCCAAGCTCATCAAGCTCGTCAGCGCTCTCTACATACGCTCCGGTAACGTAAATCTCCGAATCCAGAGAAACAACGCTGAAAGTGTATGAGTGGCTTTGTAAACCGAGCTTCTCTATAAGTTCTGAAAGTTCGGATTTTTCATCTTTAGGAATTTCGGTCGGCTCCGCAGCGCTGAATGCTTCATTGATTTCGGCTTCCAGGCGGTCAGCTTCTTCTCGCTTTGTCTGGAGCTTCTGCATAAGAAAAGACTTGATATTGTCAAAACCACGCTGGCTGAAAGAAATGTACTGTGACCCGCTGACGTTTACAAAACGAATAAACTGATAGCCACCGGTATTCTTCAGATAATTAAAATACGCCTCGAAATACTCATCGTTGCTATATATAATAAAACCGCGGTCCTTGATTTCAGAATCGCGGTTTCCAAATAGCCCGGACATATCATTATACTCATCATATTCGCAGTCAGAAACAGCCGCCGGAACGCCGGCACCATGAAATCTCATAAGCGAATACGCCGCGCCAAGCGGGATTTTGCTCATCTCGTTCATCTTGAACTGCCTGCCTTTTTCGTGGCGTGTTATTGTGTCCCTGTCAAAGTCGATATCGTATGTAATTAAGCCATTCCGCTTATCGCGAGTATAATTATCATCGCTGAGCTGATTATTTCTATCAAGGCTCATGAGTGCTTCGTAAGGGTTTTCATTGGAATACAGTGCTGTAAGGAATGACTTCAAGTTCATAGTCCAGTTGGAATAGCAGTGTTTCTCACCATTCTGTTTTATGCGGAATTCAATGCTCATAATCACATCTCCATTTCTTCGTTTTCGTCGTCGGAATAATCGCTCATGACCGCTTCATCATGCGGTTTGTCGGCAACCTCCAGTTCGGCGTTTATCTGAGCCTGGCGTTCCAGACCGGCACGGAGCTGTTCCTCATACTGGAACGGCTTGCCGTACTGCTCCTTTGCATTCGCAAGCTGCTTTTTTGCCTGTTCAAGCTCGGCGGTAAGTCCGTGGATCTGCTCCGGAATGCGCTCGTACAGATTACACAGCCTTGTCACGCCGCCAAGCCCGCTCATCGAGTAATCGCAGGTGTAATGCCCGTTCGCCTTCAGCGACAGCGACACCAGAGCGCCCTGGTGCATCAGCACGATTTTGAAATCGTTCAGCTCGCCGACTGCCCTCGATTTGTACTCCTGATAATCGTCGGACATCATGTATTTTGTAACCAGCGCCGCCAGCTCGTCGCCGGCTTTGGAGCGCTCAACATAAGTCCTGCCGCCAAGCGTCATGCGGAAGTTGTCCTCCGTTATCGGCGGCGCTGCGGAAATCAGCTCGATATCCTTTTTCGTCCACTCGATCATTTTTTCTTTTCGGGAAATCAAATCCGGATATCGCCTGCTGATATCGTATTCGAATGAGCGCTGCTGCTGATAATAATTCGCCTGCAATAATTTCAGACGGTTCACCTCGTTGTCCACCGTCATTTTCTCGGCTATCAGAGGATTGCCGGTCGTTGCGGCTTTCATTTCAGCGAACGTCAGCGCAGTGTCGTCAATGTCCTCGCAGGTTCGCGCGGCTGGCTTGCCGGACATAATCTGCGAGATTATCTGCTGTTTCTTCTCAAGAATCTGCCAGCGATAATTGTCAAATGTGCCTTTTGTGGAGTAATACCCGATGTAAACCTCGGAATTTTCGTTGCCCTGGCGTATTCCGCGGACGTTCCTCTGTTCGATATCTGTTGACCCCACCCAACGGAACATCTCATAGTAACAAAAAATTAATCCAGTCTGCCGACGAATTTATAGTAAACATCGAGCTTCTGAATAAGCTCTCCGTCCACATCTTCCGGCTCATGAACCTCGATCCTGTCAATCAAGATGTTCAGCAGAGCCTGCGACAGCTCGTCGATATCGGCGTACTGTTTTATTAAATCAACGAAATTCACGGTGTTCTCATCATTCTCACGTTCCGTCTTTATTGCCGCATTCAGTTCGCTGATTCTGTATTCAAGCTCGGTCTGCTCGTTTTCGTAGGAAGCGGACATGCTGTTGTAGTTGCGCTCGTTGACCTTGCCGTTGACGTGTTCCTCATAAAGTTTCGCAAACAGCCTGTCGAGTTCCGAAAGCCGCTTGTTCGCGCGTTTCAGCTCACGCTCAGCTTGCCGCACATTTTCTTTTTCAGATTTGCCGAGCCGCGCGGCTATCGCTGAAATCATCTGCTTATCATCTCCGAGAGCTTCGCACGCAAGCCGCTTGATGTCAGCCAAAACCGCATTGTAAAGGTTAAGAGCAGTAATTCTGTGATGTGTGCAGACTGACTTTCCCTCCATACGGTAGTTGTTGCATTGGTAATCGTAATTCGCATAGATGTTTTCGCTGTTCCAGTTCCGGTGCGCTTTCG